>ERZ808270.21-NODE-21-length-101024-cov-5.546534_pt1 | contig 101024 bp, 109 predicted proteins | sample MGYA00521082_ERZ808270 | MGnify/ENA primary metagenome ERZ808270 (study PRJEB31516, sample SAMN03275594) | gut metagenome | biome: mammalia-associated habitat; material: feces | host: Papio cynocephalus | place: Kenya | collected 2012-07-27 ... | reverse complement strand
GGGCTGAATCTATTATTAATTTCACAATATATAATAGCCTATGCCTCCTCAAGTTAGCATATCAATTTCTTGACTTAGCTTTCGAGGATATTCAGATGTTATAATGTAACCAATTACTTAGTTACACGGCATTAATGGATTTCACATGTTTTATAGTTTTTCTACCAAAATCCTCTGTTAAGCATATATGTTTTATATCTTCTAAACTTAATGAGTTTATTGATATAATATGTCCTTCAGTAGTAAGAGCCACACCATTATGTTTTCTTGTACTGTTATTCAAACTATGATAAGACACTTTACCTGTGTAAGAAGCTACCTCAGGCATAGTAATATTTTCTTTAATAACATTAAAGCCTGTATCATAGATATTATATCTTTTTCCAACTCCTTTCCTAGGATTTGTATAACCTTTCTTTGTATAAAGCTCCTTAGTGGCCAGAGATATTCTATCTTTCCAACTTTGAGTCCTTTCACAAAGTACTGGAGTTATAATATTAAAAGCTGGTTGGTACTTTTCTATGTAATACCACTCTAAATCTCTTAGTACTTCTTCATTAAACTCAATTAACTTAACTAAAACTTCAAACTTGAAAGAATCCTCTCCATATTTATTATAGGCGTTCTGTAAGTACTTAGAAGAATGCCTATTACCTCTTAGTAATGCAAGGTGTTGTTGCCATCTTTCTTTAATATTTACAGAAGAGCCAATATAAATTTGAGAGTCTTTAATACAAGTTATTCTATATACTCCACACCAATTTTCGTAGTCTTTACCTATATTCTGCATATCTATTATTTTAGTTATGCAAAGGTACTAAAAATTTAGCAAAAATCCAAATTTACCTGTAGGATTTTTCTCACTATCAATATACTCTACTATATCTTCAAACTTCTTGATATATCTCTGGTATTTCTCAGAGTCTAATTTATTAAGAATTTCCTGTGGCACAGGATAGTTTTTATCAGTACTCTCAAGCTCTGTAGGAGATATTTCTATTCTATCTAACCTATAAAGTAAATGACATAGAAACTCAATATATTTCTTTCTAGGACTTTCCTCAAGACAGAAATAAAGTATCTTTACTCTTACCTCAGGATGTTCCATAATAAAGAACAGAGTTTCATAGACATAAACAAAGTCACAGAACTTGGTTTTTCCTCTTACCACTATAGTTTTCACTACCTATAAAATAGTTTGTGGTCTGGACTATGTTTTCAACCTTAGTAAGGTTGCACCTGTATCTAGTCTCTGGGGCTGAATCTAATCTTATAGTTTCACAACTAAGATTAGCCTATGCCTCCTCAAGTTAGCATATCAATTTCTTGACTTAGCTTTCGAGGATATCCAGGTGTTATAATATGAATAATTACTCATTCACACGGCAGTGCCTATAATTCTCATATTTAGCATTTTGTTGGATAGACCTAATAACTAAGGGAGTAAGTTTTTCAAATTTATATGAAAACCTATAACCTTTGCATTGCTGGTATGTACCGTTTAGTACTCTACAAATACTTGAAGCAGCTATATTTAACTTATTTGCTGTATCTTTTACACCATTAGAATTTACAAAGAGGAAATTCCCATCTAGGTTATACACATATATTGGTATTGGATTGAAATTCCATTCCAATTTTCTTTCTTTGTGCAGTCTCCTTCTAGTTTCTCCTTGCTTAATCCTAGACTCTTTAGACAAAACATTTCTTTTTACCTTTTTGGTAATATTATACTCTGCTCCAAATAAGTCAATACAATATTGTTCTCTCCTAGTTAATATAGTAATATCACATTTTTCAATTACAGACCATTCAAATGAAGATTCTCCATATTTATTCCAAGCATTTTGTAAATAAGCATTTTCATGCTTATTATGTCTCAACAGAGCAAAATGCTTCAATAGCCTTTGATAAATATTCTTTGAACTTCCTATATAAACTTTATAATTTACTACATTCTCTATACAATAAATGCCAGATACTTTTAACTCTTTTGTAATCTTTTCCATATTACTTTATTTTTGGACTGCAAATATAAAGTAAAAATTTCCAATTATACAATAGAATAAATGAATTATTCAGCTTTTACCTTCTGATTGGCTGTACATATAATAAACTTTCCCATTTGAGTTCCAGGCAGAAACATTCTAAACCTAGGAAATGGAAATGGAATACAGTTATATAAACCACTTAAAGCTCTTTCCTGTCTTCCAATCAGATAAGACTTAACACTATTAAAGTAGCTCATATCATTGTAGACATCCAATCATCTCTTTGATTACCAACTTGACCACTATTTTCAATAAGAGACATAAGCTCTGACTTTACCTCAATATTGCCATCTGCATCCCTAATAGACTTCAATATGAAGTATTTAAGTAGCTGCATATATCTGTAGTTACCATTGAATGAGCTTATATAGTCTTTAGTAGCCTTTAACACTTCCTCCTTGTTAAGAGTGTAACCATACTTTACTACAAGGGTTTTTAATTTCTTAGCTATTTCTACTGTAGTTCCTCTCCACATATAATTAGTTCCTGCTTTTCTTCCTCTAGGATAGAGTTCTTTAAGTTGCTTAGCTAAATCTATATAAAATTCTTCAGAAATATCTTTAGTATCTGTAGAATCTATTATAATATCTTCTAATAGCTTTTTTACTTCATTACTTAGAATAAGCTTATTATCATAGAACAGGTCTTTATTAGCAAAACCTTTAGCTATTACGGATTGTTGTATTTTACCAATATCCATATCTTTAGCAGCTATATAGAGCACAAAATATTCTTCAATAGTCATATTATATTGCTCTAGTATAGCTTCATTAATTACTAAATTCATCACTATTCATTAAATCATTAATATTAAATATAGTAGTTATTAAAGAAGGATTATAGTTTTCTGACATCTTCTTTATTAATTCTGCTTCTCTAGTACCTTTAAAATAAGGTATTATTATTACAGGTTTATTATGTCTAAGAGTTCTGCCTTGTCTTTGCTTAATAATAACATCAGAACTATTAAGATTATTATATATACCTACTTTACAATCTACTAAATTAGCAGATTCATTAAGCATATTACAAGCTGTTATATGATTTATCTGTTTATCATTAAACATATTATAATATTCCATAGAATGCTCTTCTTTACTATTAATACAGTATTTACCAAGAATCTTAGTTTGCTCTATATTATTACAGAAAGTAATAGTTCTATAGTTATCCAGTAATTTTAAAATCTCTTGTGTATAAGGAATTTTTTGGTCACTAAGAAATTTAAGTCTATCACCACAAAGCTTTAACCATTTAAACTTAAATACATCATTTCTTGTTCTCATATATTTCTCTTTAAACCAATCTATCTGTCTATCAAGTTCTGAGATATACTGAAATGGTGTACATTTAATAACTATCTTTCTATTCTTTATAGCACTTACAGTAAATCTATTGTTATAAAATACTGTAACAGGATTTCCTTTCTTAGGATTCTTTACTATTTCCTCTGTATATAAACTATTGTTAAGTTGCAATGGTATTAAGAATACTTTAGGGTCAGGAAGTATAGCACTATCTATAGCATTTCTAAGGGTTTTTTTATAAGTATATATATTACTAAAAGTGTTACAAAGAATTTCTTTTGCTTCTTTAGGTAAGGTAGCTGTAAGAAATATATTATACTTAGATGAATATCCTGTATTTACAATCTCTGCACATCTTTCAGTAAAATGATGTACTTCATCCCATATAATAGCATCATAATTACCTGCATATTTATGTAGTGACACATAAGTAGTCATAGTTATATTAATGCTATTATTTTTCCACCATTTATCTATTTCCTCTTGCCATACAGTTTTATGTACTACTCTATTAACTACTATAAGTAATGTCTTAATATTCAAAGACTTTACTTTCTCTATAGATAACCTTGTCTTACCAAATCCTGTTGGGAGTTCTAAGATAATATTATGAGATGGTATCTTCAGTATTTCTTTTAATATTTTTTCTCTTGTCATTGACTATTTTCTTTAAATTCTTAGTATAATTCTTATCTTCTGCATAATTAATTCTTTTAAGAAATACATAATAATCTATAGGAGGTTTATGCTTACTTTGTATATTTCTTTTATAGAAATCAACAGAGTGTGACCAATGGTCAAATTTATAATAGTCTTTCTTCTTACTGTTATATAAGCCAAAAAGATTATTATATTTAAGGCATACTTTAGACTTAAAATTCCCTGTTTCAAGGATAGCTTGTGCTAAAACAATGTCTTTATGAGATATATTGTAGTAATGCAGAGCTTCTTCAAGTCCTTCTTTAGGGCTTTTTGATAAAAACTCTGGTTTTACTACAATAGTATCTCTTTTTAATTCTATCTTTATTATTTCTTTCTTTACTTCTTGCATCTCTATAGTAATATGCAGTAATACTGTCATTATGATTAGTAAAACTACAAAATTAATAAGAGATGTAACATCTTTAAATCCTCTCATTTTTTAAATTTACAACGTATGTAGCCATAATGCTCTTCATCTGTAGATTCTTTTGGGTTTCTATAGAGTGAGAGATATAAATACCAAAATATCATTGCCTCTATAATATTTACTATAGGTATCATACTAGTACCTATAATAAGACCTATAGTAGTTTTATCTACTATTAGAGGTGTTTTAATACACTCTTTCTTAGAGATAATTACTGATTCTGTATGTTTTAGTATCAATAATTGCAGTATAGCAGATAATATACCTATAGGTATGAGTAACATAGTAACAAATAAAAATTCTATCATAGTGTTATAAGATGAATATAATTTCTCTTAACTATCATAGTTTCTTCTTGGTTATCCCATTTTCTCTTGTTATACCATAGTATTATTTTATACCTATTGTTACTTAATACAACATCTATAGTAGGTCTATAATAAATCAATAGAGCTACTATAATTATAATATTCAGTAGTAACAGCTTAATAATCATAGCATTTTTAACCAATTAAAATGTTTTCTATTCTCTATATAAGAGTAATTATCTTCATACATATAAGCTTCTTTCTCAAAGGATAAACTATAGTATACTCTATCAGAATATCTTCTACCTGTAGTATTAGTTATAAAACAGGGGAATAAGAATCTTACAATATACTCTAAAGCATATAATACTAAGAATCCTATAATAAGAAGTTCTTTATATTGTTCCCAATGTATAGCCTCATGATTAAGGTCTTTCTTACTAAGTTTAGTACCTTTCTTTACAAAGATAAAAGGCCCTATAGTAAGAGCTTTAAATCCTTTAGGAGGTAATATATTATTCTCTATTATTTTCATCTATCAAAAATATTTAGGTTTATAACTACAACATCTATAATCTTCATTTGTTGGATAATTATATTTTGTACAATAATAATTATGTCCAGATAATGCATATTCACAATTACTACAAGTTTTAAGAGCTTCTTTTACTATGGTTTCTATAGTAGCATTATATTCTATAGCATCTAGTTCATATATATCTTTAAATGTTAATGCCTTAATAGTACCATATGGTAAATTTATCATTTTACCAGACGCTTTCCAATTACCATTTTCATCTTTTATTGGTTTATTTTCATAAGCATACTCATCGTGAGTATAATCATCAATTGCTAAATATATCATTTATATTCTATTTTATAATCCTAGACCATCTAAATACTCTACCATACTATCAGGATTTATATAGTTTATAAGACTGGTAGCAAGTTTTTCTTTTTCATCCTGTGATAAACCATTTATATAATCATCTACTATATTCTTTTGCTGCTTATCAGTAAAGCTATTCCATACTTTATTTATATCAGCTTCTACTTGTAAATATATTTTGCTCATAGATTTTTCTCTTGTTTTAATTTTTTATTTTTCTCTTCTAAATATCTTTTTCTCTCTAAAGTTTTCTCTAGTGCAAACTCTTCATAATCAGTGGCATCTTGCAATGTATTAATTAATGAGCCATCTCCATAAATATTAGTGTACCAAGTACATAAATATTCTATAGCTTGTCTATGCTCCTCAGGAGAACAATCTTCTAATTCCTGAGACCAATTAAATAATCTTTCTGAATCTAACATATTATTTTATTTATAAAAAATCTGACCAAATAGTTAAGTTATATGTATCTTCTAATTGTTTAAAGCCTTCAAACATTCCTCTATAAGCTTTATTCCACCAATATTTAGGTGAAGGAAACCAATGTTTTTTTCTAAATTTCCAAAAGCATTCTATACAAGTAGTATAAGGAATGTTATTATATACTTCAGTCCATTCTTTTTTACTGCTTATTATTTGAATGTAAAAATTCTTTTTAAGCTCATCAGTATTAAAATCAGTAATAAATTTTTTACACATAGCTTCTCTATAAGCTTTTGTAGCAATATAAGTATCTTCATGTATTATCCTTACATAGAATCCTACAGATAGCATATGTTTTATACACTCTATTATATCATTTCTTTTAAACATAACTATACCATGAGCAAATCTCCAGCATTTATTTATATTATCCCATCTTACTCTAATATCTAATATATCAGCTTGTTGCTCTATAAAAGGTTTAGTTTGAGTTTGATATACCCACCTAAAGAGCCTAAATATAGAATACTTAGGCTTTAGATAGGTCATTGTATCATGAGAAGCTATCATGCTCTATGGTACTAATTTATTTATAGTATAATTTAAATTATCTCTAGCACTTCCATACTTCTTAATTAATTTTGACATTTGCTCATGATAATCTGCCAGATTGGAAGCTTGTTTTTTAGTAAATTCTTTATTAATTCTCTGCTTCATTTCACCATTAAGATTAATAAGAGCTCTATTATAAGCTATTTTAGCTCCTATAGTTTCATTAAAAGTGTCTTTAGGGTTACAGAATGCTTGGCCTATAGTAGTTATTATTTCGTCTTTGGCCATAAAGTTATTATATATAGATACTATTGCTTGTATAATACAAGTAGTAATAATAACTCCATTCTTTTCTTTTATATTATAGGAGACTTTTTTCTCTTTTACAGTGAGTTCTTTATATGGCATCATTGTTCTATATTATTTAAAGTGTTAATAATTTGTTGAAGTTTAAGTATTTCTTTTCTCATTTCTATAGCATTATTCACTATTTGTTTTTTAAAGCATTGAATACTAGCTATAGAATCTTCTGCTTGTTGTAAGGTTTTAAAAGCCCTTACTCTCATATCATACTTAGGTGTTTTCACCTGTTTTTTGTTAAAGTCTTTACTTGAATAGACTACTAAAGTGTAATACTGCATCTTGTTATAGTTTTAAAGATTAATAATTAAGTAAAGTAGAGCAGTATAAAAACTGCCCTACTATAATGTATATGAAAAACAAAAGATTTGTCTAAATAAAAAGAGGTGTATCACTACAGCTCTTTTATAATCAATAAATTAAAGTCAAAGTGTCATACCATCACTATAGTATGAAAAACATCAAAAATCAAGAAATATATTAATTCAAACCTAAAAGTCTTTTTATTTTAGACCAAATGTTACTCTCCATTCTTTGTACAGTAGTCCCACTGTTGCTTATCTTTCTATTCTTTAAATATTCTTTGTCTGCTATAGTAAGGAAAGTAACTCCTACTTCTGGTTTATCCTTTATTTTAGCCCAACGATTAGCACAGGCAATTGGAGTTCTATTAATAACTTTTGAGGCTTCTACATAAGCATTTGCCATTTTAAATGGAGAGGCTTTAATACATTTTATAAGTATATCCTCTTCTTCTACTGTCCACTTTTTACATTTCTTGTTATTCATCTTTTAAATTGTTTATTTGTTTTTTACATAAACTAAGCTCAGCTTCTGCTAATAACTTTTGTGCTTTGCATTCTTTTATTAAAGTATCTAATATTACATGATATGTCTCTTTACTGATATTATGAGCATAATAGGTATAACCATTTATTTTAATTTTATAATCTTCTCCTATCATTTCTCTATTTTTCTTAGCTGTTGTTAGTGCATTTATTTTACTTCCAGCTTCTAATACCTTTTCTTCAGAATCCTCAAGTTTATCTAATAACTCTAGAAGAATGTTTATAGTTTTTTGTTTCATGGTTTTAATTGTTTATTAAATTATTTTTATATAGATGTTACTTCAACATTCTTTCCTATAATGCCTCCATATATAGCCATAGCAATATAAGTACCAAAATAATAGCTTAAATGTTTTGCTATCTCTTTAGTGGCACAATCAAACAGTGCAAAAGAATTACCTATATTATGTAAATCTCTTGCTTTAGAAGAGGTAGCACTATTACCATATATTTCATAATGGCAATCATTTATTGACATATTACCTATAATAGAATAATATTTAGAATAAAAATCTTGCCTATCTTTACTTGCTGCTTTTATATTAGGTCCAACTTTTATTACAAATATTAAAGGTATGAATATTAAATCTGTAGAAGTATTATCACTATCTTCAATTTTTATAAATTTGTGTAAAGCTTTTCTTACTAGATTAAGTACAAACATTGCTGCTGTTGCTTTGCTCATTGTATTTATATTATAATAAATAGTGAATATCTCAGGAATATCTAGATTTAAAACCTTACAAGCATCCTCAAAGGTTTTTATTTTTCTAAATGGTTGTAACTCTTCTATAGTGTAAGCTTGTAAAGCTAACTCCTTTAAAGATTCATTGCCCCCATTATACCACTCTCTTGCTTTCTCTAAATTTAATTCTAATGTTTTTGTTTTCATGTATATATATATATATATATTAATTGGTTTTTAATTAAATAGTATGCTCTAAACCAGTGGAAAACTTGCATACTGATAGTTTTTTACTAACCATTTAACCAAACCTATTGAAACCTCTAAAGGTTAATAGTCTTACTATATCTCTCTTTGTAAGAGTATATCTACAAATGAATAGCAAAGTTACTACTATTCCTGTACATAATAAGAATAGTAGTGCACTTTTTGCTATTAAAAAATCCAAACTACATATTAATACTATAGTAAGGAATATTGTTGTATGTAAAAGGAAGAACTTCATTCTTTAAATGTTTTTGTGGGTTAATAAAATTGTTTTGTTGATTTGTAATTAAAGTTTTATCTTATAGTTAATATATCTTTTTGATATTCAAGCTTTCCTATCACTGTGTAGCATTCTACTTCTCCTAAGATTGGGTCAAAAGAGTCTGTAGTATACCAGCTTTTTGTAGCTTTGATTATTTTGGCATCAGTAGTGAGAAGATATACTATATATTCTCCATTATAATTATCATTATAAGAGGCAGCTATAATGTCTAATATTTTAGCTCTTATAGGTTTTTCTTGATTAGAATAATATACTTCTGTAAACTTTCCTATTTGTAAGGGTGTGGTTTCCATTTTTTCTTGTTGTTTTATGGTTATTATTTTGTATTTTTTGTTGAGTATTTTAAGCACCTACTCCTTTATTTAAGGAGCAGGCACTTTTTAATGTGGGAATTTAAAGGAATTATCCTTGGTTATTCAAGAATTTTTGGGATAATAAGTCTTGTAAGTCATTGAGTTTGTGGTATTGATGATCACAATGATTTTTATACCACTCTATATGTTTATTTATTTTATTTACTAATTCTTCTATAACTAATTGTTTAATTTTATACTTTTTTATAGGAAGATTTTCTGTTGGAATATCTCCTACAGTTATATTAAAATCTTTAAGTTTAGTAGTAGACACTATTTCTAATTGCTTATTGAGCTCATTAATGGCTTCCATGTCCATAATTAAAGCTCTTTTAGTCATTTCAATCTTTTTTACTTTAGCTGCTAAGGCTTTTAAATCTTCTTGTTTCATGATGTTTATTTCTTTGTGGTTATATATTTATTAAATGGTATCTCCTTATTACTTTATTTAGCTATTATCCTTCTTAATATAATTAACCAATAGGCAAAGAATTAAGTAACATATTAGCATTAATATTCCACCAAATATACTTTTCATTAAGTAATAGAATGCTTGTATTAAGAAGTCTGTCATGGTTAATTTGTTTAAAAAAAAGCTTAAGGCTGTGTTTTTCACAGCCCTAAGCCTTAGTAGTTAGAAGTGGAGGTTTACAGTCTGCCAAGCATCTGCACCTTGCTTACAGAGTTTGAATTTGCCATTATCAAGCTCAACAACTTGCAAAGAATCTTGTTGCATAGCAATTTGTTTTGCTGAGAGTTCACCAAGGTTACTGCTGAAGTTGACAATGGTAATTGGTTTACCAGGTGTTGTAAATACACAGGAAGTAAAGGCTTCGCCAGTTTCTTTGTTAACAAATGGAGCAATCTTCATTGTTCCACGTGATTTAGCAAAGTCTACTAATGTCCAAGACTGCTGAATACCAACTAACTTACCGTTTTTTTGTGTAAATTTAGCCATGATGTTTAAGCCCATTTCAGAGCCTGCTGTATAACTAAAGTGTATACTACCTAACTGCATTACTATTAATTTTAGCTTTCTGAGGGCAGTCAATTCTCAGTTAGCTTTTTATCTATCAAGATATAAGAGGAGTGTTGTTTAGATTATTTATTTAAAAAAGAGTAGTATTATTACTATTCTTTTTCTTCAGTTTTCCTAAAAATCATTTAGTAATTCTACTATAGAATCAATCTTTTTAGAGTATACCTCAGCATTATGGGAGATATTAGCTTTAAACTCATATAGTAGCTCATGCTTAAGCACAGCAATGGCTGCTTCTCCTAAAACCTTTTGGACATCTTTATCTAAATCCCTATTAATAAATACGCCATTGACATCAATACTAAGGTCTCTCTCAGCAAAAGGACATTTTCCTTCTATAGTATTGCGGATTTCTTGTATATCATCCACAAGATATACAGCTTTTAGGCACTTCTCAGTCAAATGCCTATAGCATTCTATGAGCTTATTAATAGATTCTCTAATTGTTTTAAAGTCTTCAATTTTAGTTTGATTTTCCATGATTTTTATGTTTTTAAAATGTTATTAATCAAGATATAAGAATAGTGTTGTTTAGATTAAAAGATTATCAATGAAAAGCACTTTACTTCATTAAAGTACTGCACTAAAAAGCTATATAATAAGTATGCTTGTAGAATAGTAGTTACTAAAAATAATAGTACAGAGATTACTCTGCACTACTATTTAATAGTTTGTCAAGCTCATCCTTACAGTCATAATAGTCACTATCAAAGGAATCTACCCAATTATATTCTTCATTAAGAGTGTCTAAGAGAGTTTCAGTAGCTTTGTAGTAATTGCTGTAAGAGTTTATTAATTTTTCATCACTAACTACAGTATTTTGGCATACTGTAAAGCCTGTGACTATACCTACTATAGCAGATATAATACATGGAAGTAATAATTTTTTCATCATAATATCACTGTAGTCCTGTAGAGATTAATATTTCTCATCTTCTCTACAGGGGGATTAACCCAATATCCAAAGGATAGGGGGAGTGTTGTTTATATTGACTACCATCCCCACAACCTAACCTTCCCCAAAAAATTTCAAAATTTTTTGTGTAAATATTAAGGATTTTACTTATATCACCTAAGTAATTTTCATCATCTATTGGTAGTATAAAATCTTTTTACTACTTTTGCACTGTTGATGTAATGTTTCCTACATTACAAGTTCAGCTGATGTACAATTCAATGTAATGAAGAATCAGCTCTCTTAGGTTTGGATAAGACGTTTTAATATAGTCTGAATATTGAGCCTAGCAACAAAGCTTTTTGACGAAAAGCATGTTTCCTACCTATAGGAATGTGAAAGAACGGTTTGAGGGAAAAAGGAACTAAGGAGAGTACAAGTTTTTAAGTTTAAAAAATATTCAGTGGAGTATTTCTTGTAGAACCCGCCATGCTATAAGTCATTAAGCAATACCTACTCAATTCATAAGGTAGGTCAGACAGGATTAAAAAACCTGTAGGGTATAATTGTATCTTTAAAGAATTAAGGGTTAGAGATATTATTAGTTAAGGCTTTAATAAAAAGGAAGTCTAAAGTTTAGAACTATAGATTGATAATTAAGGAGTTAAAGTTTAAAATGAGGTTTTAAAGATACAATGTTTACGGAATAATATGGCTATTAGAGTACTATAATAGTTAATATACGGTTGAGGGTAATACTTTCATTCATTAATATTTTTGAGAAACAGAACAAATATTATAGATAGGAGTACTACTATCTGGATAGTCTCATAGTTCAATAGGTTAGAGCACTACACTGATACTGTAGAAGTTGATAGTTCAAGTCTATCTGAGACTACGCTTTTTTTCACATCCTAGAGTACTTTCTTTTTATAGAAGGTATGTAGTGGAGACCCAAAAATCAATAAGCTTAAGGTAGTGAGTACCTTATACCCTCAAGTGTGAGGGTAATTTGATTTTCCATTACAGTAGTTATTACTGTAATACTATATATAGTTAGCCTCATAGTCTTTAATTAGACTATGAGGTTTTTTGTTGAAAAAAGTTGCAGAAATATTTGGTAGTTTAAAAAGAATTACATATCTTTGTAACAGAATTAAGGCTTATTAGTTTAAAGGTAAAATGCTGCTTTTGTACTGCAGAGTTATGGGTTCAATTCCTATATAAGCCTCTATCACTATCAACTGTAAAGTTATAGTATAAATTTTATGGACGGGGAATTTATACTCCCTATACCTGCTAGGGCAATGCTTTACAGTTTTATTGCAGGTGTTTGATTCCATAGCTCAATTGAATAGAGCAATACCCTTCTAAGGTATGAGTTGTAGGTTTGAGTCCTACTGGAATCACTAATATAGGTAGAATGGAAGAAGATTTTAATAAGGAGAATGTTTTTTATTGTAAGAAGTGTTTATCTCTTAGGATAAAAACAGTGCCTTCTATGAAAGGCTTAGATTATTGTGATGACTGTGGTTCTACTGATATAGTAGAAACAGACATTGATAATTGGAGGGAGTTGTATAAAAAGAAGTTTGGTTTTGACTATTTAGATGAGTTTTAATATGGAAGAGAAAGAATTAACTGTAGAGCAAGTTAGAGCTGCTGCTAATGAGCAGATAACTATACTGTATCAGAAGTTGCAAGAGGCTAACATGAGTAATGTGTTTAAGAGGTTAGATTATCTTTATAAGATTGTAGAAGGTAAATTCCCTCAAGAAATGATAGATAAGGCTATTATTGAAATAGATAAGATAGTTATTGGTAACCCTAAAGAAGATAATAAAGAATGACAAATCTTGGGAAGATAAATAATGTTATAGCTCTTTCCCAGACACCATTAGGTAATGATTTCTTTAAGTATTGGTTTATTTTTCTAAGACCTCTACATCATCTTACTGATAGAGAAATAGATATTATTTCAGCTCTTACTAGGCATAGATATGAATTATCAAAGAAGATAAGTGATGATAAGATTCTTGATAATGTTCTTATGGGAGAAGATATCAAGAAGCAGATTGTAGAGGAATGTGGTATAACTACAGCACATTACCAAGTGATTCTTGGTAAATTAAGGAAGAATAAAGTGGTTATAGGTAATAGTATTAATCCTAAGTTAATCCCTAATATTAGAGAGGATGAAGGTACATTACAGTTATTAGTATTATTCCCTATAAAATGAAAGAGATATATGAAGAGGTAGCTAAGAAATTGGAATTACCTGTTGAGGTTGTAGAAGCAACTTATGAGAATTATTGGAAGTTTTTTAAAACAAAAATTGAAGAGTTACCTTTAAAAAGTAACCTTACAGAGGAAGAATTTAAGAAGTTAAAGACTAGTTTTAATGTACCAAGTGTAGGTAAATTTTTTATTACTTGGCCTCATTATAAAAAGATTAATGATACAGTACAAAAATATTATGAAGATAAAGAAAATAAAGCCCTTGTTCAACAAAATAGTGACAACATGTGATACTTATAAAGAGGATGTTAAACAAGGAGGTATTATATTAGCAGTTAAAGGTACTATTAAAGAGTATCAAACAGTAGAAGCAGTAGGTTCTACAGTAAGAGATATTAAAGTAGGAGATGTAGTATTTATTAATCCTAAGAGATATATAGTACAGCAACATAAAGAAAAAGAGAAATCTATAAAAGGTGTCATAGGAGATAACATGACTTTAGGAGTAGAATTTCCTATTGTCAACTTTAATGATGAAAAGCACTTGCTTATCTATGACCAAGATGTAGATTATATAGTTGAGGTAGAGCCTGAGTCTACATTGGTTCTACCAAAAGACAAAAATTTAATAGTTTGATTTTTGACTAAGGCTCTGATTAATTTCAGGGCCTTTTTTATTGTTTAAAGATTATTAGATATGAAGTTATTTAAATATGAAGGGTATAAGATAAATATATCAGAAGAAGCTATATTACTGAAGCCTTTTAAATTGATATGGAATAGAGATAGAAGTGAAAGTAAATATAAAGCTCTTATGGAGTTAGGATATATTTATTTTATGACTGATGCTAGAAGTGATTATCAGTATCTTGTAGATGAAAGAGATAGAGATAGAGCTATTAGAGATGGAGAGGGTATTCCAGAAGATTGGAAACCTGATAAGTTGATAAAGGATGCTATGGAATTCTATAAGTCTTTTAAATCTACCTCAGCATTACTATTGGAAGATACTAGGGCTGTTATAGATAATGTAAGGAAGACATTAAGAGAGTTTTCATTTGAAGATATGGAAGAGAAAGACAAGATAGCTGCTATAAGAAGCGTTGCTGCTACTATAGCTACTATACCTAAGCTTATTAAGGACTTAGATGATGCAGAGAAAGCTGTTACTTCAGAGATGCAAGCTGTTTCTGGTATTGTAAGAGGACAGAAAGAGAAATCACTATTTGATGATGGTATACAGCTATGAAGATAATAGATTCTCTTAATGCTATTCTACAGAGCAGTGTGTTAATATTACGCTCTTATGAAGAAGCTACTTCTATAAGAAGCATTCTTAAAGAGAGGTATGAGCTTTATATAAAGGTAAAACAGGAAGCTCCTAAACTTCTTATTTCATTTAATGTACTTAAAGTGCCTACAGATAACTTTAATTATAAAGAGAATGCTGAATTAAGAATATTGGAATTTGTTAAGGAGGGAGGATTAAAGGATTATGAATAGTTATCAAACAGAATATTCAGAGGATTATATAAAGTCTTTGCCTGATGAAGTGCAGGAGCAGTATTATGATTTTATTACCAATGTTCCTTATATAAGGTCACTTATAGCAGATGATAGGCCTTATGCCAAAGATTTACCTAGAGATGAAGAGGGTAAGATTGTTATAGATATTACTAAACCTCATATATTAGAGGATATGGATTACTTCAGACCTTCAGCATTATATTATCAGCAGTTTGGATGCTTTACTAAACTAAAGCCTAATGCTAACCCTAATAGTGAGTATGGTAAGTGGATTAGGGAAGAGATTAGGAGATGTTGGTATGGCTATATAAGACCTACAGATGGTGAGTGGATTACAGGAGACATGTATTTCTTTTTAAATTATTGCCCTATACAAGTAACTAAAGAAGATACTAAAGGAAGAGTTATTAGAACTATTGATTTCCCTTCTGTGCTAGAAGGGCAGTATTATATTACTCACTATTTAGCACAATGTAGAGATGAAGGAAAACATGCTGTTCAATTAGCAAAAAGAGGGGCTGGAAAATCACACCTTGGTGCAGCTCTCTTAGCTAAGAGGTTTATTTTAGGGGAATTTGAAGACCCTAAAAAGAAAGTACAATGTGTAGTAACAGCTAGTGAAAAGAAATATATTGAAGGAGCTAATCAAATTCTAAATATGTTTCAGTACTATATAGATTTCTGTGCTAATAACACGGAATTTCCTAGGCAAAGAATTACCTCTTCCTTACAGAACATGTCTTGGACTATGGGATATGTAGATAAAGAGACTAATACTAGAAGAGGTAGTGAAAATAGTGTTGTTGGTATTACATCAAAGGATGATGAAGAGAAACTTAGAGGTTCAAGAGGAGTATTATATCTTGTAGAGGAGGGAGGTACATTCCCAAGATTATTAAATTTGTATCAAGTATTAAGACCTTCTGTAGAAGATGGGGGTAGAGTATTCGGGCTTATCTATATTTATGGAACTAGTGGCAGCAATGATTCTGATTTTAGTTCTATGCAAGAATTAATGTATAATCCTAAAGGTTATAATATTAAGGCTCTTAATAATGTTTATGATAAAGAAGGGCAAGGTAGAAAGTATTTTACTTATTTCTTTCCTGGTTATATGAATAGAGCAGGGTGCTATGACAAGAATGGTAACAGTGATGTTATTAAAGCTCTTATAGAGATATTAAAAGATAGATACACTGTTAAATATAACAGTACAGAGATAAATGCTATAACTATAAGAATTGCAGAGATACCTATTACTCCACAGGAAGCTATATTAAAGACTAAGGATAATATCTTCCCTATAGCAGAACTTACTAAAAGATTAAATGAGATAGATAATAATCCTGCTTTTTTTGATGATGTTTATATAGGTAATTTAGTATTTGATAAAGGTAATCAAGTAGTGTTTGAACCATCAAATGATACACCTATTAGAGATTTCCCTATTAAAGATACTAAAGTTAGGGGAGCATTAGAGATATATGAGATGCCTAAAGAAATTAAAGATAAAATACCAAATGAAAGATATATACTCTCTATGGATAATATAGATACTGATGATGCAGAATCTACATCTTTAGGCAGTATCTTTGTATTAGATACTTGGACTGATAAGATAGTAGCTGAATATACAGGCAGACCTATGTTTACAGATGACCTTAATGAACTATGTAGAAAGATGTGCCTATTTTATAATGGTAAAGTAATGTGTGAGGGTAATAAGAAGGGAACTTTCGCTTACTTCAGTAGAATGAATAGCCTTCATCTTATGGCAGATGCCCCGGAGTATCTAAAAGAAAAACAGATAATAAAGTATAGTACTTTTGGTAATAGTAGTAAAGGTGTTACAGCTACTGTGCCTGTAATAAATTATGCTATGGATAGATTAAGAGATTGGTTATTAAAGCCTGTTACAACTACTACAGAAATAAATGGAGAAGCTATTACTAATACTGTACCTAATTTATATTATATAAAAAGTAGAGGACTTATAAAGGAATTATTACTCTATAATCCTATGATTAATGTGGATAGAATATCTTCTATGAGGCAGATGATGCTTTATAGAGAGGAAAAGATGATTATTTATCAAGGAGACCCTTCAAGAGCTGAAAAAAGAGATAATTACAAGTATCTTGGTAATGACCCATTCTTTAATAAAAATTATAAGGAAGAAATTATTTAGAGTAAGTAAACCACTTAGATTATTGTCTGGGTGGTTCTTTTTTTATACTTTTGTATCATTAGTTTTAATATAGGAGATATGAGTGAAATTGTTCAATTTCCACCTCAGCAACTTCCTATGAGTGAGAAGACTAAGACTTGGAGAAAGCAGATTCTTGATTGGGGTTCAAGCAGAGCTACAATAGATAGTTCCTTAGTTAGGAAGAGTGTTATACACAAGAGAATAAATTATGATTTGCTAAATGGTATTATCCATATGGATGATATGGTGAATATCATTAATCCTGATGATATACAAGCATCATTTGTTCCTAAGAGAGTACAACACTATCCTATAATAAACTCAAAACTTAATGTCCTTAGAGGAGAGGAAACTAACAGAATCTTTGATTATAAAGTAGTTATAACCAATCCTAATGCAGTCTCAGAGATTGAGGATAATAAAAAACAAGCTTTACTCCAAGACTTGCAGCAAGCTGTTGCTGATGTCTCTCAATCAGAGGAAGACTTTAAAATGAGGATTGAGAAATTAAGTGATTACTATATGTATGATTGGCAGGACATGAGGGAGGTGAGAGCCAATGCTCTGTTAAATCATTATGTCAAAGAGTATAATATGCCTCTTATTTTTAATAAAGGATTTGTAGATGCTTTAGCAGTTGCAGAAGAGATATATCAATGTGATATTATAGGAGGAGAGCCTGTAATAGAAAAACTAAATCCTAATAAGGTAAGAGTTTATAAATCAGGTTATTCTAATAGAATAGAAGATGCTGATGTTGTAGTGATAGAAGATTATTGGAGTCCTTCTAAGATTATTGATACTTATTATGATGTTCTTACTAAGAAAGACATTGATTATATAGAAACTCTCCCAGGAAGTTCTAGTGATGATTTTGGATATTCAGACCCTAGAGATGAATTTATTAGGGTAGATAACCTATCTACAGGAGATGCTATATTTAAAGATGAAGTGTTTTGGTCTCCTGAGGGTGCTTTTGGAGGTGTAAGTAACTCTATGATGCCTTATGATATGGAAGGCAATGTAAGAGTTTTGAGAATGTACTGGAAGTCTAGAAGAAAAATCAAGAAGATAAAATACTATGATGAAAAAGGTGAAGAGCAATTTAAGTTTAGAGATGAAAAGTATGTTACTAATGAAGCTTTAGGAGAAGAGGAACAAGTATTATATATTAATGAAGCTTGGGAAGGTACTAAGATAGGAAATGATATTTATGTTAATATGAGACCTAGAGTAGTACAATATAATAGATTATCTAATCCTTCAAGATGCCATTTTGGTATAGTAGGTTCTATATATAATCTTAATGATGATAAGCCGTTCTCTCTTGTAGACATGCTTAAGCCTTTTAACTATTTATATGATGCTATACATGATAGGCTTAATAAACTCTTATCTAAGAATTGGGGTAAGATAATAAATTTGGATTTAGCAAAAGTTCCTTCTGGTTGGGATATTGAGAAGTGGCTATATTTTGCTAAAACAAATAATATAGCTGTTCTTGACAGCTTTAAAGAAGGAAATATAGGTGCTGCTACAGGTAAACTTGCTGGAGCTCTTAATAATGCCTCTAATGGTGTTATAGATGCAGAGTTTGGTAATTCCATACAGCAATATATTAATATACTTGAATTTATAAAGATGGAGATGTCTGATGTTGCAGGTATCTCAAAACAAAGAGAAGGTCAGATTTCTAATAGAGAGACTGTAGGAGGAGTAGAAAGAGCTACTTTACAGTCTTCACATATTACAGAATGGTTATTTGCTGTCCATGCTGATGTTAAAAGAAGAGCCTTAGAGTGTTTCTTGGAAACTACTAAAATAGCTCTTAAAGGTAGAAATAAGAAATTTCAATATCTTTTATCTGATGGCTCTATGAGAATTATGGATATTGATGGAGATGAATTTGCTGAAGCTGATTATGGTCTAGTAGTAGAGGATGGTAATGGAATACAAGAGCTAAAACAAAAGATGGATTTATTGGCTCAAGCAGCATTACAGAATCAAACATTAAATTTCTCAACTATTATGAAGTTATATAATAGTAGTTCTATGGCTGAGAAGCAGAAGATTGTAGAAAGAAATGAGAAGGAGTTACAGCAAAGACAACAAGAAGCACAGCAGCAACAAAACCAGTTGCAACAGCAGCAAATAGAGGCTGAAGCTCAGTCTAAAGAAAAGGAGATGCAGCTAAAAGATTTGTTAAATCAAAGAGATAATGAAACAAAGATTCTTATAGCTACTATGCAGCAGCAAGATAAGGAAGGTGATGGTATAATAGAGCAACCTTTCTCAGAGGAAGCTAAAGCTAATCTACAGGAAAAGATGAGAGAGTTTGATGAAAAACTTAAGCTTGACAAAGATAAATTAGCTCTTGATAAACAAAAAGCTGGTAATGACTATTCTATAAAGAAACAACAATTAAAACATAAGACAACTAATGAAAAATAAAAATATAGTACAATCTTCTGTAGAACCGAATAAAGAGAATTTATGGTTTAATAAAGGAGATATAAAATATTATGGCAGTAAAGGATGGAAGTCTATCACTGATACTGTAGAGAGTGAGTCTCTTGAAGGTAAAGTAGCCACTTTAGAAAATTCAGTAAAAACAAATACTGCTTCTATAAAGGCTAATACTGATGCTCTTGCTACTAAAGTAGATAAAGATGGTTATATAGCTTATACTCAAGATGAGAAAACAAAACTTGCAGGACTTAAAAATTATACTTTACCTGTAGCTTCAGCTTCTGCACTTGGAGGTATTAAAATAGGCACAGGTCTTACTATAAAAGATGGTATAGTTAGTGCTACGGGGACTTCAAGTTTAGCTTGGACAGCTATTACAGATAAACCTACATTTGCTACAGTAGCTACTTCAGGAAGTTATAATGACCTTGATGATAAACCTACTATACCTGCTGCTCAAGTACAGTCTGATTGGAATGCTACTACAGGATTAGGGGTTATTAAAAATAAGCCTACTAATCTTGTAACTACTACAGCTCTTACTACAGCCTTAGCTAAAAAAGTGGATGCAGTAGAAGGCAAAGGCCTTTCTACTAATGATTATACTGCTGCTGAAAAAACTAAACTTTCAGGTATAGCTACAGGAGCTACAAAAAATACTACAATGACTGCTGCTACTGCAAGTGCTGCAGGTACAGGAGGATTAGTTCCTGCTCCTGCTGCTGGTAAGCAATCTTCTTATTTAAGAGGTGATGGTACTTGGGCAGTTCCTACAGATACTAAATATACTCTTCCTGCTGCTAGTGCTGCAGCTTTAGGAGGTGTAAAAGCAGGAGCTGCTATTGCTGATGTGGCTGCTGATGCTGAACTTACAGCAGTAGTTACTGCATTTAATACATTATTGGCTAATTTAAGAACAGCAGGTATTATTTTAAAAGCTTAATATAATATGAAGAAGATAGGAAATATTACAGTAGTAGAAGGTAATCCTAATGAGGTACAAGATGAGATACTTCTACAGAAAAATCATAAAACAGGTAAGGTAATTTTATTAAAAAGAAATGCAAAAGGCAATATGGTATCTATAATGGATTATAGTAACATTACTGCTAATCCTAATATAGAGCTTTCTGCATTATCTTCTACAGACCCCTTAGGTAATGCTTTAATTTATATAAGTAATGCTGTAGGAGAAAACATTGCAGTAACTCATTTATTGCTCAGTGCATTATCTACAGTAATGCTGTATCTTCCTTATAAGAGTGATTCTGTAAATAAAGGGAGTAATAAGATTAATGTTGCTGGGTGGAAAGATGAGACAGGCTTTGTAATTTATTATAATTCTTCTGTCATTAAAGTGGTTAATGGAGAAGGAGATACTGTTACTATCACTAAAACAACATTTTAGACATGTTTTTTACACAAGAGGATATACAAAAAATAAGTAAGGGCTTGGCAGAGTTGAGTATAAAAGATACTCAACTTCCAGGCACTGAAGAAGTACTAGAGCAGGATTGTCTTGCTATAGTACAGGATGGTAAAAATAAAAAGGTTTCTGTAAGAGATTTTCTTAACAATCTTGGTGTATTGAAGAAAAGTGATTTTATAAATATTTCAGCTCTTACAGACAATACTTATAATAATATAGATGAAGTAGTACATGAAGTTCCTGTTAATTGCAGAAAGCCAGGACTTTGTGTTACTTTCCAAGATACTGATTATAATTGGAAGATATATCAGTTTAGGGGGGAAGCTAATCAATGGGATGTACTTACTTTTTGGGTAGATATACTTGATTATTCTTCTTATGTAGTTAATGGTATTCTTCCAGATGAAGAAGATTTAACGGTTTCTGGTAAAGATGAAAAAGATAATCTCTTATTGTCTTTAAAGGATAGAAAACCTTCAGAAGATTTTGTAGGTAAAGGTTATAAGATTCTTAGAAGAAATATAGTAAAGAAGCAAGTAACAAAGACAGGCATATTAATAAATAAAGCCGCTACTACTACTGGTACTGTTGGTATTACTATTAGTGGCATTACTACTATGATTACCTTGACTACTTCAGATAATACTGTAGAAGCTGTAGCAAAGACTATCTATGATGCTCTTATAGATAATGAGAAGATGTCAGGATTTTATATTACTTATGAAAGTAATACTGTCTTTGTAGAAAATAAATTCACTCTTAATCCTTCTATATCTACAGTAGGAAAAACTTCTTCAGGAGCAGAGATTTATGTTAATGATGAAGATATTGAAGTAGATAAGAATATTCTTACACAAGCTGCTATAAATCAACCTAATACTATCTATGAGATTAGGTATGATTTTGATTTATATGGAGCAGAGATAGTAATACCAGAAGATTGTGTATTAAAGTTTGAAGGTGGTAGTTTTAAGAATGGTACTTTAACTGGACAACTACTCAATGAGTTTTTATGTCCAGAATGGTTAGGTGCTATAGGTAATGGTATAAATGATGACACTGCCCCTATTGAAAACAGTACTAAAATTTGCACTAAGGTACTTTTAAAATCTTCTAAATATAAAGTTAAGACTCTTAATTTTAGTGATTACACTTGTTTAATAGGTAATAAAAATACTATATTATATTATAATGCTCTTTTTGCAAAAGATAATTTTATCACAAAAAACATTATATTTGATGGTAGGTGGGATTGTACAGGAATACAGTTGCAGAATAATGCTTTAGTAGATAACTGTACATTTCTTAATACAAGAAATTCTACATACCAAGATTCAGGAATAACTAAATGTATTTCAGTAGGAAATTATTATACTAGAAAGAATAAGCAAGAATTTAAAAACATTACAATAAGTAATTGTATTTTTGATGGATGTACTCCTAGAGTACAAAATCCTTCAAGTTATTCTGAGAACTATAACCCTGATGAACAAGGGAATGATTATTGTTGTCAGTATATTTCTTTATTTGGAGCAACTAATGTTTCTATTAAGAATAACATTTTTAAAAATATGGATAGTATCTATGAAGCAGATATGATACGTATTCATAATTTTGATGAAAATAACTTGAAATTTCCTTATGCTGGAAATAATGATGCTTGGGATGGAGAAAATCCAACTTATTTAAATATTAACTACTTAAACTCTACTATTAATATTAAAAATAATACTTTTATAGTAGGGGCTATTAAGTCTGCAATAAAAATAATGGCAGGAGGTATTTATATAACAGATAATTATTTTAGAATTGATAGTACTAATAATATTAGAAAAATATATGCATTAATAAGAAGTTATTATAATGAGGGTACTGTCATACAAAGTAATACTATATATTTAAATTCCACTAATATTTCTAAGATATTTGAATTTCAAAATACTGAAAACAATGTAGTAAAGAATAATGCTATAACGGCGGCAGGTACTAATATACCTAGTAATGGGGCTTTTTTAAATTGTAGTTATAATAAAAATCTTGAAATTAAAAATAATTACAGTAGTACCTTCAATTTTCCCAAAATATTTATAGGGGAATGTAATGGAATAGTAATTATAGAAAATAATACATTTTATAATACTTATAATGCAGGACAAAAAAATATTTCAACTTATGAAGAGTATTTTTCTCACTATTCTTACCCAGATAAAAATACTTTAGGTAATATTATAATTAAAGGTAATACTTTTTTTATAGAGGGCAATGCTTTGGAAGCTTATTCTATAGGAATTAGAAGAGAAAATTCCCTAATCATAGCTAAGAATACATTTACTTTTATAAATTGTTCTCCAGAATTTAATATAGATTTATGTGAGGGAATACAAGATAAAAGTGATACTAAATTCATTGTTGATAATAATATTTCTAATATAGCAATAAATATTAAAAACACTTGCTTACAGGCCTTTAAGCTCTATGCTACAGAGGTTAAAATAAATAATAATTATATAGATTCAATATATAGCACAAATTGCTCTACCTTAACATGCGAAAATAATAATTTTTTGGCAACTAAAAATTCTTTATTAGAATTAATAGAGGTAGATAGAGTAGTGTTTAAAGGTAATTTATCTAGTTCTCAAAAAACATTTGCAATACTTCAAAATGAAAATTCCTGTATATTTAATATAGAAAATAATAAATGTATGTCTTTATCTATCTATCTTAGGAAAGGTACTATATCTAAAAATTCTACATATATACCTTCCTATGGCTTTAAAGTAATTAATTATGATAGAGGCACTTCAAATAGCAGAGATTTACTATCTTCCAATTTTAAATTGGAGAATGGTTTTATATTTTCTGTGACTGATGAAGTTTTTGGAGAAAAGGATTACAAAGCAATAAATTATTCTAATGGTACAATAGGATGGTTAGAGGCCAATTCTTTTAAGGGATATAATAAAGACCGGCCTACTTCTGCTACAGAAGGTACTTTATATTGGGACATGACTAATAAGAAACCTATATGGAAAAAAGAGGATACTAATATTTGGATAAATGCAGATTCTTCTGATATAGATTCCAATGCTCATTATATAATACTCTAAAAACTATGGCAAATACACAAGAAATAATGCAATATGCTTGTATAGCACATAATAATACAGCGTTAGTAGGTAGTACTAAAACAATACAAGCAGGGGTTAATATAGGAAAATATGGCTTCTATAAGAATGGTAAACAATATAATATAGAACTTGATAGTAGTGATGAGTTTACTAATACTTACTTTAAGCTATTAGATGATAGTAGTGATGCACAAGCATTCTGTGATGTCTATGCTAAAGTAGATATTCCTTTAGAGCAAGCTGTAAATAAGCCTTTTAAAATTAAGTTTAGTGATGCAGGTACTGATGTTAATGTAGTAGAACTATACTTATGGAAAAATACTGTAAATCCTGAATTATGGTTGCAACCCATTAAACCTACTGTAACTACTGAGGGTAATGAGCTTGCCTACATACAATGTGATACAGTCTCTGCCAATTTATCATTAAGTGATGCTGAGTATTTCACTTTTAATAAAAGAGGTAGTGCTAATATACAGAATGACAGAAGTGCTATGGTACTTGCAGTACTAAAAGCTTTTGAAGGTAAAAAACCTTGTACTGTAAGAGCAGCAGACCCTTCGGCTACTACTGGCACTATAACTTATACTTTTGGTTATGAAGCTCCTGAGATAAAGCAAAGAATGACTAAAGCTAATATGTGCTATGAGATTACTAAAGAGTGGGATTTAAATGGAGAAACTCTTACAGTACCTACAGGATGTACATTAAACTTTACTCATCTTGGTAAGGTAAATAATGGTAAAATAAAATTGCAGGGTACTGCATTAGTACTTCCTGCTAATAATATTGCTAATATAGGCACTGCTACTATAGATAGTACTTCTACTTATGCTACAGGGCAAATGCTTTATGATACTACTTTAAAGAAACCTAAGTGGTATAATGGTACTGCTTGGATAACAGCTGATGGTACAGCAATTGAATAAAACAAAATAATATGTCACAGAAAGTTTATGTACAAGATATTAAAGATAAGAACAATGGCTTAACTCTTAATGAGATTCTTACCTCATACAACATATACTTTCTTACTTATACAGGGAATACTGCAAGCACACGTTTGCAAGTTCCCTTTAATATAAGAAAAACAGGTTTATGGGTAACTTATGTAGATTATAAGCATAAGATACATAATGAGTATTATGTAAGCCAGTGGGTAGATAATGTCAATTGGATTAAGGATTCTAATTGGGTAAATATAGAGTATAATCTTGCAGATGACTTATTTATCAATGAGGATGGCTATTGGGTAATTAATGGCCAGGTTACAGGAATTAAAGCTGAGGGTAAAGATGGTATAGATGGTAAATCAGCTTACCAGATAGCAGTAGAACAAGGCTATATAGGAACTGAAGAGCAATGGATTCAGAGTTTACATGGAGAAGACGGTAAAACTCCTACTATAGGTATTTCATCTGATAACTACTGGGTAATCAATGGTATTAAGACAGATGTTAAAGCTACTATGCAAGATGACCCTATACTTAATACTCTTACTATAGATATAGAAACTATGGGATGTCCTATAATGGATTGGGGAGAAGAACTCCCTGTAACTTGCATAGCATGTATTCAGTGTACTCCTGTTTCCTTACTAGAGAAATATAAAGATTATCAATGGCAGTGGAAGATTACAAGAAATACAGGAAATGAATTATCTGATACAATATGGAATGAAGGTAGTAAAGCTAAAACATTTAATTCCTGTATAGAGAGTGTTAATAGTATTACTATGTCATATACTACAAAGGTTAATGACTTAGGAGTAGCTACTAATAACTTTGGTACTACTTTTACTATTGAAGTAAAAGAACCTATTACTAAAACAACATATAGTACAACAATAAATATATAAAAATATGAAGACATTTGGAGCATATCTAAGAAGACAGTTCCAGCCTATGACTTTAGGAGCAAAGCTAGTATGTTATTCTCCTTATAGTCCACTAACACAGTCTTATGACCCTAAGACTAATCAATATATTCCAGATAGAACAGCTGAAGGATTTAATTTAAAGTTAGTTCCTATTATATCGGCAAGTGTATCTGATGGTTCTTTAGATAAACTTATAGGTAATGATTATCTTGATAATCCTGTGTTTTATATGGACACAGAAGATAATATTATAGATGTTAGTAGCAATTCTAAAGACTATAATCTTGAGAGTGATGCTACTTATAAGTATATATTAAGTATAAACAAGAATTTTTCTACAGGAACTTCTCATAGTATATGGATGTCTGCAGACTTTAGAGACCCTAGAACTAATGAAGTTTTAAAAATAAAGACTGATATTGTAACTATTGTTACATCAGCAATGGCAGCTGATAATTACCTCTTTACTTTTGAAGGTTCTAAAAAGATAACCTATGACCCACTAAGTGATACTAAACTAGAAGCAGAATATCTTACAGCTCATGGTACTACAACTGCAGACCCTAATGATGGTTCTGGATATATGTGTACTTTGAAATATAAGTTAATGAAAGGTACTACAGAAGTAACAGATTATACAGTTAAAGCTTTTAGTACTGTTAATGAGAAAACTACAGAGATTACAAATATAGGAAGAGGATTAGTACAAAGCCTTACTAAAAATTCTATAACATTAGATTTAAGGTGTTGTGATTTAGATTGGATTTCTATAGCAGGCTATATTACTACTAAAGATAGTGCAGGTAAAAATGTAACTGCTGAAGTAGCAAGAGCATCCCTTTGTTCTATAGGTAGGGTTAGAAAAGCTTATAATATACAAATGCAAAATGAAGAAGATATTTATCCTACTGCTACAAGACATATAGACTGGGCTGTAGTAAATTACAATGGGCAGGTATTAAAAGCTCCTGAGAATGTTATAGACATTGTATGGAGAACTAATACAGCTGCTAAAAGTGATGTTGTAGTAGGGTATAATACTTATGTAGACTATCCTTTAGAGAAAACAGGTGTTGGGTATAATTATGAGGAAGGATGGATAGAACAATATATAGAACATCAACATAAAGAACCTTATGCCTTGGCTACAGTAACAAATGCTGACAAGACAGAAGATTATTATACCAATGAAAAGGGAGAATATTTTATAATTAATTAATTTATAATATAAATGGCAGATAATAATGAAAAACAGGCTATAGGTCATCTTACTATTAAGAGACTTAGAAAAGGCCGTAATATTATATTAGGTTTTGTTACAGATAAAGCTTTGTTTCAAGCTTGGAATCCTGTAACTAAAAAAGCAGAACCAGAGTTTGGTAATACAGCAGCTACTCAAGGTCCTACAGTAACTCCTACTGTATATACCAGTGATAGTGTTACTAATATCACTATTAGTAGTGAATCTAAATGGTATTATAATTCTTTAGAAAATCCTATAGAATGGAATGACCCTAGTGGTGGTTATAGAGTATCTAAGAATGGTCTATTTAAAGAGAACACTACTACCCATGCTCTTACCTTTATAGGTAACTTAGCTTCGGCAGATAATAGAGGCACTGATACTTTTTATTTTAGAGCTATGGGAGAAGTAGCAGGAACAAATTATGAAGCTCTTGGTAGTTTTGAATTTAAAATACAAGAGATTAGTGATTCGGGTTGGGTATTAATGACTAGTGGTGGTAATCTTCTTACTAAAGATATTTCTACAGTTAACCTTACAGCATATCTCTATTGTAATGGTAAGCCTGTTACAGGAGGTTATATAGAATGGCATACTGTACAGGACTCTGATAGTTTTATCTCTGCAGGATATACATGTACTGTAGGACAGGATAAAGTTTTTGGCCAAGGCCCTGATTCTGGTGTAAGAGTATTTGCTTGGCCTAATAAAGCTAGTAAAGATGCAAAAGAAGAAGCTGTAGCCTCTACTTTTCATGCAATTAGTGACCTTACAGATGATTATGATGTAGAAGCTTTTATAATAAGTAATGCTACTGAATGGGATGGTAAAAACTCTATATGGGTATCTTCAAGACTTAGGAATGTTAGAACTCAAGCTGTAGTAACTACAGCAGATATAGCTACTTTAACATGGAATGCTGATATTTATGATAGTAAAAAAGCAGCTCCTGTTATTAAGGATATGCTTCCTACTACCACTAAAATAAATAATGTAACTTATGACCCTGCTTGGGAATTAGGTACTACACAATGGGCTAAGATAGATGATGGTTGCGATATGACAGTATCTCTTGAAGCTCTTTGGAAAACTAATACAACTACATAAAATATATAAAGATGACAGAATATGCAGCAAGAAGTTATATTACACTTCATAGGAAAGCTAAAGATGGTGAGCAAGGACCTCAAGGACCTTCGGGCAAAGATGCAGTATTATTCACTATAAATCCTTCTGTCATTAATGTTGCATGTGATTCTAAGGGAGAAGTAAAAACTAAAACCTATACTTGCAGCTATACAATATATAAAGGCAATACTAATATAACTTCTACTGTTTTGCCTGCAGTAAGTAAATCAAGTGGATGTACAGCTTCTGTAGGTTCAGGTGTAGTTAAAATAGGCTCTTTTAATGCAGATAGTGGCTATGCTACCTTTACTGCTACAGTAGAAAAAGTAGATTACACAGCCACAGTAAACTTTCAAAAAGTACTTGATGGAGCTCAAGGAGAGAATGCTGCTACTTTTAATATATCACAGTCTTCTTTATTAGTAGCTTGTGATAATACAGGAGCTTTAAAACAAACTAGTTTTACCTTATCTTATCAAGTATTTAAAGGTACTACAGATGTTACTTTAAGTAGTGTAGTCTCTTGTATTGAAAATGTAGGATGTATAGCAGAGACTCCTAATGCTGATGGCACTTTAGTAATTAAAAGTTTTACTGAAGACTCTGGCTATGCTATATTTAGTGTTCCTGTAGGTTCTGTAACATGTAAAGCTAAAGTAACCTATAGTAAGATATATGATGGTAATACAGGTCCACAAGGACCACAAGGACCTTCTGGGCACTCTTACTACATACAATGTGCACCCATCACTATATATCTTAATGCTGCAGGTAACATGAAATCAAGTTCTCAAACTACCCAAGCATCTTTATGGAAGGATGGTGCTAAGATAACTTCAGGGGTAAAATGGTCTTATACAACAATAAGTGATAGTTTTCCAGAAACTGCTACCTTTAGTATAAGTACTACTGGATTAATTACAATAAAATCTTACAATACTGTTGCTCAAAGTACAGCTACTATAAAAGCAGTGTATTCAGATATAACCATTACATACATGTTACCTATAGGAAGTGTTAAAGATGGTGTTGCAGGCACAGCAGGATTAAAGGGAGACATAATGTTATATAAAGGACAATGGCAGAGTAATGTTGTCTATAAAAAGCATTATGAACTTAGTGCAGGAAGTGGTGAATACTACACAGATTATGTTAGTTATGGTACTAATACTGATAAAACAATGTTACAGTATTGGGCAGCATTACAAAATAGTCAAGGCAATACCCCTATGGGAGGTAGTGATTATTGGAAACAATTTGCTACTACAGAGTTTCTAGCTACAAGGCTTGTAATATCAGACCAAATTAATTCTAATATTATAGATGCTGTAGAGCTTAATGCTGAGAAATTTTATGCAAATACTCTTAAAGCTAAGACTATAGATGCAGAAAATGCTACTTTTAATAATCTTACAGTGTCTGGGTACTTTAGAAGTGGATTTGAAGCTGTTAATTATGAGACTTTAAACACTAAAATTACAGGTACTACTAATGCCACTAAATTTTTATATAATGGTACTTATAAGGATTTATATGGTTATAGGGTAACTGATAAACTTAATATAATGATAATAAAACCTTCAAATAATCCAATAGGAATGAATGGAGGTTATATTATTCTACCGAATGATATTAAGTATGAAGGAGCTAGAGTGCTTATTTATGCAGCTCCTTATTATAAGGATGAAGGTACAGGCTCTTACACTGAGGAGGATAACATGTATGTAAATATAGTAACAGGTATTCAGAAAGCTGATTCAGAAACTCCTTATAATTGGAATCAAAATGTGGGATGGTTTCTTAATACTAAAGTATCTGCAGGAACAACTGGTAACTACCTTGGAGCTACACAAATTAAACTATGGGGTGGTTATATAGAGTTATTAGGAGTACCTTTTACTTATACAGAGGCTTCAACACAGGAGCAAGTGACATACTGTAGATGGTTAGTATTAAATGTTCAAGCATTAAAAGATGTAGAATATTTTAGATATTTTCCAACACAATTATAATATAAATAATTAAAACATTTAAATATAAATATATATGGCAAATAAAGCATTGGCTAGTGTAGATACTATAGATGTAGTAAATGCATCAACCAATATCATAGTTGAAAGTGGTGGGAGTATTAAGAGAACTTCTGCCAAAAACTTAACAGCAGGTATTGCAGATGGCTTACTTGCTGAAGTAGGTGTAAAAACACAGGATTTAATGTCTTATGGTGTATCTTGGGATACTACTAAATCAGACCCTATATGTACTAGAACAGGTAATATGCTTTATCATAAAGAATTACCTATTCAGAATAACATGAGAGGATGTATAGCACAATGTGTAGGTACTCCTAGAATTATGTATTATTTAAATCCTAATGACTGGGCTTTTAGAGCAGATACTAGAGGGTTTATACTTAAAGATAAAACTATTACAGCAACCTCTACAGCTAAACAATATACTATTACTGATGATGCTTTTGGTACTATACAGTATAGTGGTTGTGTCTTTATAATAAATAACATAATATGTGTTATGCAATCTATTAATACTACAACTAAAACAGCTACTGTTTTTGCAGATGAAGCTATAGCAGAAGGAACTTATGATGTGCAGCTTGGAGCTGTATTAAATGGATATGATGGTGAAGTGATGGTAGAAGTACCAGAGTTTTGGATTAAATCATGGTCTGATGGTACTAAAAGAGAGGTAAGAATTTCTCCTACAAAGATTGATGATACTTGGGAACATCAGCCTAGGATGCTTGTAGGAGCTTATAGAGAAACATTGCTTAATACTGCAGGTACTGCAGGGCAAGGATATTATTCTACTTTTGCAGCTAATACAGGAATGTGTGTAACTAATAGCTCTGCAAGGTTTGGGGGAGGTTCTGATGGTACTAAATTAGGCTATCCTAGAACTAATGTTAGTAGAACAGATATGAGAACCTATGTAAGAAAAGCAGGTAAAGAACTATTGAGTTATAAGCAGTATAAAAATCTTTATTGGCTTTATGTTATAGAATATGCTAACTTTAATAGTCAGGCAGAATTTAGCGCAAATCTTACTTCTGATGGTTATAGGCAAGGAGGACTAGGAGCAGGTGTTACTAATTTTACAGATGCCCAGTGGAAAGCTTATAATAATTATAATCCTATTGTTAAGAGAGGACAGTTTAGATATAGTGGTAATAATACAAATAGAATTAAAACAAGTACTACTGTAACAGTAGATTCTACTACCTCTACAATAGTATCCTATGTGCCATACTGGCATGGTATTGAACAACCTTTTGGTGATATATTTACTATTCTTGATGGTGTAATAATAGATTATAGTAATAAAATTACTGTAGATGGCGTACAATATGTTCCAGTATATGCTACTGATAATCCTAGTTATTATAGTGACACTGATATAAGTAAAATGGATAGAGTAGGATTGCAAGTGCTGACGGGGAATTATATAAAGGAATTTGATTTAGGAAGTACTGCAGAGATAATTCCTACATCCGTACAAGGTAGTGCTACATTATATAAATGTGACAGTAATATAGTATCTACTACAGCCACTTCTCTAAATACTCTTCTCGTCGGTGGTGGCGCTCTTAATGGTGCTAGCGCGGGTCTCGGGTGTTTCTACTCTGCTAGTGCTGTTTCTTATCGGTGGTCTATCAGTGGGTTTCGGTCTTGCTGTGTTTTGAAATAGTGCAAGAAATTTAGGAGCAGTTAGTATAAATTAACACATACTTAAAAAGTAATAAATATATAATTATAAATATACAGTGAATAAACACTGCTAAAAAATTTAGGTTGGTTTATTCCATAGTTGTTCTGCAAAAAGAGACATCTATTTTTATTTTTGATTTATCTCTTATCGTCAGTGGTAACGCTAATAATGGTGCTAACGCAGGTCTCAGGTATTTCAACTCTAATAATGCTGTTTCTAATCAGTGGTCTAACAATGGGTTTCGGTCTTAAATGTGTTTACTTTATAAAAGAAATAGACTAACCTTGTCAATAGACAAAAGATAACGTTGTAAATCAAAAAGCGGTATTGGTAAGAATATTCTGAAGATTCTGTTTTTCAAAACACATGCATAATGAAAAGAGTAGGAAAATTACATGAGAAAATATGTACTCTTGATAATATAGAGCTTGCTGATAGATATGCAAGGAGAAATAAGAAGGATAGTGGTATAGCGGTGCATGATACTAAGGCTGAAGAAGAAAATCTAATGCTCTTAGATAAGCTGCAAAATCTTACCTATAAAACTTCTAACTATACAAAATTTAAGATAAAAGAAAAGAAAGAAAGGATAATATTCAAACTTCCTTATTATCCAGATAGAATTACTCATTGGGCTATAATGCTTATTATGGAAGATATTTGGGTAAATACTTTTATAAAACATACTTATTCTTGTGTAAAAGGTAGAGGAATTCATAAAGCTATTATTGATATACAGAAAGCACTATCAAAGGATAGTAAACATTCTACTTATTGTCTTAAAATGGATGTAAAGAAGTTCTACCCTTCAATAAAGCATGATATATTAGAAAGATTATTAAGAAGGAAGATTAAAGATAAAAAACTTCTTTCAATATTAGATGAGATAGTAGAGTCTGCTGAAGGTGTACCTATAGGTAATTATTTATCTCAATTTTTTGCTAATTTATATCTTACATATTATGACCATTGGATGAAAGAAGTCATAGGAGTAAAACATTACTTTAGATATACTGATGATATTATGGTATTGTCTGAAGATAAAAACTTCTTAGAAAAAGTAGTAATACTAACAAAACTTTATTTTAAATATGAGCTAAATATAAGTATTAAAGATACTTACTTTATAACTGAGATAACAGATACTCAAGGTGTTACTTTCTTAGGATATAGATTCTTTAGAAACTATACCTTAATAGGTAAAGATATTAAGAGAGCTATTGAAAAAGTAATGCATAAATATAAACAAGGTAAGATTGGTAAAGATAAATTGAAAAGAACTATGTCTTCATACTTTGGGTGGTTAAAATGGTGTAATTCTAAGAATTATCTTCAAAAAATAGAAGATATAACAGGACTGCACTTTTCTAACTGGAAAGGTAAGAAAATTAATATTAGTACTTTAAAAGATAAATGTATTTATATAGTAGAGAAAGTAGATTACTCTAAGTACTTTCAATTACATTTTATATATAAAGGAAAACCTTATATAGTTAATAGCAGAAATGTTAAACTTAAAGAAATCTTAGAAGGTAAGCAATTACCTATAAATTTTAAATTATAAATTATGTTCGAACAAAATAATAGAATAACACAATCTACAAAACCAGAGACTTTTGTTCCATTAGGTACTGGTAATTATTATTATCAGTATGATATTCAATATCAAAAAGTAAAGAAACATCTGGTGGAAGAAGACAAAGATGTAGAGGAGCTTGAATATAGCTTTTTACAGCTAAGAATAGCAGGAGTTCCAGAGTATAAAGCTTGTGTAGAGGCTGTGATTAGAAGTTATCTAACAGAAACACAAGAATTTGACTTAATTAATTCTGCTAATAAAGATATTCTTGCAGGTAAAAAGAATAGTGATGATATAACAAAATATCTTGAGTATCTTGCTCTTCTTGATGAAATAAAAGAGAAAGTGAAAAAGGATTTTGCTTAACTTTTAAAAAGAATCCACTTATGCTATTGTGTAGGTGGATTTTTTTATTTACATTTGCAGGTGTGAAATATTTTAATACAAATGAAAAATACTCTATTGTTGATATTCACTACATGTATAATAATATTATTATATATTTCTTATTCTTTTCGTAAAGACAATAAGGGTCTTAATAGTAAACTTACTACAGCTATAAATAATATAAAAGCTTATAAGAGTACTAATGATAGTTTAAGAGATAAGTGCATATATTTTAAATATACTGTAGAAGAATTGGAGACATATAATGATTCTATATTAGATAAATTAATAAAGGTGCAGCATGAATTAGGGATTAAAGATAAGAACCTTAAACAGTTGCAGTATATAGAGAGTAAAGCAGAAAGAAGAGATACTATAATATTTAGAGATACAATCTTTAAAAGTCCTACTTTAAAAGTAGACACATTGATTGGCAATGAATGGTATTATGCTAAACTAAAGTTGGAATACCCTAATATTATATTTATCAATCCTATATGCAAGAGTGAAAAGTACATAGTAACAAGTAAAAGAAAAGAGACAGTGAGACCCCCTAAGAAGTTCTTTCTTTTAAGGTGGTTTCAAAAGAAACATTGGGTTGTGGAAGTGAACATAGAGGAGAAGAACCCATATATTACTAATATTAATAACAAATTTATAGAAATTATAGACAATGATTGACCTTGGGATAATAATTACTGGTGGTATAGGAGTTCTTACCACTATAGTAAGTGGTTGGGCATCATGGTTCTACACACGTAGAAAATATAATAGTGAGGTTGACTCTAATGTGATTCACAATATGAAAAGTTCTTTAGATTTTTATGAACAACTTACTACAGATACTAATAATAGATTGAAGGAAGTATTACAAAAAAATAAAGAGCTGGAAACTCAGGTAAATAATCTGAGAAACCAACTATTTAACTTGATGTCTTCAATATGCACAGACTTAACCTGTCAGTTAAGACAGCACAATGAAGAGAAATTAAAAAATATAAATGATACTAACGCTGGAAAGAAAGTGGAAGAAAAGTAACTATACTATAGGCAACTTATATATAGATGGTAAATACTTCTGTGATACTCTTGAAGATGCTGATAGAGGATTGAAAGATACAATGTCACTAGAAGAAATAAAAACATTAAAACAGCCTTCAATTACCGCTATTCCTATAGGTACTTATAAAATCACTTTAGATGTGGTAAGTCCTAAGTTTAGTCAATACCCATTTTATAAGAATATTAATGGTGGAAGAGTGCCCAGACTTTTAAATGTAAAAGGCTTTGATGGTATCTTATTACATGTAATGGATGGTAAGAAAGGGGCTAAACTAAGCTCAGGCTGTATAGGTGTAGGTAAGAATCTTATTAAAGGAGGACTACTATTAGGTAAAGAGTATTACAAGAAGTTGTATGATACACTTCTTCCATATAAAGATAATATAACTATAAAAATAATTTAAGTATGGCAAAACCAAAGAAAGTAACTAAAGTACCTACTAAAACTACGCAGAAGAAGACTCAGAGTAAATATAGACCATTGCCTATGTCTCCTACTGCAGGTATTAACAGAGGACATAGACTTGGGTGTGGAGGGAAACTTAAAAAATAGATATTGTAAGCTATTACTATTGATATTGAAATATATACCAATGGTAATAGCTTTATGCTATATAATAAATTCTATATATTATATAGCACCTTTAAGTAATATAGCAGGAATGTCACTTTTTACTTGGATATTTTTCTATGTGTCCTCAATAGTATTCAAGTTTTGTGTATATCATCAAATGTTTTTATGGTATATACTTATAGATGATGTGATTAACATTACGGCTTTTTACTGGAATATATCAATGGAGCTGCTAAGAGTACTTAAAGGATTTAGTGTTTCTATAGGGATAGTATTATTCATAATATTGATTGTATATGTTAAATATAGTAAAGCAACACCTACAAAAAATTATAGAAGATATTGATTTAGGCAATAGTAATCTTACAGAAGAAGATGCTTCTATAGTAATAGGCCTTATAAGAAAATATACTGATAAAACTAAGAGGCTAAGTAAGTATCAAGCTTGTAAGAAACTTAATGTCAGTAGAGCTACATTTGATAATATGGTAAGAGCTGGTAAGATACCTAAAGGAATAAAGGAACAAGGATTTAAAGAATTATCTTGGACAGAAAAAGACCTTGACAATGTTATAAAAGGATATTAGCATTATGTTTAAAATTATGATGTAAGAAACACTCATAGAGTCAATACTTTATGGGTGTTTTTTTATGCCCTTAGCATTATTAGGTTTATAATAATATAATACATACCTTTGCCATGTAAAGCTTTACAACAATTTTTTAATACTTATTTAACTATGGAAAAAACTTATGTATTTGATTCTGCTGATAACAGCAGCTTTAACTCTTCTGCAATCTTAGCTAGTTTAATGCAGAATAAAGGAATTGACCCTAATCTTATGGCTATGCTTACCAGTGCTTCAAGAAATCAAGATGCTTGGGGAGGCAGTGGCTGTTGGTTTATGTGGGTGATACTTCTCTTCTGGTTATGGGGAGGTAGAGGTAATGGTATGTTTGGTAATGATACTAATGGCATACCAAATCAACTTAACAATGACTTTGGTAGAGATGTACTATTACAGGCTATTAATGGTAATGCCCAGGCTATAAGTCAGCTTGCTACTACTCTTAACTGTGACATTAATGCTGTACAAGGAGCTATTAGTAATGTTCAAAACTCTGTACAGGGTATAGCTTCTCAGCTTGGTATGACTGGACAGCAAGTTATTAATGCTATACAACAGGGCAATTGTCAACTTGGTAATCAGATGGCACAATGCTGCTGCACTATACAGGATGCTATAACAAGAACTAATTATGAAAATCAATTGTCTAATGTTAATCAGACTAACACCCTTCAGAATGCTATTAATTTTGTAAATAGCTCTGTAGAAAGAGGATTTTCTTCTACTGCTTATGCTACAGCACAGCAGACTTGTGATTTAAAGAATGCTATTGCTCAGCAGACTACTCTTATTAATGATAAATTCTGTCAATTAGAAATGAGAGAAATGCAGAATAAGATAGATGCCCTTAGACAAGAAAATAATAATCTTGTATTAGCAGCTTCTCAACAAGCTCAAACAGCTAATATAATTAATCAAGTAAGGCCTACTCCTACACCTGCTTATGTAGTAGCCAATCCTTATTGTAATTGTGGTAGTCCTTATAATAATGGGTGTAATTGTTAATCATTAAATAGTATATGTTATGTCAGTAGTAATATCACCTGTAGGATTAGCAGCTGCTCCTGTAGCTAATGTTGCTAATATTATGGCTACTTTTAAAGAAAAATTGTGTAGAGCATATTGTGTAGATTCTACTATACAGCCTCAAGTATCTTTAGTTTATACTGTAGGTACTGCCAGACTTATAGAAAGTACTGTATTTATACCAATACAAGCAGTAATTACTATAGTAACACAAACAGAATGTTGTGGATGTAATGCTCACACACAGTTATTTACAGAAAACTTTGTAGTAGCTTTTCAAGGTCAGACAGCAGTTCCTACTACTATAACAGTAGCTAATATAGGAAGAGATGCCTTTGGCTCTAATATACATTGTGGTAAAGCCTATAGCTATACTATAAATGATTCTTTAACTATAACAATTGCTTAATTTTAAAAATAGAATAATATGTTTTCAAATCTGAGAGCTAATAGTCAATTATATATATTACATAAAGATAATACTCCTTATGTAGAGATAGGGCAAGTAGTAAGTGTATCTCAGCCCATGCCAAGATACCAAGTTAATAATTTTATGTCACCACAAGAGTTAGTGGTAGATATAGTAGTAAATGTTAATGGTAATAACATTACATTACAGAAGCTTCCTGCTAATTTAGATGTAGCAGACCAAGGAACTGCTAATGGTTCTCTGTTTATATCTACTACAAAAGAATCTATGAATAATGAGATAACCTTACTCAGACAGAAAAGCCTTGATATACTTAATAGCACTGACTATCACAAGAAAATAATACAGGATTGCGAGATACTACTTCAAAGATTAAATCCTGAATTTGCAGAACAAAAACAACAAAAACAAGAGATTGATACTTTAAAGACTCAAATGTCTGAATTAATGTCTAATATGAAAGACTTAATGTCTCAGATAAAAAATGAAACAATAAAATCTTAATATACTATGGGGAAAATATTTCGTGTTATTGATGAAGCAGATGATTATATGTATAATCAGAGAGGCTATAGTCAGAGGGAATCTGATGAAAGAATGCTTGAAAAAGCTTTTAAAGAAGGTTGTGAGCATGGCTATAAGAAAGCCATGAGAGAGCTTGAGGGTTATGGTGAAAGAAGTTCTCATGCTTTTAGAGAAGGTTTTGAAGAAAAGTTAGAAAGACTTAAGAAACGGTATGAATAGTTATGAGGCAGAATTTCAGAATTAATAAATATGGATGGAATGTCATAATCTATTATACAGTAAATGATGTAGAGAAGAAAGAAATCAAAGATATGCTTGCAGGAATAAATTATAAAACTTTATCTTCTATAGAAGTTAATCTTGATAAAGCAGAACTTGACACAGGATTTACTTATTCAGATTATGATAAATACTATTCCATAATAGTCATTCATAAAGCATCTAGTATAGGGGAATTTATCAATACTTTTGAGCATGAGAAAAACCACTTAGAGATGCATATCTGTGAAGCATTAGACATTAATCCTTACTCAGAGGAAGCAGCTCACATGAGTGGTGACTTAGCCCAATTAATTCTTGAAGAAGCTTTATATGCTATAGTAGAACTTTAATATTAGGGGGGGGGGGCATTATAAGTGTCCCCCTTATTTTATATAAGCACTTTTCTTAAAGTATTTTTTATATTTCCTATTTATAGTATCTTTGCATTGAAGTTTAATTTAAAAAAGAGAAGTGTAGTTATGGAAGGATTATCACTAGATAATATTACAACAGGAGAAGAGGCAGCTGCACTCTTTTCAGAAGAAACACAGAATGAAAGTACTGAAGAGGTACAAAGTTCTGAAACAAATGAAGAAGGAGAAAATAAAACTACTGAGGTTATAGATGCAAGCAAATTGTTTGCAGAAGAGCCAGAGAGCGTAGGTAGTGAAGATAATAGTAAGGAACAGGAAGATACCTCTTCTAAAGAGGTAACTTCTCCAAACTTCTACTCTTCCATTGCCAAAGCCTTTGCAGAGGATGGTATCTTCCAAAACCTTAATGATGATTCTCTTTCTAAGGTAAAAGATGCTGAAACTTTTAGAGATTTAATAGAGCAACAAATTAAATCGGAACTTGATGAGAGACAGCAAAGAATTGATGATGCCCTTAATGCAGGAATAGAGCCTACAAGAGTACAACAGTATGAGAATAACATGAATATTCTTAATAGTATCTCTGATGAAGCTATTGAAGAAGAAGGAGAGAAAGGAGAAAACCTTAGAAAGAACATCATTTATGAAGATTATATACAAAGAGGTTTCAGTAAAGAAAGAGCTACTAAAGCAGTAGAGAGGTCTATAGCTGCTGGAACTGATATAGAAGATGCAAAAGAAGCATTGCAAAGTTGTAAGGAACAAGTTAAGAATGCTTACGATATTGCAGTGAAAGAAGCAAAGGAAGAAAAAGCAAATGAAGAGAAAGAGCTTTTAAATCAAGCAGAAGCTCTTAAAAATTCAATTCTTTCTGATAAAAAACCATTTGGAGATTTGGAGATAGATAAGAATACAAGACAAAGAGTATTTGATGCTATAGCCAAACCAATTTATACAAATCCTAAGACAGGGGAAAGACTTACTGCTATACAAAAGTTTGAAGCAGAAAACCATAATGACTTTATGAAATATATAGGACTTACTTATGTATTAACTGATGGTTTTAAATCTCTTGATGGGTTAGTTAAAGGTAAAGTAAAGAAAGAAGTAAAGAAGGGTCTTAAAGAGTTGGAGCATACATTAAATAATACTGCAAGAAACTCGGATGGTACACTTAAATTTGCAAGTGGTGTAACCTCTGACCCAGAATCTATGCTTAAGAATTTTACATTAGATATATAGTTTTATTTTTTTTAATTTAATATTATGGCAGGAAAACTTAACAAGTTTCAAATATCCCCAGTCTTTGAGGGATGGCAGGGTTGACCTAAAGTTAGGCCCTGGATAAATCGGGTAAAAACGGTGAAAGCCTTTTGGGGTGGTTAATACCGTGCTAATTTAATTAGTAATATAATTAAACAGTGTAACGCGTAGAGAATGAACCTTTGCTATCAATATATAGAGAAGTGTCTTTATAGTTATTTGTGAAAATAAATTTTAGTAAAGAATATAATTTCTCCAAGAGTGCCCGACACTTTAATAGAGTGAAAATGTACGCTGAGCTTACACAATAATAAAGTGTAAGAACCAAAGGATAAAAAGCCTTTGGGTTAACAAAATGCTAACAAAGTTGAATCACTTATCATCAGCTTTTGCTCTTGCACCACAGAAAGCTTCTAACCTTATGGTAGAACTATTGGCATATAACAGGGGTAATACTCTTAATACTTATATCAGCAAATTGCCTGTACGCACTTTTCAGGATGATGGTGAGTATTATTGGGATATTATTACTAGTGCTAGAAAAAATATTCCTTTGGTTGAAGCTAGGGATGAAAATGGTACACAAATTACAGCTGCTTCTACAGGTATGGTAGGTGCTGGTACTGCACCCTTCTATTTGGTATTTGCAGAGGATTATTTCGCTAAATACTTTGGCGCATTATAATGTAAGTTATAATTGAAAATTGGGCAAAAACGGTGAAAGCTGAAATGCTAATACCGTGCTAATTTATAATGTAATAATTATAAATAGTGTAGAGAGTAGAGATTGAAACTATGCGAGGGTTTATTTATATTATAAAAAATGATATTAATTCAAAAGTTTACATAGGACAGACCACAAGAGCTTTAAAAGATAGATGGAAAGAACATTTAAGGACTAAATGCTCCAAGAATGAAAACAGTATGCTTATAAAAAAGGCTATCCATAAATATGGCTCTTCTCATTTTAGGATAGAGTTATTAGAAGTTTGTAATAAAGCTTCATTAAATGAAAGAGAGATGTATTACATACATCTATATAATTCATATCATCAAGGGTATAATAGAACTTTAGGAGGACAATCTGGTTCTAAACCTATAAAACTTAAGAATAAACAAAATGAAATTGTTGAACTATATCAGTATGGTTTTTCAATTAAGTATTTAGCTCAAGAATATAATGTAGATAAAGCTACTATTAAACATGTGTTATTAATTAATAATGTGACTATTAGAGATATTTGTTCTGTAAAATATTCTACAGAGGAGCGACAAGCTATATTAGAAGACACTAAGTTATTACCTAGAAATATAGTTATGAAAAAATGGAATATCTCAGCTAGTTATCTGTCACAACTTATAAATAACAAGCGTAGAATATAACATCTCCAAGAGTGTCCAACACCCTTGATATAGGGTGAAAATGTACTCCGAACTATAGAGAATAAAATCTATAGAATTAAAGGATAAAGAGCCTTTAAGTTAACATATGAAAGGAGAGGTAATTTTTGGTAATCTAAATCAAGTATATCCTATTAGAATATTGGATGATGCAAGGCTTGAAGGAAGTAATGTGGTTTATCGGGTAGAGCTTATGGGTGGAAACCAAGCTGGTATACCTGTAGATAGACTGCAAGCTGGTGAAAGATTCTCTGTAGGATTTGCTCCTGTAGAAAGAGAGCTGTCAAGAAAAGTAGGAAGTGTAAGATTTAATACACCAGTATCTATGCGCAATGAATGGACTACTATTAGAATACATGCCAAAGTTACAGGTGCTATGCTTAATAGAAAATTGGCTGTAGGTATTCCTATGAAGGATGAAAATACAGGTAAGACATTTATTGCTAATAAGTGGATAAACATAGTGTGTTCACTTGCAGCGTAAGTTGCAAAAAATAAATTCCTCTAATTGCTGGAAACTCCTGTTAGAGTATTTATACTACAAGTAAAAACAAAATAGTACATTAAATGTAAGGAATTATGACCAATGTAGAAATTGTAAAAAATATAAAGGGTTTTGAAGGAAGATATACAATATCTAATCTAGGTATTGTAAGAAGTTTACTTACTAATAAAGTAATGAAACTTAGCATAACTTCTAAAGGTTATGCTAGAGTAAATCTTCGATATGCACATAGTAGAAAATTTAAGGCTTTCTTAGTACATAGATTAGTAGCAGGTAATTTTATTCCTAATCCTAATCATTATAAGGAATTAAATCATAAAGACTGTAATAGATTAAATAATAATGTCTCTAATTTAGAGTGGTGTGATAGAAGCTATAATGTGAAATATTCATATTCAAAAGGCAAAGCTTCAAATAAAGGAGAAAAGAATCCAAATGCTAAGCTAAATTCTAAAGATATTATGATTATAAAAGCTATGCTAAAATCTAGAAAATATAGTCAAACTTATATAGCAAAGCTTTTTAAGGTACATCCTAATACAATTGGAATGATTAATACCAAAAATACTTGGAGTGATAATTAAATACTAGGGACAATCAGCAGCTAAGACTTATTGTGAAATAAGTAAAGTTCAACGACTAGTAAGTCCTCTTAATGAGGCATAAGCCTAAGTAGGCTGAAATGGGGAACCCCTTTTAGGGTGAAGATATAGTCTAATCTTAATGGAAACATTAAGCTGGAAACAGGATTAATAGTAACGACATTAATTAAATAGTATAGTAATATACAATGGCACTATATGGATTGGGTATTGGAGCAGCAATGGGAAGACTACAAGAATCTTGCAATGGCTTGGGGTACTTCAAACCGTAATGCTAATGGCCAATACCTTAACTTTGGTGATTCAGGAGAAGCTATCAGGATGGGTAGTGGTCTTTTTGAACAAATGGAAGTTGCTGGTACTCAATATTATACAAACTTCTCATTGAAAATGATTGAGAATGCTCTTACAGAACTTGTGGCTAATTCTAACCTCCCTATGAAGGATAGAGTATTTGTACTTAGAACAGGTCTTAGAGGAGCTACTCAATTTAGTAAAGCAGTGGGTGATACTGTGTCAGGGTGGACTCAATTTACAGTAAACGCAGATAACTTAGGCATTGTGCAGAAGACAAATAATGTAATACATCCTAATGCTCTTGCAGCAGGTTATCAATTTACTGAATTTAGAGCACCTAATGGTATAATCATTAAAGTTGAAGTCGACAATTTTTATGATGACCCTGTAAGCAATAAGATGCAGCATCCTCTCGGAGGTCCTGCAAGTTCATATAGATATGACATTATGGAGATTGGTACTCCAGACCAGCCTAATATCATAAAGTGTGAGATTGAAGGACAACCTGAGTATAGAGGTATTCAAGCTGGTATGAGGAATCCTTTTACAGGAGCTATGGAAAATAACTTTATGAGTACTGACGAGGATAAACAATTAATGTCCCTTAGTATAGAAATATACTAAAGCAAACAGGGCAAAAACGGTAAAAATCTATTTGAAATATTAAGTAATATATTCTATATACATGAGTAGTTTAGATTATAAATATATAAAAGGTTATAATAATAAATATTATATCACTAGAGATGGTAAAGTATATATCTCTAATTATAGAAATACAGGTAAGCCTAAAGAAATGAAACCTAGAATAATAGCTGGATATTTAGCTTTAGGATTGGAAGGAAATACTGTAGAAGGTATTAGGAATCAAAAGATACATAAAATACATAGACTTATAGCAGAAGCTTTTGTTCCAAATCCAGAAAATAAGCCTTGTATTAATCATATTAATGGTAATAAATTAGATAATAGAGTTGAAAATTTAGAGTGGGTTACTATAGAAGAAAATACTAGACATGCCTATGCTAATAAACTGGCACAATGTTGGTGGACTAAAGAGCTAGGAATTGTATGTATAAACTTAATAGAAAATTACAAATATAACTTTGCAGATGTTGCAAGATTATATAAGCTAAGTTCTAGACAAAATATCTGTTGGTTTTGGAAAAGTGGTTACAAAACTTTTAATCTAAAACATTCTAACCCTTTTATTCCAAAACATAGTAAAAAGTTACCAATATCAGAGGAATATAAAAAATATATATTAAAGTTACTTGAAGACAATACCGTGCTAAATAATCTTTCTAAAAGAAGATTATCAGTGTAACGAGTAGTAGCTGAACCCCTTTTAACTAAGGGAATATAATGTTACCACGAGTGTCCTGCACCTTAATTATAAACATAAAAGGTGATAATATACTCTAAACTTATAGGATAATAAACTATAAGAGCTACAGATAAAGAGCTGTAGGATAATTACAATTTGAGTGCAACTATTCATAAAATGGCTACATTTGGTGTAGCAGTTCTTGACCCAACAAGAACTATGTCCTTTATACCGTCTATATTACAAGGATAATAGGACTATAAAATATAAGTAAAAAGGGGAGGAAGAATCCTCTCCTTTTTTAAATATAAAAAGATAATATAAATATGGCAAAGGAAGAGATAGAAGGAGTACTTAATAGTACTGAAAATAATGAAACAGAAATGCCTAAAACAGGCAAAAGAGGTAGAAAAGCAACAGTTGAAGAAGAGGAACGCCCTTTAATAAACTGTCTTAGGAATGAAAGAGTAATAGTAAGACATATTAATAAACCTAATAGCAGAATTACTAATCCAAAGCATGTGCTATATGGAGGTATGGCAGAAGGTGCAAAGAGGATTTTCTGTGTTCCTATGTTATCTTCAGGAAGATACGTTAATGTGCTTACAGATGATGAAAAGAAGTTTCTTGAAAATATAATGGGACTTGAGCCTAATGCTCTTAGTATCTATAGAAAGGTAGACAACTTCTGGGATGATAGTAATAGTACAGGTATATCAAAAGTAGTACTTGGTAAACAAGATAATTATCTTGATTTAAGTACTCCAGAAGATTATATCAAATATAAAATATTACTTGCTAATAAAGAGTATATAGCACCTTCCTTAGAGGAGCTTGAAAATATGCATAAAGCTACTTATCAATTTGTTATAATCACAGAAAGTTCTGAGTCTAAGATGGCACAAGATAATATGTCTGTTACTATGAAATGTTATACTATGTATGGTAAACTTGAAGATAATATAGGAGCATTAAGACATATTGTAGAAACTCTTACAGGTAATAGATTTTCATCTGTTACAAAAAAAGAGTTTCTTCAAACTAAGATTAATGAACTTATTCAAGCTAATCCAAAAACATTCCTCAAAGTAGCAACTGACCCAATGCTTAATACCAAAGTATTGATTAAAAAATGTGTTGAAGCAGGTCTTATAGCACAAAGAGGTAATCAGTACTATATTAGAGAAGGTAATGTGCCTATGTGTGATAATGGTGACCCTACATTAAATGTAGCTGCACAATGGCTTAATTTACCAAAGAATCAAACAATAAAACTTAGTTTAGAAGCTAAGTTACAATAATATATTAATTACTTAATAAGCCCATGACTAATTTAGAGTTTAGTAATGAATTTGATGTACTATATAATAGTATAACCAGTAACCAAGCTCCTGGGCTTGATGAATATGAAAAGAGTGTCTTTTTAACTAAGGCACAATCTGAAATACTTAGAGAATATTTCAATCCTAGAATTGATGCTGCTAATGGTGGATTTGATGGTAGTCAAAAAAGACAATATGACTTCTCTACTTTAATAAGAACAGCAAATCTTTTTAATGTAAACAGCATTAAAGAAAGAATAACTGATATAGAGAAAATAGACAGAAGAAGTCTTGTATTTCTTTTTCCTCAAGATTACTTTTTAAGTGTTAATGAGGTAGTATATGATGGTAATAAAGCCTTCTCAGTATTACCAATAAGTTATGATACTTATCAAAGACTCATGTTAAAGCCTTATACTATGCCTGTAAAAAAAGGAGTATGGAGATTATTCACTGACAAGAAAAATTGTAACTTTGTGCAGGAATATGTAGACAATAGTCAGACAGATTATAAGATGCTTACAACATGGGCAGACCAAAAGAGAAACCTTAAAATTAAAATAAGGCATATAGGCAATGTACCAGCTGAAGAAGTAAAAGAAACATTTACTGTATCAAATAATACTATGTGGTACAAAGATACCTATAAGGGTAATGAAGAAGCTTTTATTAATACTACAAGCAAACTAACTGCTAATTGTGAATGGAATGAAGATTTTCTTACTTACAATATATATCTTAATTTTGCAAGTTCACTGGAACTTGATGATGAGGAGGTAATACAGTCTATAAGAAATGGTTTTGACCAACTAAAAGCTTATAGAGGAGATGATTGGGAAATTAGAAATGGAGATTTAGAGAAAGCAGCTAAAAGACTCGACAATCTTCACCAAGCTGAAGCTCCTAGTAAGTTTGAAAACTTTAGTACTAAAGATACATCTAATCCTGTAGAAGTAATAGGTAAAACCTTTACTACAGAAGTAATACAGCTGCCTATAGCAGAAGTAATAGGTAGAATAAGTAAAGATGCTTCTTATCAACTTAGGTATGTAAAGAAGCCTACTCCTATTATTCTTACAGACTTTACAGGAGATGAAGTGTCTATTGAAGGAATGCAAAAAGAAACTCAGTGTGAGCTTCCTACACAGCTACATCAAGAAATCCTTGAAAGGGCTGTAACACTAGCTAAGATAGCTTATCAAGCAGGAGCTACTGCTACTATGGCAAGACAAGCTAATAACAATAATCAACAGCAGTAATTATGACTATAGAGGAGTTTAGCAATGAGTTTGATGTTCTGCTTAATAGCTATATAGTAAATCTTCCTTTAGGAACTGATAAAACTATTAGAGAACTAGATGAATATGAAAAATCTGTACTACTTACAGCAGCCCAAGAAGCTGTAGTTAATGACCTTTATAATGGCAGACTTACAGGAGAAGGATTTGAAAGTACTGAAGAACAAAGAAGGTATCTTGAAAATCTTATAAAAACTGTAGAACCTGAAGTAGTAGATACTGAATTGCCACATATCTCAGAATACTCAGTGTTTTATAAAACTCCTGAGGATTTATGGTATATTACTTATGAAGTTGCTACATTAAAGGATGAAAATATTAATTGTGGTGTAGATATAGCTGTAGAAGTAGTTCCTGTAAAACAGGATGAATATCATAAAATAAAAAATAATCCTTTTAGGGGAGCTTCTGATAAAAGAGTATTAAGAGTAGATACAGGAAGTTCTATATTAGAGATTGTCTCCAAGTATAAAATAATAAGGTACTTTATAAAGTACATTAGTAAACCTAAACCAATAATTCTTGTAGATATAACCAATGATGGTTTGTCTATAAATAATGAAACTAAACCAATGACATGTATGCTGAATACAGCATTACATAGATTAATCCTTGAGAGGGCTGTTTCCATTGCTATTAAGAGGCTTCCTCAAGGTAATGTTTAACTTAAATCAAAATAAACAATGGCATTTTTTTCTGTAAATCAGAACAGGCAATTTTATGTTGCCACTAAGTTAGCAACTGCTACACCTGCTACAAAAGGTGAAATTAAATTAGGTAATGATGCTGACAAATCTCACATGTACTTTCAATACATGGGAGTAGATGGTCTTGAAAGAACAGACCTTATTGATGTAAATAAAGTAATGTATGCTAAGTTTACTAAGGCTGCTGACATGGCTAAGAAACTTAAGACAGCTACTGTTACTTTGAAAGGTGATATTAATGGGGGTGCTCCTATCTCTGGTCAAGATTATATATTGAATATTAATATTCAAGGCTATGTGGGTAAATCTGATGCTAATCAGCTTACTAAGTTTGGTGCAGTACATGCATTCAAGAGTACTGATGCTTCAACTTTCTACAAAGAGATGGCTATATCTCTTGCTAATAACTTTAGTAGAGAAATAGTACCTTTGTTTAAATTCTATATTAAGACTGCTAAATCTCAAGTAGAAGTTAAAGCAGGAACTAAAGTAGAAGCTCTTACTGATGCTGCTACAGGGCTTATTATAGAAGAGGCTGTGCAACCTTGGAAACTTGGTTCTGCTGCCTTTACTGGGGTATTGTTTGATGTATATCCTACTACTGTACAGTATGAAGGTGATGAAGTACAGTGGGGTGAGGTAGTAAAGGGAGAATCTGCTACTACTATAGGTAATGGTAAAAAAATTGCAGAACTTGAATACTTCTGTATGGGTGAACGAGGAGACCAATATAGAGGTGTTGAAGGTCCTAAATATGCTATCCCTGTAGAATATAGTGTTGACCCATCTAAGACCTATAATCTGTTGGACATACATTATTACTTCTTAGGTTCTGGCATTGATGCTGTAAAGTCTGAGAAAGACCTTACAATAGCTTTTGAATCTTCTGTAGATGTAGCCACTTTGGTTACAGCATTGGGAGACCTGGGTATTACTGTAACAGACCCTAACACTTAATAATAAAATATAATAATATAAGGGAAGGGTAATACCTTCCCTTTATTTTTCTATACACTATGATACAATTTAGTACTTTAAAGATTACCTCTGATGGTCAGGAATTGCTCATTAGTGCTTATGTTCCACTAGAGGAATATTATGATGATGTTCTTATAGAATCTATAGCCATAGATACTCAAGATACTTTTAATGCCAATGGTGTAAGCAGTAATCCTATCTATAGAGAATCTTTTGTATACACAGACCCTAAGACACTTAAAGAAGTTAAAGGTAGAAAAGAGATTAACTTAGTGCTTAATAATAAGGCACTTAAAAATATCTCTCTGCAAGATAATATTTTATACATATATCTTATTGCTTCAGGAACTCCAGCTCCTAATACCCCTTGTGGCATGGATAATGCTACTTCCTTAGGAGTAGTTTGCAGCCTTAATAAAATCTATTCTACAGGTCTTAAATACTTAAAAGAAGTCTCTAATAACTGTAGTATTCCTCAATCTTTTATAGATTTTATATGCCAATACAAAGCTTTGGATTTGGCTATAAGAACAAAGAATTATATCCAAGCTAATAAATATTGGAATAAATTCTTTAAGGGAACTATTGCTAATACTAAAACATCTGGATGTGGCTGTACTGGATGATTTAACAAAGGGAGTAGCACAGTCCTTTGATAACTATCTGAGTTTATTAGGAAGTATAGGATATACCTCTCAATGTGCTGTAAATAAATTATTGGTATATTCCTTTATAGAAGAGATATTTGAAAAATTCAGTACATATATTACTGAGGAAGATTATAATATACTTGCAGAAGCTTTAAACTGTTTATATGGTACTTGCATGATTCCATACCCCTACTTTATTAATGATGATGCTACTTCAGATTCTACAGACTTTATTCCTGTAGAATATAGAATTACAGAAGATAAAGTGATGAGAATAACAGAGGATAATTTATTCAGAGTTAAAGCCTAAGTAACTTATTTAAACTGTTGTGAATATAACTGTAAAATGCTATATTTGCAACAGTTTTTTATTTATACAACTATGAGTACATACAGAGAAATAGTATATATGTGTTCTGACCAATTAAAAATAGCATCTGATGATAGCTATTTTACTGAAGACCATATATTATATTTAGTAAAAAAATACAGAGCTTTATTATTAACACAAAGATATAAAGATGTTAGAAAAGAAATTCCTGAATCTAACTATCAAACTATATGTGTAGATTTAACTAAATCTCCTGCTATTGAAGGAGAAACTTGTGAAGGAGGTACTTTACTTAAGAGTACTTCAAAAATACCATCATTACTTACTGTAGGAACTAATAAAGTGTTTCCTATGAGTTATTTCTATGGAGAAGTTTCTTTAGTTTCTAGAGAAAGAATGAAATATGTAGGATATAATAGATGGCTGAAGAATGTTATTTATTGCTCTATAGCTCCTGATGGTTATTTATATCTTAAATCCTCAAATCCTCAATTCTTACATCTTGAGAAAGTAAAAGTCTCTGGTATATTTGAAGATGTTGATGAAGTAGAGAAATTATCCTGTGATAAGAGTACTGATACTACTTGTGATATTATGGATAGAAAATTCCCATTAGAAGAATCATTAATACCACAAGTAGTAGAAACTGTTGTAAGATTAATGATAGGAGCTCTCTATAAGCCTGAAGATGATGATAATAATGCTAAAGATGATTTGTCTGACATAATGGCTTTTATAAGAAGAAATATGAAATCTAATCTACAAAAACAAATAGAGTAATGCTTGAAACAATTCCTAAAAAACATATTCATAGAATAACTAATTCTTGGACTATTAAAGATGCCCGTAATTGGATGAGAAAGAATAAATGGTTTGGTGCTCAACCTCTTACAGAACATATGTTTTATCTTATTGTTAGAGAAGTAGGAAAAGCAGTTGCTGAGAAATATATTACTACAGGATATATGAAATTTCCTAGAGGTATGGGAGAATTAGTATTAGCCAAAAGAAAGATTATGGCAAGAGTAGTAGATGGTAAACTTGTAGGAGGTATAGTAGATTGGGCTGAAACTTATAAGTTGTGGAATAGTGACCCAGAAGCTAAGAAAGATAAAATCTTTGTAAGGTATGAGAGTGACTTCTATAGGACTTATTATAAGAAAAATAAAGCTAGGTATAAAAATAGAATCTATTATTTATTCCACTTACATAAAGCATTACGCAAAAGACTTAGTAAGAATATCTCTGATGGGATTGTAGATACTTGTATAATTAGATGATTATGTGGAAAGATTTAAATATAACTGATAAAGCTGCTCTTATAAAAATAGGAGTAGATAATGGGATATATGATTTAAATACTATAAGGAACAGCTATAACCAATTAAGCAATGACACTGGTATATTATATAAAGATGGTGGTTTACTTGATAAAATCACTTCAAAAATAAAGTCTTGGTTTACTACAGAAGAAGAAACTCCTAAACCAAGAGATTTTAGGACTGATAGAATAAGACATAATACCAGTCCTACAGCAAGAGTTTCTGAAGCACTTGAAAATACTATGTATAAGTATTATCCTAAGACAAGAAGTACTACTGATATTCCTTTTATACCTGAGAAAGCTATTATGGTTAATGGTTATCTTACTAGTACTAATGCTTTAGATTCCTTAGCTAAATATGCAGGTATTCATAATAGGACTTTACAGGTTTCTGAAAAACCTATAAAAAGAAATTCTACTACTAGAAAGTTAACTAAAGAAGAATCTATAGGACTTAGTACTCATGAAACTCGTAATGGTGCTATGGGTTATATGTCTGAAAAAAATATATTAGATGCTGCTAAAAAGAGAAATCTTAATAAGGAACAAACTAAAGAGTATCTTAGAGCTTTTGCTAATGCTAATGTTTTTACAGCTTTTGGTGGTGCTCCAGCAGTAGCTATGGTAAACAATTATCACTACAATACTACTTCAAGAACTGTACATCCTTTATTAGATGCCTTTAGATATTATGCTCAAGGAGATTATAATAGAGGAGATAAAACACATACTAAAAAAGTACAAAAAGCAGGTAAAGATGCTTTTATATCTCCTGAAGTAATGAAATGGTGGAATGAAACAGGAAGAGATTATTTTACAGGAAAAAGAAAATAAATGGAAAGATATATATCAATAAGAGAAGTAATGGATAATCTTCTTGATAATCCATTATTACAGGACCTTACACTTGAAAGGACTGTACATTATACTGTAGATTTTATAAGAAAGGTAGGAATGCCTAAACTCTATACAGAAAAAACAGCAAAGCTTGATATAGAAGAATATAGAGCAGCATTACCCTGTGACTTTCATAAAGTTATACAAATTAAAAAGATAGATGGAAATACTAGTCAGATGTTAAGAAGCAGTACTGCTACTTTTCATATGTCTGAGAATAAACAATACTCTATAGATGCTACCTATAAAATACAAGGATTAATTATATATACTTCTTTTAAAGAGGGTTGTATAGAGCTATCTTATGAAGCTATACCAGTAGATTGCGATGGTTATCCTTTAATACCTGATAATAGCTCTTTTAGAGAAGCCTTAGAGCTATATATTACTAAAAGAAAATATAGGGTATTATTTGACACAGGAAAACTTAGAGGTGATGTATATAATAATATATGTCAAGATTATGCTTTTGCTGTAGGGCAAGCACAAACTAGTCTTACTATGCCTACTATAGATGAACTTACATCTATTACTAATATGTGGAATACTCTATTACCTAGAACTATGGAAGCAGAAACAGGGTTTATTAATATGGGTACTAGAGAAAACTTTAAAGTACAATGATAAAACAAGATATACATTCCTTTAGAGGAATGAGGCAAGATACTCATCCTATAAAACAACCTGCTGATTTTTTATGGGAAGCACATAATATAGATTTTACTACTAAAGATGATAATACCTTACTTACACTAACTAATGAAAGGGGTACTAAAGATTTACAGTTAACATTAAATTCTATTTATATAGGACATTGCATTGTAGGAAAGTACCTTATAGTATTTGCTGGGGATGGCAATGGCAATCAGATATACAGACTTACTAATTCTAATGGTGAATGGCTATGGAATATATTATACTCAGGAGATTTAGGAATGCTTCCTGAATATCCATTACAAACATTAGGTATTTATGAAGGACCTTTAGTACAGAAAGTATATTGGGTAGATGGTAAAAACCCACCAAGATGTATTAATATAACTGCTGATAAACTTTTTCCTAATAAAACTACTCTGAATGAATTATATCCTGAAGGTTGTTTTGATTTTACCCCAGAGTTAGCACTTAATGAAGAAGTAACAATAACAAGAGAAGAAGGTGGAGAATTTCCTGCAGGAGTAGTACAATATGCTTTCTCTTATTATAATAAGTATGGTCAAGAGACTAATTTATTCTATACTACAGAATTACTTTATACTTCTTTTACAGAAAGGGGGGGAAGTCCTGAAGAGAAGGTTTCTAATAGTTTTCATATTAACATTAATAATTTAGAATTTGAGAGATTTGATTATATTAGAATATACTCTATATTTAGAACCTCTCTTAATGCCACACCAATGGTAAAGATAGTAGGAGAAATTCCTATAGAACATAATAGCTATATAACCTTTGTAGATACTGGTAATATAGGAGATAATATAGACCCTACTAAGATGCTTTATATAGGAGGAGAGTACCTTATAGCTTCTACTATAGCAGAGAAAGACAATACTCTATTTCTAGGTAACATAAGTAAAGTACAAAAAGACAGTAGTACTTATAAAGATTTTACTACTGCAGCAGCAGCTATTAGTATATATAATACGGTAAATTCCTCTACTAGGGAAGTAGGAATAGATTTAAATGTTGGAAATAACACTTTCTATAACTATGTAAATACATTATCTTCTGGTAATATTACTACCTTTAAAGTAGGAGATTATTATAGACTTGGAGTGCAATTTCAATATAAAACTGGAGAATGGTCAGAGCCTGTATTTATAAAGGATTATCAAATCCCTACTACTAGTAGGCCTAGTATTAAGACTACAGGGAATCCTTCTTTGATTTTACCTAAGATAGAGATGACTTTTAAAGAGAGTCCTTCTGAAAGTAGTCTTAAAGCTGGAAATAGCCTTAAAGATTTTAAGGATTTAGGTTATAAGAAAATAAGACCTGTAGTAGTATTACCATCTGTTTATGATAGGCAAGTAGTAGCACAAGGAGTATTATGTCCTACAGTATTTAGTATTGGGCAAAGAAAAACTAATACCCCTTTCTCTCAATCTTCTTGGTTCTTTAGACCTATGAGCCTTGAAGACCCTAAGATAACTAATACAACAAACTTAGATAAAGGTTCTGTAGTATCATTTAAGCATCTTGATTGCCTTTTAGCTAATGATGATAGAGGAGCAGAAATCCAAAATATGTTTTATGATACATTTGAAAATGCTAATACTGCTGCTAGATATAACTATACTTCTAGAGATAACCTTTTCTTTGTAGACCAATCTATACTTACTTTTCATTCTCCAGATATAGAGTTTGATGATAGTACAAGACAGGCTATTGAGGGCAGTCAGTTTGACTTAAAAATAGTAGGATTAATACCAATTAAATGTAATGCTGGAGATATTTCTATACAAACTTCTTCTACAGTACCTGCCCCTGATGATGATGGTTTCTATCACAGAACATTCTTGTCTACAGATTATTCTAATAGAATACTAGCAGCAGGAATGTTTTATAAGAGTCATATTATAGATGATGCTCAGGAAAATTCTTCTGATATATATGTATATAAGCCTAAAGAAACTAAATGGGAACTAAACTGGCTAATATATCCTTGGCATAGAAATGGCTCATTAAATAATGATTTTACTAGACCTACAGGTAGTGGTACTAGAACTGCTATGCTAAAAAGAAAGGTAATCTCTAATATAAGAATAGCAGAAGATAATATATGGCTAGATACAATATGGGCCCCAGCAATGGGTATTACTCCTACTTCAATATTTAATAGTAATGAAGTATCTCTTGTAAAAATACCTTCTCCTTTAAATTCTGGAATCACTACACTTAATTATTATGGTAATGTTGATACCTTACTTACTTCAGACCAAAAATATTCTTTTTATTTAATTCCTAATACAGGAGAAAATATAAACCTTAAAGATGGAGGTGGTGGAATAGTAGAAGATGCTTTTACCCACTGCCCATTACAACAAATTAGTGGAAATTTAAATTACTCAGAGATAGGAGACTCTGCAGAATATTTAAAGGTAAGTACAGAACCTGTAAGAATGAAATATAAATCTTCTCCTCATGCAGTATTTGCTTTAAATTACAGAGATAATAAAGCTAATGAATTTCTTCCTTACATAACAACTTCTGCTAATAATGAATTGAAGATTAATAATTATACTGGGAAAAACATTGAACCCTTTTGGTTAGGAGTTAATATCCCACAGAAAACAGCTATAAATGCTATAGCATCAGGAGTTTATACTAGAGAAGGCACAGATGCAGTAATACAAGAAGAAGTAACTAAATGGTTAAACTATAATTATAGTGTTGTAAAAGCAGGGGATTTTGCAATCTGCACATGTGGCATTGCAGGAGATTCTTTAAATTATGCTGACCTTTATATAACTACAGCAGAAAAAACATGGAAATATGTAGCCATTACTGAGGATATGGCAGATACCTATTATAGATATGGCAATGAGTTTTGGAAAGTAGTTATTACTAAGGATGGTGTAAGAGGACATCTTGAAAGATTTACTGAGGCAATATATCAGTTTGAACAAAATGCCATAGTACAGTCTGATATAGACCTTAATAAACCTTACCTCTTTTTAGCAGAATTAGTTAAACCTAATACACCACCAAATCAATTTGGAGGTAGTGATTATACAAGTAACTTATGGATTCCTGCAGGTAAAGCTGTTAATCTTCCTAGTACTGCAGATGCTACCACAACAATAGAATATATTTATGGAGATACTTTCTATCAAAGATATGACTGTCTTAAAACTATGTCATTTACTAATGAAGATGAAAATAGTGTTATAGATATACTCTCCTTTATGTGTGAAAGTAGAGTAAATATAGATGGTAGGTATGATAAAAATAGAGGGCAACTAAGCAATCTCAACATGTCTTCTACTAATTTTAATCTCATTAATCCTGTATATTCTCAAAGAAATAATTTCTACAATTATAGAATACTTGATGAGAAGTATCATAAGTCAAAAGAATATCCATCACAAATAGCTTGGTCTCTTGAAAAGAAGTACCTTGAAGATATAGATACTTGGACTAATATAAATCTTGCTAACTCTATAGACCTTGATGGTTCTGCTGGTCCTATAACTTCATTAGAAACATTCAATGATTTACTTATAGCTTTTCAAGAGAAATCTCTAAGTCAAATACTATTTAATAGTAGAGTACAAATACCTACTTCAGAAGGTGTTCCTATAGAGATAAGTAATAACTATAAAGTAGAAGGAGTAAGAACTATTAGTGATACTGTAGGATGTCAAGATAAAGCCACTATAGCAAAGTCTTTATATGGATTGTATTTCATAGATAGTACTACTGATACTTTATATCTTTACAATGGGCAACTACAAGATATTAGTACTAAAGCAGGATTTAACTTCTGGATGAAAAAATACCATACAGATGATTTATGGAATATGGAAAGTGATTCTACAGGTATTAGAGCTAGTTATGACCCTAATAGAAGGAGATTATATTTAAGCTCTTTAAAAGACACTAGTAATGAAAATACTTTATGTTACTCAGAACAACTTGAAGCAGTAGAATCATTGATGAGCTACAGTAATGTGGTAATGTTCCCTATGGATAATAACTTCTTTTCTCTTACAAAAATTTGTCAATTATGGCAGAATTATGAAGGAGAATATAATAAATTCTATGGTGAATATAAGATGCCTTGGTTTACTTATATATGTAATGATAATCCCTTTGTTACTAAAGTATTTGATACTATAGAGTATCAAGCTGATGTTGATATAATAGATACAAAAAAGTCTGCTTATGTATGGCAATATAATAAATCTTTTGATTGGATAAGAGCTTATAATGAATATCAAGACAGTGATAAAAAAATACTCACCCAACTGAGAAAAATATCTGGTAATATCTCATTAAGAAATAAATTTAGAATGTGGAGAGGACAGATACCAAGACAAGGAAGAGAGAGAATAAGAAACCCTTGGGCTGCTATTACACTAGGATTTAATGACCCTGATGATAAAAACCCAAGTGACTTTAAGTTGAAATTACATAATATATCAACAAAGTATACTATCTAAGTAATGGGGATATAAGAGAAATCTTATGTCCCTATTATTTTTATATTTATCTTATTGTTTATAATATAAACTTTCTATATTTTTGCATGATAAATTATTAAACTATGAACAAAACAATACAAGATATTATAGACTTTCTTAATAAGTCTGATAAAAATCAAGCTATTACTACTACTGCTGGTGGTGTTCTTGGTAATATGATAGGAGGGAACTATGATAGTGGAGTAGGAAATGCCTTATCAGGATTATCTACAGTGGCACAAGCTATTCCAGGTCCTTGGGGAGCTATAGCAAGTACAGGACTTAATGTGTTAGGTGGTGTAACTAACAGGTTATTTGGTTCTAGTATGAATGAGCAGAATATTGCTAAAGTAGAGAATACTATTAATAATCTTAATAGTATGCAATCTGATACAAATAGCTATGATACCCTTGCTGATACTTGGAGTAATACTGCTTTTGGTGGTAATTTCTCTAATAAATATATTGGTAAAGATGGTTTATTCTCTAATAAAGCAAAAAATAAAGCAAGAGCCTTAAGAGACCAAATGAACCTTGCTAATAGTTTTGCTTTAAATACTTTAGAAAATAATGCTGATAATATTGCAGAAACTACTAAGAACAACTTAGAGGCTACTTATGCTGCTTTAGGAGGATTATTGCATCAATATGGAAATGGTGGCTCTATTCACATCAATCCTGCTAATAAAGGCAAGTTTAATGCTACTAAGAAAAGAACTGGTAAAACTACAGAAGAACTAACACATAGTAAAAATCCTTTGACTAGAAAAAGAGCTATCTTTGCTCAAAATGCTGCTAAATGGAATCATGCTTTTGGTGGAGAATTAAATACTCAAGGTGGAGACTTTAGTACAGGACTTACTTTTGTAAATGCTGGCAGTAGTCATGAAGAAAATCCTTATGGAGGTATAATGATGGGTATAGCACCCGATGGTAATCCTAATTTAGTAGAAGAAGGAGAAGCTATATATAATAATTATGTATTTAGCAATAGATTGAAGTTACCTAAAGAAGTACTAGATAAATACAAACTTAAGGGTGAAGATATAACATTTGCTGATGCTGTAAAACAAATATCAAAAGACTCTGAAGAAAGACCTAATGACCCTGTAAGTAAAGCTACATTAGATGATATAATGTCAGAGTTAGCAGCTGTACAGGAAGGGTTAAAAGAGGAGACACAAGGACATACCTATGCTCCAGGAGGATATTTAAGATATGCCCCTGCTATAGGCCTTGGTATAATGAGTGCTACTGATGCTTTAGGTATTACCAATAAACCTGACTATACAGAAGCTGATGCACTAGAAGATGCTGCAAAGAAGTTATCTTATAATCCTGTAAATTGGACTCCTATAAGTAATAAACTTACATATAGACCTTTAGATAGAGATTATTATAGTAATAAACTTAGTGCTGAAGCAGGAGCTACAAGAAGAGCTATAGCTAATCAAAGTGGTGGAAATACTAGTAGGACTATAGCAGGATTATTAGCTGCTGATTATAATGCTCAAAATCAATTAGGAGAATTGTTTAGAAAATCTGAAGAATATAATAGAGAACAACAGCAGAGAGTTGAAGACTTTAATAGAAGTACTAACTTATCTAATGCTCAAGGTATATTACAAGCAGATTCTGCAAATCAACAAGCTGCTATGAATATACAAAATACCTATCTTAATGCATTAAGTAATGTTGGTAATATAAGGAGACAAGAAAGACAAATAATTGATGCAGCAAAAGCTAATAACTTGTCAGGGCTTCTTGATACTCTTGGTGATATAGGTAGAGAAGAAACTGATATAGAAGTTGTAAAAGCTCTTAATGATGCAGGGGTATTTAGAGCACATCCTGAATTACTTGTTAAATTCCCCCACATTGGAAAACTAAAGTTAAATATATAATTAAAAGGAGAAATAATTATGGCAATAACAATAACAAGCAGATTTAAGCCTTTTACATATGAAGAGCTTATAAGGCCATTACTACAATATAGAGAAGCTTATGATAAAGTAGAAGCAGACTATACTACTTTAGCTACACAAGCTGAAGCATGGAAAGATGCTGCTAATAGGGAAACTAATCCCGAAGCATATAAAGCTTATACTAAATATACAGATGACCTTAATAAAATTATAGAAGACTTTAGTAAAGGTATGAATCTTAATAATAGCAATACTCTTAATATGAAAAGAAGATATGCTAGTGAAATTATGCCTATAGCTAAAGCTGCAGAAGCACAAAGAGAAGCTAATGACCTAAGAGTAAAAGCAGGTCCTGATGCCATATTTGAAGTTGGTAACTATAATTCTTTAGATAATTTTCTTAATGGCAAGGTGGCTAATAACAATTATATAAGCAAAGAAGCTCTAATGAAAAGAACTGCCATGGAAACAGAAGCTGCCATGCAAGCTGCTATGAATAATATTGAGTTTAGAAAGATATTAGGTGACCAATATTGGGAAATGGTACAGCATAATGGGGGTTCTTATACAGACCTTAGGGATGCTATAGTTAATAACCCCCAAGCTCAAAGTATATTTTCTGAAATTAAAAAGCAGGTAATGCAGGACTCAGGATATAATAGATATGATGATAGAGGAAAACAAGCTATAGAAGAAGCTATAAATACTGGGTTATATGCAGGACTTGATAAGCCAGCTAGGTCATTCCAGGCTAATCAAGCTTATCTTAATCCTTTACAAGCAGAAAGCCTACGCCAATCTAGAGAAGAGTTTAAATGGAAACAAGATGCCAGAGAACCTATTTCTATAGGAGATAACTCTTACTTAGACCCTATTACAGGACTTACATTTACTAAGGATGCTGCAGGAAAGAGAATCTATGATTTAACTTATAAAAAGAATCCTAATAGTTCTACTGGAAAGAGCCCATCTGTAAGTTCAGGAAGTAAAGGTGGAGGAAGCACTTCTAACAGAGAATATAGACCTAAAGGAGTTACTGTATATGACACAGAAGATGGCAGAGTAATAGAACATGATGTTACTGGTGCTTTAGACTTAGAAGACTATAAAGTTATTCCTTATAAGGAGCTGTCAGACCATGATAAAAAAATAGTAGATAAGCATCTTAATGGTGCTACTCCTAATGGGGTAACTGTTTATAGAAAACATGGACATTTGGCTGTAATAACTAATCCTTCAGAGATAATACCTACAGGGGATAATACTGATACAGGAGAGCATACTGATATTTAAGCTATAGTATATGGAAGAAAATAAACTAAAAGGACTACGGAAGCTACAAGGTCTCCAGGGCATTTCTAAGGAAGAACAAGAAATTTGGAGAACTATTAATAGAGAAAAACTTAAAGGCAAGGATAGTAGATATGAAGACAGACTTTATAGAAATCAACAATTTGTTAAAACTTTCGGTAAGGAAGCTTTGTTATCTTATAATAAAAATCAAAGAGATGCTATATATAAAGACTATGTAGCTAATGAGATATTTAAAGAGACATATAGTCCTTATACAGGTAAGGTAGATAAACTTGGTAATCCTATAGTAGACCCTAATAAAGGTATGGGTAACGCTGAGGAATATGAGAAGTATAACAGTATGACCGCTGATGGTAAGATTAAACTACTTGAAAGTGGTTGGAAGTCTGAAAATCAGCTAAATAACTTATTAAAAAAGAGACAAGAATCTCACCGAAAAGCTTTAAGTAATACAAATGCTTTTATTGGTGCTCCTGCTTATGCTCAAGGTGCAGCACTTTATTCAAAAGAAGTTACTGACCCTATAGATGAAGTATATTCTAAGGGAAAAAATAATGCTATTATTGATAAAATTTATAGTGATGATTTAAAAAAGCAAACTAAGTTATTAGATAAAGAAGTTGCTGTTGAGTATGATACTAATATTAGAAACCTAAGTGATGATGAGGTAAACAAAGAGTTTATGCAAAGAATAACTCCTAGTGAAAACAGCTTAGGCAATAATAACTTTAAAGCCTTTTTTCATGATGGTAATAATATAGAAAGTGAAGTAAAGGATTATAGCATAGATGATAAGAGATTATATCTTGCTAAAGCTAATGTTTATAATAAATACTTTGGGGCTTATACTGCTAAAGATGCTTTAGAGTATGAGGCTCAAGAATATATCAGTGACCATCAAGATATTATAGACTATAGTGGGGCTTTAGCTAATGATATTGGTATAGCAACAATGTCTTATACAGCATCAAAGGTTAATGGTATTAGGCAAGGTATAAATCGCTTTAGGGGAAATTCTTTAGTGTGGATAGATTCAGATGGTAATATAATAGCTCCTAATAAAATAAAAACTGCTAGTAATGGTGCTCATTATTATACTAATAATGAAGGTTATAATACCATAGTAAAGCAGAGAGAAATGAGCATAGCAAACCTTGATTTGTTAGGTAAAGATGCTGATGGTTATGATTTACCAAATATTTTTAATAATCAATACTGGTCTGATGCTGAGCAATTTGGTACTCTTAATAAAGAAGAACAACAAGAATATAAAAAACTTGGTGTATCTCCACATAAAGTAATGTATAAGCCTGGAGAAGGTACAGATTATAAGTATGAGACTGCTAAGATGCTTTCTTTTGGAATGGCAGATGCACTTATTAATCTCTTACCTTATGGGTTAGGATGGGCAGGAAAAACATTACAAGGTGCTAACACTTTTCTTAATGCTACTGGTAAAGTAATGCAGTGGTCAGGAAAAATGTCTGGAGCTATACAACCTACTGCAAGTGCTATAGGTCTTGGACATCAGTATGGTATAGGTACTTTTAATGAGGGGTTTGCACAGAATATGGCAAATCTTGAAGAAAAAGTATATAATAATATAGAGACTGAATTTAAAGAGAAGTATCAAAATAATGCTAAGTTTAAAGCTAGTATAGATAAGCAAGTTCAAGCTGAATATAATAAATTAAAGAAAGAGCAACAAAGGCAACTTTCTGCTGGAGAAAATAATATGCAAATAGCTGACCAAAAAGTTAATGATGAGTTACTTAAAAGGCAAGCTATGAACAATGTAGGTACTGCTTATAAACAAGAAGAACTAAAGAAAGCTAGAAACTCTGATAAATATTTTAATAGTGTTTCTAAAGCTATAGAGGATGCAGGTGTCAGTGCCACTGCAATGGCTGTTACTGATGCTGCAAAGTATAGTATAGTAAATAACTTTGGATATAGAAAATATCTTTTTGGTACTGCAGAAAGTAGAAAAGTCTCTGCTCTTAAAAAAATGTCTGATAAAGTTTCTGAGAAAGATGGTATTTTAAAGTTTAATGGGCTATTAAATTTAAAGGAGAATGCTAAAAAGTTAAAAACCGCATTATCAGATGCAGAGAAAAGAGCAGTACTAGCAGAGAAAGCAAAAACTATAGGTAAGATAGTTAAAGACCAAGCTATTGGAGGAGCTTGGACTAATTACACTGATGAAATGCAGTCCTGGGGTAGTAAACAGATTAATGAAGATATGTTTACCTCTTACCTTAATAATACCTATGATGTGGAGTCTGCTGTGGATTTATATAATGCTTTAGACGGAGTAGAATCTTTCCTTAAAGGTGCTACTGGTTCTATAGGTAGAAAAAGTAATACTGATGCAGGTATTGTGGGAATAACAGGTTCTTTATTTACACTAGCTCCTAATGTGGCAGGTATATTGCATGCCTTTACTAAGGAAGGGAAGAAACAATGGTCTAAGGCTACTAATGGAGAAAGAATAAATATGATAGTCCAGCAAGGTATTTTGAATAATTACTATGCAAAGAAACAAGCAGAAGCTGAGATACAAAGAAGTGTAGACATGGTTAATACACTTAATCAACAAAATGATAATTTTACATCTTTAAGACAAGTACTGACTTTAAATAGAGCTATTGAAAATGCTACAAACCAAGAACAAAAGAATATACTGACATATCTTCAAGCACTTACATCTATACAGAATTTACATAAATTTTCTACAGATGTAGGGGTACAAGAGCAATCTTCCTCTAGAATAAAAGAGTGGTTTAGAAAAAAGTTTGGAGGAGATGAAAGTGCATTAGATGCAGTAGCTGCACAATCTACTATACTCACAAAAGCTTTAGCTGAATTAAGTGAAATTACTTCAGGGAATTTTAATGATGCTACTAAGAAAGAACTCCTTGCAGAGTACTATGCTAAGAATCCTGATAAAGCACAAACAGAAGAAAATAATAATAAAGCTCTAGAGGAAATTACTAATAATGCTAAGTCTTTGATAGAAGCTGAAAGTAAGTGGCAAGAAATTGATGCTAAACTTAAGCAAGTAGAAGAAGATAGAGGAGAACCTATTAATAGCAAAGCTAGAGAGAAGCTACTTACAAATTCTGCCTTAGATAGTTATTATGGTGAAAGAATAAATACTTTAGAAGAAAAAATTTCTGGTAAAGCTGCTAATACTTCTAGAGAATTTATAGGAGAAATTTATGGTAAAGCTAAAGCAGTAAAAAGACAAATAACTACATTAGAAAGAGATAAGAAAGAAACAGAAAGAAGGATTCAAAGTGCTAAAGATGCTTATGAAAAAACAGAAGCTTTATTAAAGAAATATGAAGAAACTCATGATTTTGAACATCTTAGTGATTTTGAGAAAACTGAATATAGAGAGCTTGTGCAAAAAGCAGAAGCTGAAAGATTACAATTAGAATATCTTCAACAACTATCGGAGCAACAATCTTCTAAGATAGAACAACTTACTGAATATACTAAGGAAACTAACTCAAGAGTTTTAACTAAGGAAGAAATTTTGATGTTACCTTCTGAAGCTAGAGCTTTTATGCTGGATGAAAGCAATCTTAATAGATATTCTAAGGAGCAACAGAAGGTATTAAAAGAATTAACAAAGGAACTTAATTTAAAAGACCCTTCTATATTACAATCTATTCAAGACCAAGCATATTTAGCAAGACTAAAAGAAGCTAATGCCAGTGCCTATAATATGATACTTAGTAATCCTGAAGCTGCAGCTGTACAGTTACAAGTACAGCAAGAAATCAATAGTTCACAGGTTAATAATTATATATCACGTCTTATAGGAGAACAGCTTGATAGAGCTGTCAGAAGATTAGCTCGTGAAAGTAATATGTCTAAAGAAGATATAGGAAATGTGCTATATAGTAAATTAAGGGAGTATAACCCATATATATTAGATTATCTTTACAATACTAGAACTGATGAAAAAGGTCTTGGAACTATAGCTACTTATAAAGAAATTATGCAGAAGGCAAAAGATTGGTCTGAGATGGTGGCCAATATAAGAAATGCTATAGATAAAATGGAACTTGATGATACTACTACTAAATTATTCAGTAAAAATATAGAACATCTTATAGATGAGGCAGGTTCTACAGAGGAAGCTATGCAAATCCTTAATGACATTAGTGAATCTATGGATGTATCTACAGAAGATAGGGCCAACTTCAAAAAGCTTCTTAGTATGATTGATGGTATAGAGAAACAAAAAGCTTCTACAGTAAAGGAAACTAAGGAAAGCAAAGAAGCTAGACAGGAATCTCAAGAAACTCAAGTCAAACAAGAAGAGAAAAAAGTGCAAGATGCTGAAAACAAAGTTGATATAGAGAAATCTAATGAAAAAAATGCTCAAGAAGCTATCGAAGTTACTGATAAAGAAGCTGCTAATGATAAATATGCAGAGGAACATAAAGAAGAAATAATAACCAATGGGGAGGAAGTTCCATTAAGACTTGAAGAAGAAGCTCCTACAGAATCCCCTAACTTAGATAAACAAGTAGCAAATACTAAGAGCGAAAAACCTATTACAGTAAGAGAAGTAACTACAGATGTTACTAATCAAGGTAATACTTTACAGTCTTCTTCTAGTGATATGTTAGGCAATACTATGTATGGTTATGATAATAAGGCTCTTGAAGAAGATGGTAAGGAAGTAGTAAGAGCAGGTTCTGACCCTAAAGATGCTATGAGCAGATATTTTAATTGGCTTCATAATGAAGGTATTAAATTACAAGAAATCATTGATAATGAACTTCATAGCATTTCAAAGGTTAATAAAAAGATAGAATTACTTTATGTAAATCCATTACAGAATGCTACAGATGATGCTGCTCTTGGTAATTTTACATTATTATGTGTTGAATATACAGACGAAGTAGCTAAGATTCATAAAGAAGAAAGAGGAGGAGTAGTAACTGCTGGTGGTAAAAAATATCTTATAGTTGGAACTTTAGGTTTTGCTAAAAATAATACTGCCCAAGGGGATGCTTTTAGAAGTATTACAAGACAGGGGCATCAGCAAAGAGATTCTTATTTTAGAGATAATCCTACAGAAAGATTCTTTGTAGATAAAAGTATGTCTACAGAAATAGAGCAAATGACTTCTGGAAGAATTGTTAGAGAAAAGATTGGGGATTCTGAAACTAAAGTAAGACCTATTACAGAAATATTGAATGATTCTAGCAGGAATCCTAAAGGACTTAAGCTTGTAGACCTTAAATGGGGTATTCAGTATGGTAGAAAATTTGCTACTGTGGGAGTTTCTGAAAGAAATACAGTATATCCTCCTAGAGATTCTATTAGCAACAGCGGAGCAGTATTTGTACTTATAGAAGCAGCTAACGGTAATTATATTCCTGCTGCTATAAAACCAACTTTACTAGGAGATATTCAAGAGGGGACTTTTAAAACCATACTTAATAATTTATTTAATGAACTTACTTCTGTAAACTATAATGATAGGAAAAAAGCTATTAGTCAACTTGTACAGCTACTTGTATTAAATAAGAATGGTAATAATATTCTTATAGGTAAAGAGGGTATTAATACTGTAAGTATAGTAAGGGAAGGTAATATATTAAAGACCTTTAATGTTGCAGATAGTAACTTTGATAGAATGGAGTTAATTAGAGCTATCGAAGACTTAAATCCAAGGATAAATATAACTCTGTCTACTCTTAGTGACCCTGTGTTATTACAGGCGTTTGCTGATGCAGGAGCTTTAAACACTGATATAGCTAAGCTAGGTACTTCTAATGCAGGATTTACTGTTAGTGCTATAGATGCTGAAGGAAAGCCAATAAAAACTGTTACTATAGAAAATAAAGAACCTAATCTTGAAGGTAACAGCGACCTTGCAAAAGCTAATTATAAGCAGCAACACTCTATATACTATAAAGGAACTCTGTATAGAGAGAAAAACAATAAATGGTATACTGATAATTGGAAAGAAGTTACTGATATAGATACTATACAGCAACTTAAACTTTCTAACTATATTAGAACTAATAATTTATCCCCAGTATTAGTAAATAGTAGTAAGCAAAAAGGAAAAGTTGTAGAAGTTTATGTTATTAATGATTCTAAAGTAATAACAAAAGAAGATGGAGTATTAATAGAAAGAAATGAAGAGGATTCTAAAAAAATTACAACATACTTACGTAATAAGCAGTTACAAAAAGATAGAGAACAAAAAGCTCAAGAAGAGTTAAAAACTAAGCAACCTGAAGCATCTGAAAACACAACTCCAAAAGTACTTACTGATGAGCAGCTTATAGCTCAAGGTAATGGTGACTTTACTTCTACTGCTAAACCTCAGTCTACTGACTCAGAGGTAAGAGCACAAGAAGTAGTTGATAGAATTATCACTGATACACATGATATAGTTCTTGATGAAAAGAGAAGTATCTACACTGATTCTACAGGCAAGGAATATGCTAGAGTAACTTCAGTAATACAAGCCACAGAAGGTGCAAAAAGATTTTACCCTAATAGTCCTTGGATTCTTCCCTCTACTAAAATTGGCACAGGCATAGATGAGTTTGTAAGAGACTTCTTCGCAGGGAAACTAGGTAATCTAGAGAATCTACATAAAAGATACCCAAATGCTTCTTTACCCCAGCTCCAGGCTTTTGAAAAGCAGTTAAAGGAGCTAAAGGCAGACTTTGATAAGAAAGGTCTTACAGTAGTTCCTAGAGATGTTACAGTAACAGGTGAAGTAGAAGTAACAGATGCTAATGGAAAGAAATATAAACTTTCAGTAGCAGGAACTTTAGATTTACTTGCTTATGATAAAGATGGTAACTTCTACATCTTTGACATGAAGACCAATAGAAGTATTCCTAATGATAATAAAGCTTCTAAATGGAGTAAGCAATTATCTTTGTATAAGCAATTCTTGGAAGAGAAATATGGTATCAATGTGAAGGGTACTGAAATTATTCCTATAAAGGTAAGTTATCCATCTCCTTATGCAGTTAGTTATAAAGCGGAGGGCAATCAACTATCAACTACTGTTGATGGTCTAGAGGAATCATTTAGAAGTTCTAAGCCAATTCTTTATCCCAATATACCAATCTCTACTAGCCCTGTAAAAGTTGAATATAATCTACTTACTAATGAAGAAAGGTCTATGCTATCGCCTATCATAGATGGTACATATAACCCCACTACAGGCACTATAAACAAAGAATCTGTAAATAAGAGCAATGAAGACATTAATAAGACAGGTAACAAGTCATTAGCTGAATTACAGGCTAGTGCTAATACTAATCCTACTGATATTAACTCAATACTAAAGAACAGAACTTATAGTAGAAGAGTAAGAGAAGTACTAAAGAAGAAAGGTTTTAAAGGTAAACCTTCTGAAGTAACAGAGTGGTTAAAAGAGCATAATATGCCAAGTACTAATATACAAGATATTGATGCTTGGTTAGATATGTTAGAAAACTGTAGATAAAAAAATAAGCCAGTAGGGAATTTCCTTACTGGCTTTATTATTATATTATTTTTGCATTATATTTTTATTGAATATATTGAAAACACTTTCATCTTCTCCCATATTATATATTTGCTCTAACTGTCCATAGAAAGGCACTGTATATTTTTTAATATTTCTCCAATATTTATTTTCTCCTTTATGTGGTCCTGATTTAATTGTTTCCCCTATATCATCTATACATACAAATGGGTATAATAAAGAATTGACTGTGTTAGTAGCAGCTACAGGACTATTTATTAAAGTATTCATCTCCATAGGAATACCCCAAGGAGTAGAACCATTTACATCTACTGTAGACCTTTTAACTTGATACATAAACATCCTTAACCACCATCCTCTTTTATGTTCATCTGGTTCTCCAAGAGCAAATCCCAAGGTTAATAAACAAGATAGTACACTTAGTTCAGTAAGTGCTCTTCTAACATTAGCTTTTTGTAAAGTATCTAATTTATTCCAATGAGCCCCTATTTGGAATTCAAGATTTATAGCATCTTTAAATAAGTCTGCTGCAAAATCAAAAGTAGTTCTATAAAACCCTTCTCTATATTCTTCTAGTCTAGCATCCCAATGTTTACTCCTATACCTTCTAGCGTAATGTTCTATCATCCATTGCCTCATATTTAAAATAAGCCTACCTGCCATATATTGCTGTATATACCCTTTATCTTCAGTATTCATAGCACCTTGAGTAGTCTGATTGACATACCTTATTTTCTTTCTAATAGTTTGTATAAAGACATTATCTATAGGAACTTCTTTTTCTTCATTATTAGTATAAGTAGCATTCTTATCAAATACTAATTCTGAATTACCGTCTTTGTTGTTTTGTATATTAAATATATCATATAATGAGACTTCTTTGCCATTTAGTTTTACTTTAGTATTATGTAGTACTGCATACATTGTGGTAAATCTAAGAAAGGCATCCCCAGCACCATAACCTATCATAGATAAATCAGTACTTATAAGTTTATTTATAATACCTCTGTCATACCTTTTATGAGAAGCTCTTTCAAAATTATCATCTGTTGGGTCAAATAATTGTCCAAGCAAAGCTGCTTTACTGTTTTTACTATTAGTGACCCAGTCAACTATTTCTCCTGGTGTTTTTGTAACAGCATTTCCAAATAATTTAGCCTCTGCCCAAGCTAAATCTTTAAAACCAAAAAATTCTCCTCCTCCTGCTTCAATGATTAATTGTAAATTACCCACAGTAGCATTTGAAATCATACCTTTAACATTCAAAGCAAGGTTCTTTATAGATGTATATTGTATAAGATTTCTAAGTAAATAATGCCACTTTCCTATTTTAACATGTTCACCATATATAGCACTGTTTATAAAGCCATTTACAAGTGATATAGTATTAGACTTATTAGAAAATGCAGTCAATGATTTAAAGATTCTTATACCATTATTTTCTATAAGTTCTGCTTTCCTTTGGTTAGAACCATCAGAAGCTGCTACTTCTTGATTTACTATATAATCTTGCATAAATTCTACAGTATCTTTAATATTATTCATAGCTTCATAATTAATAGCTGTGCCTGCAAGATGCTGTATTGCTGAAGAAAAATCTTTAAATAATTCATTGGAGTCATTAATTTTATTAATGAAAAATATAGGTATTTGCCTAAAAGGAGTATTATCCATAGTACCACTATATAATGTATATTCCTCGGTATTTACCGTGCCTTGCTGTCCATATCTAGTATCATCTTCTCTTATGGTTACAAGGTCTTTAAATTTATTTCTTAAGGCTTTTACAATTCCCTTGAAATCTCCATTCTTTATAGATTCTCTAGTAGCATCCCAGAAGGACCTTCTAATTTGAGGAGGTACATACTGTCTTTGTGCATAAGGAGGTAATAGTGTTCCTAACTCTCCTTTTATTTGCATCATAGTATCATAGTATTCTTGTTGCTCCTTAGTAAGCTGTGGGAATGGTTTTCTATAATTACTATTAGGGACTCTTTCAGTTCTACCACTTACTTTATCCACAACTCTATCCTCAGTATTGGCCTCTTCCCAATTATCCATAGCTTCTTTTAAAGATAATCCCTTATATCCTAGTTTTTCAAGTCTCATTTTATGAGTGTTCTTATGCCTTATGTAAGTATTCCAATCTATATCACTAATGATATAGCCATTATTTTCATACATAAATGCAGAAGTACTTCCTGATTTTCTTAAAGCATTTTCTGCTCTCCTAATTCTAAGGGATATATCATTCATCTTTGCATCTCTACCACTTTGGGCGTCTCTTATTATATTACCCATAACAGCAATTAAGGGATTAGACACAGTACCCATACTATAAAGAATATCATAGATAGAGGAGTCAGCGTTAGCCATACTTACAATATTAACCACAGCTTCTCCATTAGGCAGTTTATCCCCCAAGAATTCTGTAGCTATATTAGTCATATTTTCTACTTTGAGGTCTTCTATAACATTTTTATATTTATCAAAGAACCCTACTAACTTAGAAGCTTGGTCTTTAAGGTTTTGTATTTCTTGAGTACTCATATCTTCATCAGTAAGCATAGTATCTGCTTTTGATAGAGCTTTTAAAATATGTTCATAACCTTCTGTAATCCTTTTTACTTGCATTAAAGTACTGGATAAAGCAGCAGCTTTTTCTAAATTAGTACCACTTTGTGGGGTATTTTTTATTAAAGTCTCTAATTGTTGTATTTGTAAAGTAGCTTCTCCTAAAAATCCTAATAGTCCTGCATAGTAGTTATTACCACTTAACTCTTTAGTAATTATACTAAGAGTTTTTTCTACTCTAAGAGCTTCTGGAGTAACTCCTTGAGTTGATACAATTTGATTTAGTTGTCTTTGTAGAGTAACAGCAGCTTCTGATGCAGCTCTAGATAACGACTTAATTCTATTACCAATTAATAGTACTTCATTAAAATCTATCTTATATTGTTTATTTAATCTCTGCAAAGTAGCTTCTATAGAAGCTTCTTCTGTATTACTAAGATTATTGTCAATATTAGATAATTGTTTCTTTAATGCAGTAATATCTAAATTCTTAAATTTCTTACATGTATTTAGAGCAGCCTCTATAAGAGTCATTTGATTATTAGTAACTGAGCCTCCCCTATATGATTCATATATTTTCTGTGCTACATCATCTAAAGAACCAAACAATTGCTTTAACCTCTTTACTTGTGAAGAGTCCTCACTAATAACTAATAAATCCTTTATTTCTCCTTTGCTTAAGTACTTATTATCAGTATTTTGCACATTAGATATCCACTGTATAGCATCTTTAGCATTAACAGCATTAAATATTGATTTACGTAAATCCGCAGTATTAATATCTATTCCTATAGAGTTCATAGCATGTGACAACACACTCCACTGCTGTAACTGTTTATCTACTTGTAAACTTCTCATATGTGTTCTAGAGGTTTTAGCTTCAAGAACAATATTAAACTTATCTCCCTTAGAATATACAGCGGCTACTATACCTTTATAAGTATTATTTATCTTCTGTGCTTTATCAAGAGCTTTTTTAGCATCAGTAAAATCAATAGGAATATTTTGAGAATCAATAGTTCCTTCCATTCTAGCTATTCTCTCTACTCCTACGTTTTGAGACCCTAATTCTTTCTTTAAATCTACAAGGTTTAAAGCTTTTTCTACATCAGCTATAGAATGCTCACCTTGTTGATTTCTTACAAAATTATTACTATCCATCTGTGCAGCTACACTTGTAGTGTAGGCTGCATAGAAGTAGTTTGCCATGGGTCTATTTCCTGTATATTTCAATAGGTCTTTATATAATTGACTAGGTTTTCCATCTTTACCTAGAGGATATAGTACACAATCATTTCTCATTTCAACATAATTTTTCAAATTCCTTGTTTAAAGATTCCTCATTATAAGGTACTTTTAATTCTGTAAGCCTTCTTCTTAGGAAATCTTTTATTCTTGTTTCCATAGATTCTTTCTGCTCTGCAGGAAGGCTCTTAGCCTCTTGTATTGTGGCTTCAGCCTCTTCAAAAGTTTTTCCATCTGTCATAAATATTCTATGTAATAAATCTACTTGCTCTTGTTTAGACTGTGTTATTTCAGCATCTTGTGTATCTGTAGTAGTTGGGAAGATTTCTCCGTAGTCAATAGTATCATCCATAAGGCTATCAAAGTTTTCAATAGGATTCTTACTAACATCTGTGATTTCAACGTAATCTTTATTACTTCCTAGGGGTTTAACTTCTTTATAAGCTCTAGTTCCTTCTGCTTTATAAGTAAGCTTATATATTTTATAAGAATCTTCTGTCTTTATTTTAAAATATTGAGCATTGCCTACTATATCCAAGCTATCTTGGTCTGTAATAATAATATTATCCCCTTGTTCTACCCATCTTATACCTTCCTTTATAGGTACTAATTTATTATTATCCCAATTATTCCTTACAAATTGGTCATACACTACCTCAGGAACTACTTTAGGTAATAATCTATAAGTATCTACATATCCCTTAATTCTTTCTTTTACATATACAGGAGTCAAAGAGATAAAAGTCTTAGGATTAAATCCTATTCCTCCTCTAAAAAAACAATACTTAAATAGCTTCTCTGATAATTCTGGATTTTTCCTATGTAAGTCTATCCAAGCACTACTTAAAGTTTCCTTATAAGTAGAATCAAGCCCAGTAGTATCTATTTTTAGTACCATTCTTCCTGCTTTATCAGTATCATACTTAATAGCTTGAATTAAAGCATTATCAGAATATTGAGCTTTATATTTTTTATTATAAAATTCTTTTGGAAATTTTGTTATATAGTAATACAACTCATCTTTATTAATAGTACCATTAGCTGTGAGTAAATACGATTGATAAAAATCACTTAAATCACTTAGTATCTTTCTATCTCCCAGTAAATAACTATTATTTTCAAAGATATAATTTAAGATTTCTCTAAAGCCTATACTATTAGCTGGCATTCCTTTAAATAATTCATTGGCTATATCATAAGATTTGCTAAACTGCTTTAGAATAGGATGCTTTTCAAGTAACTTTATTAGTCCTATAGGGGTTTCTCTAGCATCTAAAATATTACTTTCTAATACTAGTTTTAAAGCTTTATATTTGGCTATAAGATTATCTATAATGAGTGGTCCTACAGCACTTGTAATAGAGTTATATCTAGTAGCAAATGTTGGTAATTGTAGGGATTGTGATAATTTAAGAAGATTCTGTAGAGCTATCAGCACCTTATAATTGATTTCCTGAGTCTCTTCTTTTAATCCTTGAATAAGCTCTTTTTTTGTAAGTGCCTCTTTGTTAAGAGCACTTTCTTTAGTAATGTGAGCATCTTTAATAATCTTATTCTTAAGTCTTTCTACTATTTTATATAAAGGTGTATTACCTGTAATATTTGCCTTATTATATTCATTAAGAACCTCAGTAATAATGTTCTGAGATAAGAATAAAGAAGCATCTTCAAATGGCATTCCAAGTCTTATAAGAGTAATAAGAACATTAGCAGTATTACTATTAATATTCATAAGATTTAACACAGGGTCTTTTACAGCATCTACAGAACTTGCTACAAGACATCCTAATACTTTACCTAAAGATTCTCCCTTAATATTATTTCTAGGGTCTATAGTCATTTTATGTGTAAAAGTCATGTTCCCTATAGTGAATGGCTCTCCCACTCCACAAGCATTAAAGACATTAACTTTATACCCTTCATTTTCTATAACAGCATGTGCTACTCTATTAACAGCAAATATGCCTATAAGAGCTCCTGCAGCATTATTTTGTTTATAGAATTGCACATGAGTATCAATAAACATCAAATTTTTACCTTTTACAGCTAAGTTTTTGAGGTCTTCAGTTTTCATTTTAGAAAGCTGCTCATAACTCATATCAGTATTTTTTGTTGCTGTTATAAGATAGCCCATTCTTTTTTGAGGTTCAAATCCTCCAGGGTTAAGCATTTCTGCAGCACTAGATTCCTGTGTTAATACTTCATAAGTCATATCTACAATTTTATTATTTCTATAGATTCTACCTTCTGTAGGTTTTTCTATAGTATAGGCGTTTTGTAAATACAACCTTAGCATCTTATTATAAGCCCCTTCTGGTAAAGACATTACTCCTTCTGCAGTTCTTTGATTAACAAGAGCATTCTTACTAAAAGGATTATCTAAGAACATACTAACTAAATCTCCAAGTTGCTGCTTTAATTCAAAACTTAACTTTCCACTTTGTGATTCTACTAAGGAATCATATAATATTTTATGTAATTCAGACTTAGAGGTTTTAGTTCTTTTAATATTTAAATCTTTCAGCATTAAATATGCTTTATCTATATCATAGTCAGAGCCATTAATTAGTGTTATATCATAAGGCATCATTATGCCATCTCCTGCTTCCCTAGGTAAGAATCCTACAATCTTCATAGGAGCTATAGAATATTTACTTTCAGTGGGTATTCTATAGCCAATCATCTTTAATAGGTCAGGGTCAAGAGCCTCTATAGCTTCTATATTAATATTACCTTCTTTATCAGCAAATTGGTTAAATAACTCATTAGTATAAATAGGGGCAAATACTTCATAATAAGCTATGCCTCCTTGATTTTCTTTTACATATTCTAAATATTCAGTTTCTCTATTTTTTCCTTCGGTATTTAAAATTTTCTTTGCATAGAAACCTAATGCTTTTTTATCACTGCTATCCCTGTCTTTCCCTTTAGAAAGTTTCCTTTCTTTACTCCAAGTTTCGTAAGTTTCTCGTCTAGCTTCTTTATCCAAGTATCTTGACTGGATGTATTCTTTTTCTGTTCCAACATAATTATCTTTTAAATTTTGTATTAATAATTCTATATTATCTCCAAATTCATCAGCATTTTTTGAAAATGCTAGTAATGTAATTTCATTAGTAGTTTCATTAAAAGTGTAATCCATAAATCCTGACTTTTCTAATATATCAGGAACATTATCAGCATTTTTTACTTTTATTTTAAGGGCTAAAGCATCTGCTGCCTCTTCAGAATTTGCTGAATTATAAGAAATTACAGCTTCTTGTTGCTCATATCCTAAATCCCCCATTATAGAAGCAAATAAGTCAGCTTTTGATTTATCTGTCGTATTTAATTCAAAAGTGTAACTAAGTTCTCTTACTTGTGTACCTACAGTTTCACCTTCTTGAAACTGAAAACCTCCTATATTCTTACTAAAACTTGCTATAGAGATACCTAAGTTATTAGCTACCTCTTGCGCTTTATCTAAGAATATTTTTTGTATTTTATTAGTAATTTCTTCTTTATTGCTTTCTGTTATTTTAGTATTATAATAGGGAGCTATAGTAGTATATATAGGTTCTATAGGTGTAGTGGTTTTCTTAGAGCTCTGCCATTCTTCTCTAGTCTTTAATAAACCTCCATTTTTATCTTTAAATCTAATATTTAATTCTCTTGAAGTACCAAAATTAGTAACCTGTACTACAGGGCCTCCCTTTATTTCCTGTTTATTAACTCTATTCTTTATAATAGAATTGATAAGTTGTTCTACTCTCTTACTTTGTATTGGGTCTCCAAGAGGAATCCTAAACTTTCCATTCTCATCAACAGAGCAGGCCTGTAATAAATCTATACTATATCTAGAGCTTGATAATATTTCTCTCTGTAATAGTTTACTTAGGGCAATATTTCTTTCTTTAGCATTATAATCATTTAAATGTAGTTCTTCACTTAATTCTTTTAAGCTTTCTTCTATATTAGCTGCTATAGTATCTTCATATTCTTTTTTAAATTCTTCAGCTGAAAGTTTTCTACCTTCTACATTATAAGTAACCTCATTACCATAAGCATCTTTATCTGCAAGCTCTGAAACTATAATATATCTAAGTTGAGAACCATGCATTTGTTCATGATTTTTAAAGTGCTCTGGTACTTCTTGCTGCAATGTATAATCCTCTAGGTCTAAAGTATCTACATAATCAGGGTTATATTCAGTGCTTTTACTTTCTATAGCAATAGTTTCTACTTCTCCTGTAACACTATTAAGCCTTTGTGTAGTAATAGGTTCTGTTTTATATATACAAGCCTCTAATACAGCTTTGGCTTTAGCTTCACCATTAGCATCATTAATATATTTATTAATATCTATAGCACCATGTAATCCTGACTTTACTGTAGATTCAAACTGTACAGTATCTATACCATCAGTTTTATAATTACCATCAGCATCATAATGGCTATTTTCCATTACTTCATATATAGCCCTTAATAAATTAGGTCTTCCTGTATTTTCTCCTTGCAGTATAGCATCTGCCATAATCAGAAGATATTCAGAGTTTTTATTTTGTACAGGTACTTTTAAATTTGTTATAGGAGCTTCTGATACGCCAGAAGACATCTCGTGTTGACTATAAACAAAAGGCTTTAGAGGCTGAAAAGCAATATTTAAATCGCTATAGTTATAATCACCTTTTCTTAGTTTTTGATAAATCTCTTCAGCTTTAGTGCTCCATTTACCAAACATCAAGGCTTTCTTTCTATAAGAAGTAGGAGAAGCATAGCCTTGAGCATCTGCAACATTAATTTTTCTATAAGCACCATCTTTTCCAACTAAGGATTCTTTAAGTGCTTTAAGAGCTGTTTTTTGTTCTCTAGGAGCTTCTGCTATCTTTTTATCAAACACTACAGAGATATTATCTATAATATTAGATATAAAGTTATCAAAGTCTTTTAAGTATAAAGTTCTAGTTTTGCCATCTGTAACTCTCTGACCTTTATAATCCAACACATTAATGTTAGCTCTAATTCCTGGAGAATGAAGCTGTGCAAGTCTCTTTTGCAAATCTTCAGCATCTTTATAATAAGCTATATCAGTAATAGTTAGTTCTATTATATTCATTGCTGCAAAGGTATCATTCCATACAAAATTTTCAAGATTATGCATTATCTCTGCTTTAGAACTTCCTATTCCTGTAATCTTCTTAGCAGCTTTTACTATACCATTATCATTCCACTGTTCTACTATAGCTTTAGCTCTAGTTTCCATAGTATCATAAATAGCATCATAAGCTAATTTATATAGTTGTGCTTCATCTATCTCTTTACCATCAATCTTATCTTTAAGTAGTTTACCAAGTTCACTGTCTTTTTTCTTCCCTATAAGATAATCATTCATAAAATCAAGGAAGCAAAATTTCTTACCATTTTTATCAAAGTTCTTTATAAATCTTGGGTCTTTGCTATCAAGATTTCTCATCATTACAGTCTGGATTCTACTTAATTCTTGATTAAATATATCCATAAAACCATTAGTGAGTGTATCTTTATAGTTAACTCCTCGTTCACTATAAAATCTTATAAACTCTGAAGAAGGTTTGTTAGATAGCATAGGAACTCTGAACCATGCAGGAACTTTAGATTGTGTATCATTAGTAGCTTCTGAAAAATATTCTGTAATTAATGATAGGGTATACTGCAAATTATCCATATTCTTCATATAGTTGTGCTTATCAAAATTAAGCTGTACTTTATGACTGAATATTTCTCTAGACTTTCTATCAGTAACTAAGGCTTTTAACCATGCATTTCTCCATCCTCTCTCAATATCAGTACCATTATGAAACCATTCTGAGTTACCATATTCCGACATTATAAAGTTATCAAAGGATTCTCCCTTTTGCTTAAATTTAGTAATTAACTTAGTCATATAAGAAGGAGTAATATAACTTTGATACATCTTTCCACTATCATAAAAAGCAGAAACCATAGTATCTTCAAGTCCTTCAGTAATAGGCTTTAAGAATTCTCTAACATTACCTACTATACTGCCCTCTGACTTAAAAGTAAAAGGTGTATAAGTCTTATTGTCTAAGTTTTTACCAAGAGCATCTACTATATAGTATAAAGCACTGTACATCTTTCGGTAATTCTCATTATTAAGATTTTGTTTTACCATATCTGGAGTAACATAATATCCTAATATATTTGAGATATAACCTAATGTATTGGCGACTTCATTTTTATTAGCCTCATTATTAATATCATATCCAGAATGCTTAAATTTTTCCAAGCTTTCAAAGGCTTCTTTCAGCTCTTTATAATTATGTCTATTAATACCTTCAGAAGTAAATAAAGGGTGCTCTCCTACTTTATATTGTGTAGTAATTTGTGTTATAGCTTCTGTAAGAGCTGGGTTATTATTTACTATAATACTTTTATATTTACCATTTTCTTTAATTACTACAGAATAAGGTTGGAAATGCTTGCAAAAGGTACTAAAAAACTGACTTTGAAAATCACTTTCTTTGCCTGTAGTATCTATAAGTCTTTCTATAACTTGTTTAAGCCAAGGATTTTTATTTTGTTGTTCTTGTAACTTTGCTACCATGTCCTCAAGAGTTAATGCACCTTGTGTTAACCTCAATATAGTATTAGTAGCTTGTCTTACATTAACTCTCTCTTTTATACCAAATTCAGAAACTATAGGATTACCATTATTATCTAGTTGATAGCATTGCAATAAAGCTTTCTTTACTAGTTGTGACATGCTTCCTAGCACATCTAGGCATCTTGATTCAATTTGCCAATGTTCTTGTAGATTACCCTCTGCTTCCTCTACACTATCTGAATCATTAGATTCATTAAAGTTATCAGCATCTGCAAATATATCTTCATTTACCTCATTAACCTTACCATCATTAGAAGATACTATACTAAAATTCTCTGTATTTAAGAATGTATTTTGTGCTATAGCCATTATAGCTTCCCAGTTATCTGTAATAGCAGTAGCTTTGTCTATAGTATCAAAGCTATCAAAATCATTATTTTCAGGAGAAAACTTTTGTTTACACATCTCCATAATGTTATCTACACCTATAGTTCTGACTACATCAGCTCTAGACATTGCAGAGAAATTTTTTCTTTCAAATTTATCTCCATAGATAGTTTTAGCTAACTCTGGATTTTCCTGTAATTCAGTAATATGGTCTGAAATCCAATATACAGCTTGTTCAGCTATATGTCTTACTTCTGTTGCAGAAAGGAGATTATCATTAAGAAGATTATCTATTTGCTTTATTATTTTTTGCTGTTTTGTTATATAAGAATCTTCAGTGGAGAGTTTATCATTGTCAAAGTAATCACTACTACCTGTATAATCATCAATACCTCCCCTTAAATCCTTATTAGCAGCATTAAAGTACTCTTGAGATATAGACATAATCTCTTCTAAAGCAGAGTTTTTAAGTTCTATCCCTTGTGCTTTGAATACTTTATTAAATAGATTTGTGATATAGTTTATAAACCTTTTAAAAGCATTCTCTTTCTTATCTATCTTTATTTTACTAAGCACTATTTGAAATTCTCTATTAGTTAGAGCTTCAGCTATAAATTCTTTAGCATTAGTTAAACCATACCATTCAGTTCCTTTTAATTGCTCTTTGCATTGAAGATATAAATTCCATGTATTAGTTGCAAACTCTGTTTGTGCCTCATTAAATCCTTTTATTTTAGACCAAGAAGGATGATAATTTAAGATTTCAGCAGTAACAGAATGTACCAATTCATGTGTTAATACCTTCATTAGATTTCCTTTTATATTATTTCTATCATCAGTCATTAGATATTCTAATAATAATGAAGGATTGAATCTTATAGTAGCTGTTTTAAAACCATCTTGCTTTCTTGCTGCTATACTAGGTAAAGAAGAGTCTATCACTATATTAATAGGAATACCATTATTCCTTAATATCCCAACTATTTGTTTAAATAGTTGGTGATAAGGATTGTCAGGTTTTGCTTTACTTAAAAGGTCATCTATTAAGGAATTATCAAGAGTTACACCTTCTTGTTTTAGTATTTCTAAAGCATTTTCACTTTCTTGCTTAGCCTTTTCACTAGAATAATAATCCTCTCTTTCAAGTAATTTAAGGTCTTTATTTATCTCTTCTTGCCTTGCAGTAGCTTGCTCTGTATGCCATCCTTTTACTAAATCCTCTATTAAATTAGGATTCTCCAATTTACTTAGAAGATTTTCAAGTCTAGATAGGTTGTGAATAATATTACCATAATTATCTACTCTAACATTAGTATTATATTCTCTATTAAAAGCAGCTACTTTTTTTCTTAATGCTCCTACTTTTCTTTTTAATGGAAGAAACTCAAAGTCTCTCTTAGCTATCTCCATTAAACCAAGAACATTATTTAAAGCTCTTACTTTTCGTTTTACAGCATCTATTCTATTATCTATAGTGTTTCTTAAAGAAGATTCAGATTCTCCATCATAAGAAATATCAAGTTCATTATCTCTATAATAATCTATATTATAATTAGCGGGCCTTCCAACAACTACATCATAAGTATTATTTTTCTTTTCTATAATAGACACACTATTATCTCCAAAGAATTTCTTTGCATTAGTAGCTTCTACATTAGCCATTTCTAATGTAAGACAGTTAATAGGAGAAGAGTATTGTTTTCTCCATAATTCTATAATATCTTTATTACCCTCAAAAGGTTTTGGCTTTAAAAGATTATTTACCTCTTCTACTGTAGGAAATCTATCATTATTCTCAGCATTTTGTCTTTTATGAATAATTAATTCCAGCATAGGAGAAGAAATATCTACTTTATTAAGGAGGTATTTAAACTCCTTTGAACTAGTATTTACACAACTCATATTGCATATAATTTTATTTTATGTAGTTTCTGCAAATATACAGTTTTATTCTTATTTTACAAAACCCTTAATTATAGGTATTACAGAGAGTAAGTAAAAAAATAAGGGAGAAGCATATTGCCTCTCCCCTTTATAAATATTACTCTATTTCCTTCTTTAAATCTTCAATCCTCATATCAAGTATCATAGAGTATTGTAGCATAATTTTGTACTGAGCCTTAAGTAATTCTCTTTGCTTATCACTTATAGTTTTGTATTCTTTCTTTATAAAATTACCAAGCCTTGATATCTTAATATTAAGCTCTTGTTGTTCTTGCTCTACTTTTACTAAAGCAGTAGTTATATCACTTTTCATATTCCTTTATTTTATCATTAATTACTTCAGATTTAATAATACCAGTCCATCTTGCTACTACATCATCATTATCATCTAATAGAATCATTGTAGGAAGATTTTTGATATTATACTTTGTAGTAGTTTCTTCATCTTCTTCTATATTAATGTTTCTATAGATGGAAACATTAATAGGATTAGTCTTAAATTCTCTATCTAGTACTTTACATTGTCCACACCAAGGGGCATAAAACTTCAATAATTTCATTGTATTTCAACTTTTATATTTTCACTAAACATCCAACTACATTCATCTGTATTATGCCCTAGCTTTTTGAGTAATTCTTCACTATCTTCTATACTAGATAGTTCCTCATCTAATGTATATATAGTGATACTGCTATTACTATAATCCATTACTGCTAACTTCTCCATATTTACTCTTTATTTTTATGTTCAAAATCTTCACATATAGGGTCATTAGGTTGTGTCTCTGTATATAAGTCTTTTATAAGACAGTAACTAAATGTCTCACTTTGCTCAAACCATTCACAATCCTTACAGTATTTCATACTTTATGCTCTTCATTCCATTCTTTATTCCATGGTTTATCAGGCATCAATTGCTGTATTACCTTAATATTAGTAATATCAGCTTCTATATACCCATCATCCCAAGTTAAATCGACCCCTGTAAGAAGTCTTATAGTACCACTTTCAAGATGCACCTCATTATCTCCCATAGGTAGCCATATATTACTATCATCTCTTAAAGGAGGTTTATCAAAAGCTCCCTCTACGTTATCTGACATTATATCATCTACTGCAAAATATACTTTCATATTAAATTTCTGAATTATAGGTTTCTATGTAATCTCCACAACATTCACAAGGCTCATCAATACTTGTATATTCTCCATATTGTACAATAAACCATTGTAATAAATAGTTTAGTTCATCAGGGTTTTGTTTTAGCCAATCAGCTACTTTATTCATAGCTTCCTGTCTTTCAGTATCTGTTAAATTAATTTCTTCTTTACCATCTACTGTAAGACTATCACAAACACACCCTCTTACTAATTGTAAATTCATTCTTCTATTACTGTAAAATCATCAACACACCAATCAAGAAATTCTTCAGAAGGAAGAGTAATTTGCTCTTTTACATAATCTTCTAAATTGTATTCTTCAGCATCTATAGGAACATCTATAGTTCTAGTAGTACTTAAAGTTTCTGATATAGTTACCTCTATTTCCTTTGTTTCAGTACCTTTATTATAAGGAGCTCTGGGGTCATATTGAGCTCCTGCTGGATAATCACCATCTTGTGTCATAACAAATGTTTTTCTTCAAATAGCTTATATAATTTATCAGCTAATTCTGCTGCTTGTGGATGAGGTTTACCTGTCTTAGCTAAGAAAGAACATCTCTGATTAAAGAAGTCTTGCCAGTCACTTACAAAACCTGTAATTATAAGTTCAGTCTTTATAGATAGAGGAAGTACTACTCTTGCTTGTTCAGGTCTCCACCCCAATTCAAGTAATTTAAAGTAAGAATTTTCAGCATGTAATAAATGTGATATAAGTATTTTGGTATCTTCAGAGTATATATAATTATTAAAAGTCTCTTCAGTAACACTGATACCCCCCTCTATTTGAAATACATCACACCAATGTGGTATAATATAAGTAATTTCTTTGTTAAATTTATCTTTACTATAGTTGCAGAAACGTGTACTCTCCATGCAGAAACTAAATTTCCTATGCCTTACAAATTCATGGGATACTCCTCTATCACAGATAAACCTTGCTGTAACTCTAGCAGAGTGATATTCACTAGGTTCAGTTATAAACTCTAGTAATCCATGCATTTGATTTTCTAGCAATACTCTATAGTTTGTAGTAATATAGAGATATTTATCTCCATCATGTTCATCTATATAACTTATAGAGTAAGGATTTTTATTAAAGAAATCTACTAATGCATAAAACTCCTCTCTACCAGAAGTCTTATAATCAGGAATAGTAAGATATACAGTACCATGCTCTAAAGGAGCATAGTGCCTGGATTCTATAAGTCTTCTTACAAAAGGAGTGGCAGAATTCTCTGATATACTATGAGTAGATTGATAACATACTTTACCTGCTTTTTCAATCTGCTTATATACTCCTAATAATCCTATCTCTTGTGATAATATTTCTACAGATGGTTCTATTAATTTCATGATATTCTATATTTTATAAGTTTCATAATCACCACAAGGAGTGATATTTTTTACTTCATAAGAATCAATGATAAGATTACCTCCTTCCATGAGGAATTTAATTCTTTCATTATCTTCTAATTGTTGCATTCTAGCATAATCTTTTGTAGAAAGGTCACATTCTATATGACCTTTCTTTAGTGTACCATCTAAATGGACGGGTAATAGTACTCTAAACATAATAATTACTGATTAATAAAATAATAATTTAAACTTTCTGTTTCTTTAGGAACATTTTCTAATGTAATAACCTCTATATAATCTGGTATAGGATATAGATAATTTCTTTGTTTATTTGTAGTTCCTGAATAACTAGTGTTATTAACTAATAACACCTTTCCACTCTGCCATTCTGCTATTGTAGTAGCATAACTTACTAACTTATCTCCAGTACTATATAGGTTACTTCCTGTGGCGGGTTCATGGTTTAAAAACTCTCTTACTACTTCTCTATTTCTCATTTCTTTCTTTCCTAAGATTTTCTATATCTTCTTTTGTTATTACAGGAACATCACATGCTTCTAAACGGTATATGGGCATTCCTCTCCATTCTTTATGATACTCTATAGCTTGGTCATCAGTGTCAGCAACATACCAAATACCATTTATTTTAAATATTTTTTTAGATGCTGTCATATTATATCTTGTATTTAGGATTATATTTTATATTATATAAAGGGGTTAATGTACATCCGTCACTATAACATCGCCTAGCAATATTTCTAATTTCTTCAAGATACTTTGGGGTATTATAAGTCACTATATCTATCATATAGAAACCACCAAACTTTAATTTTCTTGTAACAATACCCAATTGCAATTTACACAATTGTTGTACAAAGCAGTTTGTTGCTACAAAAGGGTCATCTGGAGAGATAGCTTTAAGGTAGCAAAACACTAAATCAGGAGTTCTCATTTTCTAATCTTTTTATTTCATCATTAATATAAAACCTTGCTTTCTTAAGGTCTTCAATTTGTTTATCTTTATTAGTCATACCTTCTTCTTTTTTATGTCCAGCCCTTAGGGTATATTTTATAATATTTCCTATATTAAAATTCAAATGCCTTGTAATATCAATGACTTCTATACCACATTTATCTTTAAGCCAAGTATAATGACTTGGATGCTCTACTCTATTATATATAGATTTAGTAATATCCAGAGGGGAAACATCTACCTGCTTTTCTTTTACTTTATAATGTGTTTTAATATAATCTTCTGATATTATAAAGCTTTCAGTTTCTTTACTTACAGGAGATATACGAAAAGTTTTATACTCATATAATCCTGCTTTAATTCTATAGTACTGATAAGCAGTATATGAAGTACCGTCATGTACTATAGCTTCTATAGTATCTCCAATTCTTAATTGTTCTAGTTCTTCTTGTGTCATATTATTAGTTTTTAATGTACCCAACATGTTGGTAAACTACCATCTTCATTATAGCTTATTTTAGCATCAAGTTTACATCTTGTACAGAAAAAAGAACCAGCTTTTATCATGCATTGATGTAATACTTCTGCTACCTTAGGAGCAATGTCTTTAGGAGCTTCAACATTCCATTCATCATGTGCTGGGATGCAGAACTTCACTACATTAAATAGATTATTTTTCACTATATAATCAAAGAAATACACTGAAGCTACCTTAAATATTATAGCTCCTGTACCTTGAATTTCATAATTTGAGGAATATCTATCCCATGCAGACTTTTGTTTAAAAAAGTTCTTCACTCTTTGTACAGTAGCACATTCTGGATTAGTTTTTTTCATCTCTTTATAATATTCCCAATCTAATGTAGACATCCATTCTTTATCCTCCTTTAACTCTTTGTAATTATGAATATAGGATTTATGACCAGTAATACTACTAATCAGTATATAGCCTTTATCCCACCATTCTTTATGTTTTCTTTCCTGATAAGCTTTTAGACCATTAAATCCCTTCATATAGGCATTATATATCCTATTAGCTTCTTCTTCAGATAATCCAAAGTTTCTTTTTATAGTTTCAGCATTACCATTGTAATTAAAGGCAAACTCATAGCCTTTTGCAATTTTTCTAAGGTCATGATATTTATCTGTAACTACTGAGGTTGGGCAATCTTTAGGGATAATATCAGAAAATACTATTTTAGCAGTTAGAGTGTGCAAATCTTTATCTCCATGTATTAACTCATCAAGCATAGCTTTATCATTTGCTATAGAAGCCATTAAGAAGGATTCTTCTCCTGAATAATCAATACTTATCCATGAGTTTCCTTTTTCTGCTACAAAGCAAGCCCTAGTTTCTTCATCTGAAGGAAGATTTTGCATATTAACATATTCTATATGGTTTATTTTGTCCTTACCTCCTGAATTAAGCCTTCCTGTAGAAGTAAATAACTGTCCAAAATTTGTATGTATTCTCCCACTTATAGGATTTATCTGCTTTATAAAAGTTTCTCCATAAGTAGAAGTGATTTTCACAGCCTTTTTATACTCTAAATAAAGGGGAATAAGACTACATTTATCTTTTTGTGGTTTTAAACTTTTTACATCAATACTATCCTTTTCTCCTCCTTTTTTTCTATCTTCTATAGTTACATTTACTCCATATTTTTTGAATAATGGAATTAATTGTTTTGCACTATTCCAATTCAAAGTAACTTGAGGTTCTAGATTGAATCCATTAAATAAATCTCCTTGTCTATCAATAAATATATAGGAGCTATTTGGTTCATTTTCTAAAATCCATTTATTACAAGCTTCTAAAGCATTATTAACTCTAATAGTATCTTTCTGGATTTTAGCTTTCCATTTTTCAATATCAAGCTTTACTCCACAATATTCACAATATGCTAAAGGTATTACAAACTTATTTTCATAAACAATAGCTTTTTGTAATCCTTTCTCCTCTAGAGCTTTTTTTTGTTTATTCATTATTTGCTCAAGGTACTTAACATCATTAGCACTATACATTATAACATCTTCTGTTAGTCCTGCATACATTATTTTACCTCTAACACTTTTATCAAGCTCTATATTAAGATATTCTTCTCCTGCAGACTTTAAGCTCATTGAGTGATAACCTCTAGGATAACCTAGCCACATTAAACACTCTGCTAAAAATCCATCCCAAACTTGTCTTACTACTATATTATATTTAAACAAAAACTTTAAATCAAATTTTAAGTTCCATCCTAAAAATACTCTATTAGACTCAAGATATTCTTTATATAAGGAGATATTTATAGTAGAAGTGTCTATTACTATTTGAAAATCAAAACATCCTAATTGAAGAATCTTTAAGTCACATGTCCAAGGGTCTAATCCAGTAGTTTCAGTGTCTAATCCTACTACAGTAAGAGGTTCAAGTAGTTTTAATGAGTTTTCTACATCTATTATTTTATAGGATTCATTATTAAATAGTTCTCTATTATTAGTAACCAGATAAATCATTATTTACTAGTATATATTTCTAGAGTTTTAAAATCTACAGTATATTTATAATTCTGTAGAAAGTCAGTTCCTAAGATGCCATCTATTTTAGTTCCTGTATGAACTTCTAAAGCACCTAAGGTACTTTCAATACCTTCTGATACAAGAAATTCTATATCATAATTATTACCCATAATATCAACAAATGGTGCTATACAACTAAGTTCTTGAGTAGCATTACCTCCAATGCCTATAGTTTCATTATTAATATTATTAGTTACACAATTTATTAGCTTCTTATAAGGTGTATGTCCAATATGACATACATTACTTCCAGTATCTATAAGAAAATTAAAGGTATTATCCCCATTATTAAGTTCTATAATAGGCATACCACCATCCATATTTTTCTTTATAGAAATACTTTCTCTAGGATATTGTTTATTCTTCATAAAGAGATTAACTACACTTGCTGTTGCAGCTACTCCTATCATTACTAATATTGCTTCTAAAATCATATATTATTATTTATTTTACACCTGTACTACCATGTCCTCCACGGTTTTCATTATTTAATCCCTCTACCCATTCAAAGGTAATCTTATTACTAAATAGCCATTTAATTTTCTGCCATATAGTAGCATATTGATTAGGCACTATCATAAACTGACAAATTCTGTCTCCTTTATGTATAGAAGTAGCTTGTAATGCTATACAATAGAATCCCCATTCATCATTATTACCATTATAACTATTATCAACATAACCACTTGTAGCCATGAGAAGCCCTAATTTCTTTGTAGTAGAACTTCTTTGTCTTATAATAGCACTAAAGCCTTTAGGTAATTGCATTGCTATACCTAATTTAATTAGTTGCTTGTCAAACAATACTTCTCTATATTTTGTATTATCATGTTGTTTTAATCTTTCTGCTAAGGGAGCTTTAAATGTATAATCCTTAGCAGCTCTTAGGTCTATACAATCTCCCTTAGGATTAACAAATGGTGTTATATTACCTTGTTCATCCTTAGCCTCTGTATAAAGGCCTTTAGTCAATTCTCTTACTTTAATCTTCATTATTATATCCTTTTATAGTTGTTTTATTAGGTTGTTTAAACTGAGAAACTACTTCATTATTAGTAGTAGATTCTTTGTATTGGTATAGTTTAATACCAAATATTTTTATAGTTCTTATAGTTGCTGCTTCTTTATTTTTAGTATCATAGAAGCTTTTAATATCTATATTAATCACCAGAATTTATATGTTATATCTACCCATTTATTGTCTACATTCTTATAAAATCTTTGATTAGTAGTTTTACTATTTAAAGGTCCTCTATCCTTAATGTAAGGGCCTGTTTTTACAAAATCAAATAGTCCCATATCAAATAATGATGTACTTCTTAATCCATGTAATCCTGTATACCAGCATGTTTTTAATGAAGTATTCATCTTTACCCATTGTGCTAATAGAGCTAGAGAGGTGAGGTCATTTCCCTCACCTAAAAAGCATACACAAGTAATGCCTTTATTTTGCTCTATCAGCTCCTTCAATTTATTAATGGTTAATTCCTCACCTATATCTTCTCTAAGCTGTTTAGAATGACAATAGGCACATCTATGAGGACAATTAGTGATATTAATACATAAAGATATTTCATCAGGAACTTCTGAAAATGTTACCTGTGTCTCTAAGTATTTAACCATCTATATCTTCAGCTTTTGTATAAACTCTTGTTTTTTGTTCTATTTGTCTCCCATTAGACCAATTACTTATCTTAGTTAAATATCCGATTATTCTATCCCACAAAGAGGTATTAGTAGAACTACACTTAGGGCATTTATCAAATGGTTGTTTTGCTATATAATGGCACTCTTCACATTCACAGTTAGGAATATTAAAAGTAAAGTACTTGCATCCTACTTCTGCAGCATATTTTATGAGATGCTTATATTGCTCTTTAGTTAAATGAGAATCTAAATTAATATGTGCAGCACTCCCACCATCAAGCATATCTCCACAGAAGTCTTTACCATGTAGATATAGTTTATCTAATACAGAAATATCTTCATCATTAGGTTTATAGATATAGCTAGCATAAAGATTAGTATCTTTAGGTACATAATAACCATCCTTTTTATCTCTATTATAGAGCTTTATAGCTGCTGATTCACAAGGAGTAAATTCAGTGTTAAACATTAATTCTTTAGTTTTGTGTAGAGCATTTTGTTCTTTTATAGTATTAAATATAATGTTACAAAACTCTTTATAAGAAGAATTATTATTACATTGTATTCCTAAGAACTCTGCTGCTTGGTTTAGCCCATTAATGCCTATAGTAAGGTATTGTTTCTTCATATCTATAAATCCTGCTTTATATACAGTTAAAAGGTTAGCATTATATAAATCTTTGAGTATTTCATTATAAGCAGTATGATATTTATAGATTCTTTCGAGAATACTTATTAAATATTTAGGAAAAAGTTTTATAATTTGCTCTTTATAAAGTGATATTTCTTCAAAACTTAAAGTATTAGGATTCTTTGGGAGAGGTAAATTATCTTTTAAAACTTCCCTATGCAATATAAATTGGTCTTTAATGCTATTTACAAAATCTTGAACAATTCTATTAATATTAAGTGTAATAACATTCTTAGAACCTGTCATTTCACTGAGTTGTCCATTTGTAAAATTAAATTGAGGTTTGTTAATTTTTGATGATAATCTACAACAAGAACTTAACGAATCTGCACTATCACTAATATATGTAAAAAATGAATTACCTTGAGAGTACTCTTCACATAAATAGTTGTATAAATCTTCATCTAAAAATTTACCATTTTGATATATAAGGCATGCTGATACTACAGGAAAAGTAAGAATACATTTTAATCTTTCTTGATTTAACCAATGAAGAAAGTCTTTCTGTAACCAATTAATAGATTCCCATTGTGCTTTAGTACTATCTGGATAATAAAAATCACTATACATAGCATCAAAGAAGGGTTTATCAAAGATACTAACATTCCAAAAGACTGCTTGATTTCCACGAGAACCACTTGGCTGCATTAGGCTATAGCATATTTGTTGAAAATATTGATGTATTTGTTTATGTATAGTTTGCTTTCTATTAGTATATTCTGAGGAGGCACTGAGCTCAAGTTTTTCATAATATTTATCTCCCCATTCTTTTCTTAGATACCAATCCATGCCTATAAAGGTGCTAGGGATGCTTACAGCCCCTTTAAACTGTGAAGCAATAGCAAATACTAAATTTATAAACATTCCACAGAAACTATCTATATTCTTAGGAGCTACACTTAATCCCCCTATTTCTTTAATACCGTTAAGATAAAATGGATATAAAGTAATAGCAACACAATAAGGCATACCTATTTGTGAAGAAAGGTCATGAAGATAGCATATTGAATTAGCATCCTTTACAAGCAATTTATAGTCAAAATCAGGGTACAATTCTTTTAGCTTTAATTCCCACATTCTAAGATTTACTTCAGCATTATCTTCTTTATGTATCTCAGAATTAAGAACTGCAATATTATGATTACTTACATTAGCATTATCATCTATAGTAGCATTAGCAGTATTATCAGATTTCTTAAATTTTTCTATGAATTTTATTTTCTTTTGAGCAGCTTCCCTGATATCTTTTCTACGTTGTCTATAAATAATATAAGCTTTAACTACATCATAGTAATAGTACGGAAAACGCATTAAAGACTTTTCTACAGCATTCTGTATAGTTTCTACATCAAGATTTTCTTTAGGGCAATCCATTAAGGCATACTCTACAATTCTATTAATCTGTTTTAGGATTAGTTCTTCTACATCATATCCACATTCTTTAAAAGCTTTAATTACAGCTTTTACAATCTTCTCTTTATCAAACTTTTCTAATGTTCCATCTCTTTTTATTACTTCCATATTATAATTTATTTAACCATTGTCTTAATGAATTAGGCTTATCAAGGAATATCCCATCAGGGACTTTAGGGCTATCCTTCAAATAATGTTGTAGTTCTTTACCTATAACAAAAGGGTCTCTTGCTTTATACTGACTATTTTTACCATATATAAGGTCTCCAGTAGTAAAAGTATCTTCAAAGTCCCATACTAATGGAGTTAGGGAATATCTATTTACTACAATAAATTTATAGGGTGCTATAGTATAATCTTTAAAATAATCATCCTTTGATATATTATCCCTTATTATATTAGCATATAACTTCCCTTGAATCATATAGCACCATTTATCAAAACTATGAGCAAAATCCCATTCTTTTGAGCTTGAAGTTTTTAAATCTACAGGAATTATTAATTTCTTATCATTCAATACTACAATTAAATCAGCCATACATCTATAGTCTACATCATCAAATGTAGCTTTAAACTTCAATTGATAGAACCTCTGTATTCTATCATCAAACATATTATTAGGCTCAAAGTAAAACTTTGTAGCAGGAGAAGTTCTAAGAGCATCTACCATCTTTAAAGCATCATTATAAATATAAGTGCTTATAATAGTTCTTCCATTAGCAAGATATAACAAGCCATAATATCCTGCACCATCCTCTTTAATTTTCTTTACTCTCGTTCTAGGTAGCCAGTGATTATTCCATTGTATATCTTCTATAACACTAATAATTTCATCTTCTGATATAGCTGTAAGGCTATTATGTTTATTAGAGTACACAGAGAATAATTTTTTTACTATAGTAGCTACAGTATCTGATAGTTCATTATTAAGCTCTGCTACCATAAATCTCTCATTAAACTCTTCATCAGTACCTGTTATAAGAGTATCTACAATAGAACCCAGAGTAAGAGAGGGACTCTCTACTTTAGTAAATAAGTTACCTAAGTTATTGAATCCCTCTCTTTCATATCTAGCTAATGTACTGTAAGATAATGCATGGTCTCTCCTATATTCTTCTTCTGTAACTAGCCATGAAATATCTTTTAATGTTTTATTCATCATCTAAGTGTTTAATAGTAATTTCATAATCTATTTCCCCCTGTAAAGTATGTAGAGCACCAAGTTTTTTCTTTACTTTTCTTATGGTACTTTCTATGTTACATTTAAAGGTCAATAAATCTGTACTATAAATTAATATAGGGCATTGATTAGCTTCATCCATTAGTTTTTTCAGTATCTCCTTCTGCATAGCTCTTTATTATTTCTACCATCTGTAATAGCTGATGTTTAGTATGTACTTCAAAATACATGGATTTCTGCCCTGTTTTTTCATATAAATCATCTAAGTATTTAAGAAACATCTTCTTTTTAATATAAAAGACATCGTTCTCAATAGATTTAAGTTCTACCCAAATATCAATATTTTGATATTTAAAGTATATATCACATGTATATCTAATACCAATAATCTTATCTTTCTTACAGATTAATTTCTTAGGTCCTGTGATACCTTCTTCTATTCTTCTTGTATAAGCATACTTAGATTCTTCATCATAGAAAGGTGTTATAGGTTTAAACCCTTCCCATAGAGTTAATTGCTTAGGTTCATACTGAGGATTAAGCCCTAACTCTTTTAAAGTTATATAAGCAGATTTTTCAAGTTTACTTTTAAAAGTTATCTTACCTTCTTTACAGACAGTAGCATTACGTATCTTTTTATTGCTGCTCATTGTTAAGTAGCTCAGTAAGACATTTTTTATATAGCCAATAAGTCTCTCTACTATTTGTTGCTACTTCCTCAATAGCTCGACTTATAAGTAATTTAGAAGCTTGCTCAGAGGCATAATTAATGGCTCTTAACATCTTTGGTACTACAGATTTCTTTACTTGCATAATACTTGCAAGTTTTCCTAATACATCATTTACAGTAGGAACTTTACTTTCTTTAATCACTCCGTACTTTTGCAATAATTCTGCCAATTCTTGGTTAAACCCTTCAGTATCTTTATTTTTAAAGATACTATAATTTATACCACTATAGAATCCTGCAAATAAATCTTCCATGCATATTTTCTCTCCTGTACTTAAAATTTTAAATTCTTTCATATCTATTTATAGTTTAATAATATATCTTGTCTAACATCTTTTGGTATAGAATCTAAGCAAAACCTAATAAATTCTTCTTGTTCACTAATACTCAAAGAATCAAAAATTTCTGTAGGGTCTACATCAATTATAATGTTTTTTGTAGTTTCAATCTGAACAGTCATACCATTTAATTTTTTCATCAAATCTTTTATAACATTCTTTGTTTATATCTCTCCATATTGAAGAAGGCATAGGTTTCTTAATTCTTGCATAGTGAGAAGGATGAGCTACAGTAATAATGCTGTTATTTTTACCTATAAAGGGCTTTAGCATCTCAGCTTGTTTACCAAACAGAACATAGATGAGGCCAGGATTTATCTCTGAAATGTGGTTTAATAAGGCAATTGTAAATTTTCTCCATTTCAAAGAATGTACTCCTGTCTCACCTACCTCTGTTGTTAATGCTGAGTTAAGCATTAATATGCCTTGCTTACTCCAACTCTCTAATGTGGGGTCAAAGTTAATCAAATTATGTGGAATCTCCAAATCAATAACAGAATCTCTTATTACTTTTAGAGATGGTGATAATTGTTCTTCTGGAGTATTACTTTTATTACCAAATAAAATGCCTGTAGCAACTCCTTTCTGAGGGTAAGGGTCATATCCTATAAATATCATCTTACACTCTTTATAAGGACATAATCTAAAAGCCTTAAAAACATTCTCTATAGAAGGACATAGCTTATCTTTTTTAAAGGAAGAAAGCCATGATAGTAACTTTAGTAATTCCGTCCTATCAATGACTTTCATCCAATCTCCAAAATATTCCTCTACTGTCATTTATTTTCTCTCAGTAATACATTTCATAGCTATTTCTAATAAAGAATCTTGAATACTTTCTTTCTTAAAGTCTTTGGGAATAATAATCCTATAAGGAGAATCTTCCTCAGTACCCATAAGACCTTCATAAATAACTTTAGATACATAGCTACAATCAAAGCCATTTTCTACATTTAAAGGTATCACATTGCCACTCTCATTAAAGTCTATTTTATCTATTGGAAGATAAGCGCAAGTCCTTAACTTACCAAATTCACTACATCCGATAGGTACTGCAACTACATCCGCAGGATTAACAAGACAAGCTACTCCAATATTACCAAAGTAATTTTTAGAAAGCCATTGTGCAGAGGCTACATGCAATCCAGGGGCACATTCTACATTACTATCACAATTACACTTCTTTCTGTCAAGTATTACCATTTCTCCCATTTTAATAACAGTAGAATGACTATAATGGTCTGTATATACTCTTTTTTTACTAGTAGCTTCTACATTTCTATAAGCTACAAAGAATCCACACTTGGCAAGTTTTATACCAAAGTTATTTAGAAATTTATAAAGATTCTCTCTACATTGTCTATTAGTATTAAGAGACATAAGAGTCCAGAAGTTTTTATAAGTCTCTAATAATAGCTTATTTTTAGCTTTCTCTGCTTCTATAATAGACGATACTAAATCTGCTGGTAATGAAAGTGGTGACACATTCTTCCAATATATACAGCCATTCTTTACAGTAAGTATTTGAGAGCTTTTTATAGTTCTCTCAGTATTTAATATCTCCTTATAATTAGGGTCAAGTAATGCTTTAATTTCTTCATCACTCTTAAGAGTAACAAGTTCTTTAAATTGCTCTTCTGTAAGCTGCTGCTCAATAATTTCTCCTGAATCTAGGAAGATGCATGCCTTACTTCCTACTTTAATTATTTTTTGCATAATAGTTTTATTAAATCATTATTTATCATTGTATTATAAGCTTCTGTTCCAACTCTAAAAGCTTTAGTTTTAATTATTGCTTTTGTAAGAAAAATATTAGAGCTACCTACATTTAATTGTGTAGACTGTAGTAGGGCTGTTGGTAATAGTTTTTCTACTTTCTGTATGGCTTCTTCATATTTTACTAATTTAGTAATTAAGGAGTCATACATACTCTTCTTATTAATAGTTGATATGTTCTCTATGCCTAAATACTTACCCCAGAAAAGACTAAATTTTTGTAGTATTTTTATTAGTAGTATAGTCTCCTGCTTTATAGATTCTGGCAAATAGGGGAGTAGTTTTCTTACTTTAAAATAAGATACAGGTATATCATATGAAGATAATTCACATTTTACTCGTCCCAATAGCTTAAATTCAATAAGTTCTTTATCTTTAAATATATCTTCTAAAGTAACAAATCTATTAGGAATTTCTTGTAATATCTTAGGTATCAATGTCTTGGGTGCTTGACACAAATTAAATCCTTTAAAGTCTGCTAAGTTTTTATACACTTCAAGATTTCTACTATCAGTTAATAATATTCCTCCCCTAATTTCAGTCTTTATACTATGTTTTAATAGCTTTATACTATTGTAAATACTAGCATTATGAATATTGGTCTTGTAATGTACATTACTATACATTACAATTTTAATATCTTTTTGTGTACTAGTCTTAGTTTTCTTTTTCTTGAATTTTAGGTATTCTCTATCTGTTTTTACATCTAATACTATAGCATTTTTTACAAATTCTTTGGTTATCTTAGTTCTAATATCATTAAAGGCTTTAAAGTCTGAATTAATAATGGTAGTGAATACTCTATCTAGTACACCAATATCTCCAGTAAGTATAGAATCATCACATATAACATAATAGCCTTGAAAGTTTTCAATAAGATATTTTCTTAAGGTTGGAGAGATAGTTTTAGTTCCAGAAATAACCAAATATTTTTTATTTATTTCTAGGAATTGGCAATAAGTCTTATAGTCTTGTGTTATTATTCTGTTATTATTAATTAATCTAATAGCATTATCTGATAATCCATTTGCATGTGTTACACTACAATATAATACATTTTTAATGATGTCAATTTGTGATGTATTAAGAGTATATCCATATAATTGTATATTATCTGAAGAAATACAACAAGGGTAACCAAAGCTTGAACAAGCTATTTCTTTATCAGATAATAGATTAAATACACATTTTTTATTTGCAACATGTAAATATTCTAAGACATTATTATAGTTTTTATGAAATTCTTGAGTTACAATATCATCCAGCTCTTTTTTAGCCTCTTTTAGTCTTTTCTCTATTATTTCTATACTTCTATTAGTATAGATAATATCTTCTCTATTTGGAGTTACATCAAGTTCTCCTATATTAAACTTAATAAATATTCCTTTATTTACAATAGATGCTAGAAAATCCTTAGCTTCTTTGGATAAACTATCACATGTGCAAGGATATAATACATTACCTAAAAGAAATATATTTTCTGTACGATAATTAGCAGCTTTAAAAGCATGATAATCTACTATTTTCCAATAAGTATTATAATCAAAGTCTGATATAGTATTATCAATATAAATATTAGGAAAGAATAGTAACTTTCTTAATGGTAATGAAAATCTATAAAGGTCAGTTCCTTTAATAGTTACTTCAAGACCATTTTTTTCATCAGTATTAATAGTACTAACTAAGTTAATAGTAATATTACCAGTATCTTTAGTCATTACATAACTATACTGTTTACCATTATAATAAGAAGTTATATAACCTATTGAAGTACAAGCCATTATACTAAATCTGCCTATACCAAAGCATCCTATAAAGTTATTACTTTCTCTTTTAGTACTACTTCCTATATTACAATATATTTCTTTAAATCTTTCAGGACTTAATCCTGTACCAAAATCTCTAATACTAATAGAGTTTTCAGTAACCTTAATAATAATAGGAATATCAGTAGTTCTTGCTTCTACATGACTATCCCAAGCATTACTTACTATTTCTCTTATAAAGGAATCTTCCGGCTTTGAATATAAATTAGATGATAACAATGTAGTTATAATATCTAAATTCTTGGGGTCAATACTTGTCTTATACTCTTGAATATCTCCTATTAATTGTATATCACTTTGTTGATTTTGTAGTATCATCTTTTTTAAATTTAAAAGGGGAAATAGTAATATACTACTTCCCCTACATCATAACTATTAATCACACAAAAACTAAGAATTAATATACTTTACTTCAGAATCAAGTAAAATATGTTTCTTCTTCAATATTTCTATAAGCTTATCACATTTACAAGTGTTTTTAGCTTTAGGAGCTTTAAGTTTAGCATTATACTTCTTCAAGAACTCCTCTAAATTTGCACTACTTACATTGGTAAAATTCTTACCAAAAGTTCTGTTTACTTCTTCTTTTAAATTCTTTGCAGTAATCTCTGCATACATTTCTTTTCTATCCATACTTATTTAAATAAAGGTGTTATATATTCTTTGAATTTTTCCTCTCCCATAATTTTTCTTGCATCACTTATATCTTTTCCTCCTTCAAATTTAGGTAATACTACATTAGTGAATCCTGTAGATTCAGCGAGCTTTATAGCATCTTTTAATCCTACATCATCATTATCAAGACATATAAATATTTTATTATATCTTGATTTAAGATTATTGATAGCAGTTTTACTCATACTATATCCCTCTCCTTGTATAGCTATTGCAGGTATATTAGTATGTATTGTAAGACATAAAGCATCTTTTAGAGAGGAGCATATACACAGTTTTTCTCCATGTTTAGGGATTTTAGTCCATAAAGAGATTACTGATTTATCATGACCATTAGACCATTTAAATCCTTTAGTATTGAGAGGCTGATATATTTTTATAGAAGCATTATTCTCTTTAAATTCTACATAAGCATAAGCTAATTTATCAGCTCCAAAGATATATGTCTTCCCATCTTTAATAACTATTTTATGAGATATAGGATATACATCAGCATATTTAAGCCATTCAAGAGTAATACCATAAGATTCCCAATAGTCTATATCATATTTTCTCCACTCTCTAACTTTACATTTTATCTTTATATTCTTACTTACACTACAGATAACCCGATGCTTTGGGGTATTAATAGTAATATCAGTAGATTTGAACTCTTTTTGTACCCTATCATACACTTCTCTAAAGCTACAATGCCACAGTTTACCTAATAAATCCCATAAATTACCGGATTCTCCTGTACTAAAGTCGGTATACCTAATATCAGTACCTTTAGGGCAATATAAGCCAAAAGAAGGCCTATTATCTTGCCTTAAAGGACTGTTTATTAGTATTGGTATCTTTGATATACCTAAGTAAAAAGCAGCAATTTCTGCCTGATTAAAGGATTCTATTGGATATAGAGCTTTGCTGCCTTTACTTATCATTTATGCCCAAGGGTCTGAGTTATTAGTATCAAAAGGCATATCTCCTGTAGTATTTTGTTGGAATGTAGTAGGAGTTACTACATATTCTCTTACAGGAGTTATTGCATATTCAGTATCTATACTTCTACCATTATCCATAGCATATTTAATATCTGAATTAATAGCTTTCTCTATCTTATTAAAGTTCTTAGATTTAATAGAAGCAAACTCCTTAGTATAAACAGTTTGATATTGTTTACCATCTTCTCCTGTTCTTACACCTAAACATACTCTAATAGGATTGTTAGGCTGATACCCTATAATGTCTCTAATATCACTAAAATCTCCTTTAGCAAGTTTAGGGAAAGTAGAAATATCTAATCTACATTCGCATAAAGAGGGGTCTATTTCAGTATTAAGAACATAAGAACCTGTAGCTTCATCCCGTTTTTCTATAGAAGGAATGCCAAGAAATATCTTAATAAACTTAGTAAGATTTTCTTCTCCTTCATAAGCTATCCTATAGTCTTTATCTATTTTAGCTTGGCTACCATTACTAAATGTAGGAATTATTCCATTTCTAATCTCATCTTCTGTAGCCCAAGTAGTTCTACCATATTTATCTATTATTTGATATTTACCAGACTTAGTACCCTGTACCTTGTTACTGGTAATAAAGAAAGACATAGTAAAAAGAGGCATATCTTTATGAGTAGGCTTCAATACTAAACTAATTCTAATATTCTTAAATTTCTTACCATCTCTTTCTACATCTTCTACATAGGAAGGTTCTTTTTCAAGTGTATAATTAAACAATTTCTCCAGTTCTTCTTTATTAGGATTAACTGCTACTACACATACTGGACATACACCAATATATCTTTTATACTCTTTTTGTTCTAATGATTGACCTTTTGCTATTGCCATTTTTTCTAGTTTTTAAATGATTAATGAATTAAAATGTTATTGTATTATTAAATGAATCTTCGTTATTTGCTTCTTCTTTACGTGGTTCTTCTATATCAACAGGAGGTACTATAGTATCTGGATAAATAAACTCATAAGTAGTTTTCTTGATAATCTTGCCATTTTTATCAACTTTATCAGTAGGAGTAATTACTTTCCTAATAATATCTTCAGTATGATACCCTGTTAGTGCTACAGTAGGAGCATCAGTAACTTCAATAAGTTTATTAAGTTCTTCTACTTCTTTTGTAAGCTCTGCAATCTGTTCTTGATACTTGTTTCTTTGCTTAATAAAAGCTTCTACATTTTGAGCTGTTCTTTTAATTCTAGCCAACTCAAAGCTACTAAATTTCTTCATTTGTCTTTGTGTTTTTAGTTATTAAATAAATATTCCATTACAATTAAATTTTACATTTCCCTTATCATCAGACTCTCCTATAAGAAATTTCTTTCCTCTTAAATGAGGACTTCTTGCTTCTCTTATAGTGCCTTCTCCTCCTATGAAAGAAAGATATGTTTTATTACTACTTCTATAGATTACTCCGACAGCATCAGCTTCTCCACAAAGAATGTCTGATGTCTTCCCTGCTAAATCAATACTCAGCTCTGAAATTTCTTCACTATCTTTTAGTACAGTCTTATCTTTTACATGAGTAATTAATATAAGAGTATCACATAAAGGTCTAAACATATCTATAAGTTTTCTAAGAGCCTTTCTCATATAAGTATAACCACTACCATTTGGTAGCTGTCTTACATCAGCTTTAGGGTCTAAAACAGGTTGTCCTGTCTTAGGATTTATTACTGTCATACCATTAGCATCTTTAAGATAGCCATATTTAGCACCCATAGGAGTTTCTCTATATAGTTGATTAGCTACAGCAACACTTAGTTCTTCAAGCCTTGTAGCATTATCTATAGTAATTCTTTTAAAGGGGGCTTTATGAAGCTCTTTGCCCTTAGCTATAATAGCATCTCTAATTTCTTCAAGGTCTTTAGCTGTTCTAGCTTGTACTTTCATTACAGATAGTGCTCTATAGCCATTCTCAAGGTCTATAACAAGATTATCTTCTATAGAAGATATAAAGGAACTCTTGCCACATTTGGGCCTCCCGCCAATTATTAATAAACTAGGGTTATAATTTTCTACTTTACTTTTTTCTGTAGGTAATTCTATCATGTTTTTGTTTGTTAAAAATGTTATTTATTCTTGTAAACATGAAGGCTAGTAGAGTAACCTTGGACACTTTTGTCTGTTTCTTTCTCTCTAGTACTTCATAAACTTTTTGTATACCATTATAATCATTTGGTTTAGGCAATTCCTTGAAGAAAGAAACTGCACCATCGAAGAACAAGGGACATATGTTGCCATTAGCTCCGTAGTCTCTATCCTCAATGATTTCCATAAACCTAATATGATTTCTAAATTTGGTAATATCATACTCTTCATACTTAGTAAGACCATACTTGAATGGGCTATAAAGACCTATCACCATATTAGCATCTCTGGTGGTAGTCTTACAGTCTGCAAGTCCATCTGATGATGGTTTAATCCTATTGAGTTTGAAGTTCTCAATACCTTCCTGTGCTTGTGCTTGATGCTGAATCATAACAATGGTATAATTAAGTTGGTCTCTGAGAGTAATGCAATATTTTGACATTTTCTCTACAGTTTCCATCTTTTTCATACCACTTTCAGTAGACAAGTTAGAAGTATTATCAAGTAACATTATCCTATACTCTTCAGGGTCATCAGGAGTGTAAGGGTTTACTGGGTCTACAATCTTTATTTTGGTCATAGTACCATCAGCTTCCTTACTATCTACCTCTTTGAAGTTAAGATGCCCATGACTTAAAGCATAGTCTCTACATTTCTTATTTATCATACTACTACTAGTTTCCTAGCCATATCTGTTTGTAGTCTGGACTATTTCTTCAACCTTATCAAGGCTGCATCTGCATCTAGTCTCTGGGGCTGAATCTATTATTAATTTCACAATATATAATAGCCTATGCCT
>ERZ808270.19-NODE-19-length-103739-cov-4.068506_pt1 | contig 103739 bp, 99 predicted proteins | sample MGYA00521082_ERZ808270 | MGnify/ENA primary metagenome ERZ808270 (study PRJEB31516, sample SAMN03275594) | gut metagenome | biome: mammalia-associated habitat; material: feces | host: Papio cynocephalus | place: Kenya | collected 2012-07-27 ... | reverse complement strand
TATGTAACTTTTTCATTGTTTTGCACTACCTCTGATATAAATTCCTTCGCCTTCATCAAGCGTCAGCATAATTTTTTCGTTTGTATTTATTTTTTCGTTTTTGCGGAAAATTTCATATTCGCCTTCGGGCAACCGCAATTCTACCGTATTTTTATATATCGTAGAAAGATTCACCGCATACCAGCGCGGTTTTCCGTCTTTTTCGAACGTGGAAACCATCGTTCCGTTTGAAGATTTTACAGAAATCGATTCGTCTTTATAGCGGTAAAAATCCGGAAGATTTCCGCGGAAAATACATTCGTTGTCGGGCAGATTTTTGATTTCTTTTTCACTGAATCCGTTGTCGTAAACGCCGTATCCGTACGCGCCCTTACACTCGCTTTGCAGAATATCGTCCGCAATCGCCGCAAAAAATGCGTTCAATTCTTTCACATATCCGAATATTTCGCTTTTGCGCCCGTAGATATCGATGAGTCCGCCCGCGCCTTCCATCGCATATTTTTGCGCCGGGTCGAACGTATAATCTATGGGATAGCACCCCGGAAACCACGCGAAACCGTCGTTGCCGTACGCTGCCGTAACGTGCATCTGCAAAGCGACTTCCCCGCACGACATGTGCTTTCTGTTTGTACCCGTTCCCCATTGTCCCGCTTGCATATAATTATAAAATTTGTTGCCGTATTTCTTCTTTTTCAAGGCAAAATACGCGTTCAGTTCGAAGAGCGCTACGTGTACCGAAGTCGGCACGCTTTGCCAGAAACTTTCGAAAGGATATTTATCCTGCGAAATAAAGTCGAAACGAGTTTTGGAAAGAAGCCCTTCTACAAGTTTATCGTAATAATTGAAACGATTTGCAAAAGTTACGGCAAGATCTCCCGTCAATTCAAACGGCTTTTTTCCTTTGGGAACGCCATGCTGCGAACCCGCCATGCCGCCCCAGAAAATCGCGTCGTTTATGGAATAGGAAAAGAAATTGAAATGAAATTCTTTTCCCGGAAAATTCTCATCGAATACTTTTTTGGCGTGCGCTACGCCGTCAAACGACAGATAACCCGCTTCGTCGCCGAAAAATACGCCTGCAAACGAGGGGTACGAAACGTATGTGTTTACCTCGGCGATAAAAGTTTCGTCTAATTTGCGTTTTTCTTCCGCCGATAGTGTTGCCCAGCCGAATTCGATATATTTTCCGAACGAGTGCATCGTCGGCAAATATTTTATGCCGTATTTTTCGCAAAGCCGCAGCGATTCTTCCTGCGTTTCGCGCCGGATATCGTATCCGAAGCCGAATATGCGGTTAATGCCCGCTTCTTTCAAGGCGGAAAACACTTCGTCCGTCAGTCTCGAAGGATAAGGTAAATCATCGAATTTTCCCGTGGGCGCACAAAAAATCGCCTGTATATATTCTTTCATATTTTCATTATATCACAAGTTTTTATTTTTGCTTTGCTATTTTTAATTTATTTTTTGCTTTTTTTAGTCATACAAAAATCGTGCTTTTTTGGAAAAATCTTGAAAACAAGCATTTTTTGTTTAATTTATCGCGTTTTTTAAATGTTTTTTCAGACTTTTCCTTTCTTCATCTTATTTTTAATAATTATTCTTTTCATTATTTTTTGCTTTTTCTCTTGACTTGCGGCGCACAGGGTGGTACAATGGAATTATGGAGAATCCGAACAAAAATACTACGCAAAATCGCCCTGCCAACCAAGCCGATATCGAGCGGAAAAGCAGGCTTACGGAAACGACTTCGCACGACTTTTTTCCAAACGTAAAAAAGACGAGGACCTCGGCTGTGCTTCAGGCTGAGAAAGATTTTTCTTTTCATATCTGGACCCGCCCCACAACGTTTTACCATGCGCACAGCAACTACATTGAAATCTTTATCGTAACGGAAGGGAAACTTGTTCATCACTTCAACAAACAGCAAACTGTATTGAAAACGGGCGACGCTTTCATTGTTTTTCCGGGGCAATATCATAAACACAGTCCGTATAAAAACTACGAATCTCAGCATATCAATCTTACCTGCCGTTTGCCATTCTGGAAAGAACAATGCGGCATTTATTTCGGCGAAAAAGCTTCTTGCGGAAAACAGCTGGTACACCTTAATTCGATACAATTCGAAACCGTTTTAAATTTTCAGAAACTCATTCTTGAAGCGAAAAGCGAACTTTCGGGAACGACTTCTTTAAAAACGTTGCTCTCTTTCTTGTTCGGTATTTTCTACACGCAGGACGAAAATCCCGATATGCCGGAATGGCTTCGGGATTTTGTGCAGAAACTGAACAATATCAACTTCGGCAATGATTTCAAGCTTTCGTACATTTATTCTTATTCGAATTATTCGCAAACGACGCTTTGCCGCGAATTTAAAAAGTACACGGGGAAAACGCTGGTTTCTTACGTAAACGATTTGAAATTGAATTATTGCTGCAACCTTTTGCGAAACACGTCTTTGCCGCTTTGGAAAATAGCAAATTCGGTAGGCTTTTATTCGCAGTCGCACTTTACGCGCCTTTTTAAAGAAAAATACGGCATTACGCCGCTACAATATCGCAAAAATTAAAGTTTTCAGCGATAATACGTGTTTCAATCTTACTGCGACTGCCGCTCGCAAACTTAGTAAATTTACTTTATGTCGCCTCGCTTAAAAAGCGGTATATAAAAAAATCGGAAAAGAAAACCCTCTTCCGACGTCGAATTTGCTGTTTATTTTTTGCTTTGATTTATCCCCAATGATAATTTGCTTGTGCTAAACTGTTTATGTTATTCAAAGTTTCCGACATTGAATTTCCTCCGATTGTATTTTTTTCGTTGACTGGCAGGTCATACGTTTTCTTTAATACAATCGGAGTCTTTTTTCAACTCATCGGTAAACCTTTTTTCAACCACGCGACTATCGCGTGGTTTTTCTTTATAGGTGAATTATACTATTAAGTGCAACAGGCGAAATAAAAAAAGAAGTTCATATAAATCTATGGTATAATGTTAATAACGACAAAAACTTAAACCAAGGAGAAATATATGAACTACTACCATTTTACCATAGAAGAACGCTGTTGTCTACTTCCCATAAGTATACAAAAAATCAATATTCAGTATATCCCCTCACCATCTTCTCTGTTTTTGCTTTAGAGAGCCTGATTGCTTAGCGGCACTCCTATTCATTCAATTTGCCGTATTCTATACCCATTAATTTAATAATACGTGTTTCCCGGATTTAATTACATATATTAAACAAAACATTCGATAGGTTTCCAGACGTTTCGATTTGTAACGTCTTCCTCCCAAACGGTATTCGACAAATAGAGTTGCGCGCCGACAGCACGAACAACGATAGAAAGAGCAAAAACACTTTTTCTTTTAATTCATGTTCGACTATTTTTTCAAGTCTCCACCAGATATTAACTATCCGAACCGCATACGGCAATCTCCGCTTTGCTGTGCGGATTTTTTTATATATTTTCTTAAAAATACAGGCGAATACGGTATTATGACAGACATTTTTCTTGTTTTATGCTATTATGTCTGACATTTTTTAGCGTATAAGTACTATGTATATCATAGTTATTATACCAGACATAGTACTTGTAGATATGCCGAGCTTTCTTCTCCTCCATGTATTTTCGCTTGAAAACAGGCTTTTTACAGCGTATTTTCCGATAATCCGCCGTTATACTGAAAAAATAGCAGAACTCAGGCTTTATATCTGTACCCTAAACAATTTTTGCCCTTTCTTTATTTTTTTTCCATTATAAAGCCGTTGTTTTATACGTTTCCGCTGAATAAATTCTGCTCTTCACCCGTTCCGTCATTACACAAAAGAAAAAGTGGCGGAAAAAGTCCGTCGCTATTTTCATAAAGGTATATTCGCTCTCACTTCTGTGTTTTACTTCTTGCTGCGGTTATTTTCTTGAATATCCCAGACGGTTTTTAACGCAAAGCCCGTCCTCCGCATCTTCCGCCACTTCCGGCAACGCCGTTACGTCCAGCGTCGGGCGATACATCCACTTTCCGCGCGTGAAATCGGGAATCGCCTGAGGCATACCTCCGTGCGCGACAGATTGTTCGGAAAGCGGCGTAATCGCCATCCACGCCGCCATATCATACACGTCAATCGGCATTTCTTCATTATTTAAAATCGCATGGAAAAACGCCTTGAATTCAAGATAATCCATGCCGCCGTGTCCCAAGGTTTTCTCTTCTTCCGTCATGTCGCGCCAGATTGCAGGCAGATACCGCGCGTACTCTTCCGCACAGTTCATATGCTTTTCAATCGTTTTAACCGCTTCGAAATCGTCATGCAGAAACTTATCCGATTCCAGAAGCACCATATTCGTATCCTGCATGCAAAGTCCTTTCGTTCCGCGTACGGTAAATTCGCGCGAATAACAACGCGGCAGCGACGTATCGAGGCGTAGCGTAATCACTTCGCCGCCCGCACAGGTAATCGTAGTTACCACAATATCGCCCTGATTGAATTCGGTATCTTTCAACGACGGATCGGGCGAACGGTCGCTTTTAGCGCACTCCGTCAGCCCCCAGCTCTTCGTTGCCACGGAAGTCAAAGAAAGCATCTTGTTTCCGCGATTGATATTTAAAATTTTTGCAATCGGTCCCAGCTCGTGCGTCGGATAATTTTCGCAGTTTCTCAACTCGTAATTTCTCAGGCGATAATGCCTGTTTACGTTTCCGCCGAGCACTTCCCCGCGCAGCTCATGCGCATACGCGCCGTGGCAATACACGATTTTTCCGAGTTTTCCCGAACGCACCAGCGAAGTGGAAAGCAGTTCGAATTTATCGAAACAGCAATTTTCAAGCATCATAATCGGCGTTTTCGTTTCTTCGTACGTGCGCACAAGCTGCCAGCAATCCTCTATGTCGTACGCGCCGGCAACTTCTACGGCGGTATATTTTCCCGCTTTCATCGAATCGATCGCCATGCGCGTATGCTCGTCCCACGAAGTGGCTATCACTACGGCTTCTACGTCTTTATCGTCTATCAGTTCGTGATAGTCGGCGTATTGTTTCACGTCGTTCCCGCTCTTGTCTTTCACAAGCTTTGCGCCATCGGCGCGACGATCCTCGTATTTGTCGCACACCGCCACGATTTCGGCTTCTTCACACGCCATAATCGAGCCCAGCAGCCCTGTACCGCGTTGTCCTAACCCGATTACGCCAACTTTAACCTTTTTCATAACGAACATCCTCGTTTGTTTATTGCCCCGGATAACCCAAATACCGATTTCCGAAACTGTTTCTATTATAATATATCGGGAATCATATGTCTATACGATTCCCGATACAATTTATACTATTTTCGATATTTATCGTTTTCAAAGAAGCAAAAAAGTTTCCTGATACAACCTGACTACGGCTTGTCTCCTTGCGTCTTTATAAATATTGCGATACGGCATACGAAAGCCTGTCTATCACTTCGTAAATATCGCCGCTTAACATACACCCCGCCGCGCGGACGTGCCCGCCGCCGCCGAACGTAGCCGCCAGCCGGTTTACGTCGGCATACGATTTCGAACGCAAAGAAATTTTATACTGCCCTTTTTTTACTTCCATAATGGAAGCGCAGATTTCTACGCCGTCCACCGACAAAGGGAAGTCCACAAACCCTTCCGTCGCGCCCTGATCGGCGCCGTATTTTTCCAGCATGGCGCGCGTAATTACGATATACGCAAAACGGTCGTCGAAATCGAATTTCATTTTGCTCATCGTTTCGCCGTGCAGAAGCGCGCTTTTTTTGGTTTTTTTTTTAAACGGCTTATCCTGCAACAAAGCTCCGCCCCCCCCCCCCGCCGTAAGATACGCGCCCGCCGCAAACGTCTCTTCCGTTACGTCGTCGTGCGAAAAATCTCCGGAATCGGTAAGCAAGCCTACCATCAGCAGATTTGCGACGTCCTTCCCGATTTCCGCGCCGAGCGTCAGAAGCAGCCCCAGCATGTTCATGCAATTCGCCGAACAAACCCGCACGAAATTTTCTTTCGCATAGCGCGTATTCGATACATGATGATCGATATTCCAGGTTATCGCCCGCTGCCCCGCAAAACGAAACGCATCGCATTCCGCGCCGAGCCGCGCCACGTCGGCGCTGTCTACGGCGATATATAAATCCGCATCGTCGGGCAGTTCTTTTTCCAGCCACGCCGCCTGAGATATAAACGTCAGATTCGACGGAAGTTCCGATTCGTCGCAGACAACGCAGTTTTTACCCATGTTTTTCAACGCCAGCGTAAGCGAAAGCGCGCTGCCCACCGCGTCTCCGTCCGGGCGCATATGCGTTATCACGGCAATTTTTTTCGCCGCTTTTATTTGTTTTGCCGCCCGCGCAAGCGTCGCACGCTCGTCGTCGGTAAAAAATTTCAGAATATCCGTCATCTTTTTCGTCTTTATTTTTCCGTTTCTCCGCCGTCTTTTCCGTCCTCGCCGGCGCTTTCTTCCACGTGAATTTTTCTGAACAGCTCGTCCATTTTCGAACCGTATTCCATGCTTTTATCCAGCCGGAACGTAAGCGCGGGCACGGTGCGCATACGCATCACCTGAGAAAGTTCGTGCCGTATAAACGGCGCATTCTCCTGCAGAATCGCAAAATCGCGCTTTTTCGTTTCTTCGGAAGAGGCATAGATACTCACGTATACGTTTGCCGTTTTCAAATCGGGCGCAACGTCCGCTTCCGTAACGGAAATCAATCCCGTGAGGCGCGGATCGCGATTTTTCAGTTTTCCCGAAATAATCGCGCTGATTTCTTTCTGATACTCTCCGTTCAGTCGCGAAGTTCTCGAAACCTTCATTCAGCTTTAATCTCCTCCGTTACGTAACATTCGATAATGTCGCCCACGCGGATTTCGTTGAAGCCGTTGATCGCGCAGCCGCATTCGTAGCCGTAATTCACTTCTTTCACGTCGTCCTTGAAACGCTTGAGCTGCTTCACGCCGCCCTCGCAAATCATAATGTCGTCGCGATAGATACGAAGCTTGCCGCCGCGTACAATCTTGCCTTCCGTTACATAGCAGCCCGCAACCGTACCGACGCCCGTAATCTGGAACGTCTGGCGAACTTCGCATTTGCCCGTAAGAACGTCCTGCGTTTTCGGCGTAAGCATACCTTTCAGCGCCTTTTCGATATCGTCCAGCAGCTCGTAAATAATGCGGTACATTCTCACGTCCACTTTCGAAGTTTCCGCAAGCTTTTTCGCTTTCGCGTCCGGGCGAACGTTGAAGCCGATGATAATCGCGTTCGCGCTTTCCGCCAGCATCACGTCGCTTTCGTTAATCGCGCCCGCCTGCGCATGAATCACTTTTACGCGCACTTCTTCGTTGGACATCTTTTCAAGCGACTGCTTCACCGCTTCCACGCTGCCCTGCACGTCCGCTTTGATAATGAGGTTCAGATTCTTCATCTTGCCCTCTTCCACCTGCGCGAACACGTCGTCGAGGGTTACGTGTCCCTGTTCCTTGATCATGCTTTCGCGCTCTTTGTTCTTGCGTTCTTCCTGCACCTGCTTCATCAGGCTCTGATCCACCGCCACAATGCTGTCGCCCGCGTTCGGTACGTCCTCTAAACCGAGCACGGATACCGCCATCGAAGGACCTGCCGCTTTCACGGGTTTGCCCTTGTCGTCGAACATAGCGCGCACTCTGCCCATCGTGGTGCCGGAAAGGATATTATCACCCGTATGCAGCGTACCGTTCTGCACGATGATGCTTGCCACGGGACCTTTCCCCTTATCCAGACGAGCTTCGATAATCGTACCTTTCGCCTCTCTGTCCGGGTTGGCTTTCAGTTCCTGCATTTCCGCCACAAGATTGATGGCGTCAAGCAGGTTGTCGATGCCCATACCCGTTTTCGCGGAAACGGGTACGATCATTACGTCGCCGCCCCACTCTTCGGGAACGAGATTGTTTTCCACAAGCCCCTGCTTCACCTTATCGGGGTTCACGTCCGGCTTATCCATCTTGTTCATCGCCACGATAATCGGCACGTTTGCGGCTTTCGCGTGGTTGATGGCTTCCACCGTCTGCGGCATGATGCCGTCGTCGGCAGCCACCACCAGAACGACGATATCGGTAACTTTCGCGCCGCGCGCACGCATCGAAGTAAATGCCGCGTGTCCCGGCGTATCGATAAACGTAATCTGTTTGCCTTTCGCCGTAACCGTATAGGCGCCGATGCTCTGCGTAATGCCGCCCGCCTCGCCTTCCGTAACGGAAGTGGAACGGATTTTATCCAGCAGCGAAGTCTTGCCGTGGTCTACGTGCCCCATCACCGTAACTACGGGCGCACGCGTTACAAGCTTGGTTTCGTCCTCGTCCTTCACCGTATCGAGAAGCACCTCTTCCGCCGTTTTTTCCGGCTTGTATTCAAGGTCGATGCCCATATCGAGCGCGATAAGCGCCGCGTTATCGTAATCGATCGAATCGTTGATGCTCTTCATAATGCCTTCTTTGAAAAGGCGCTTGGTGATTTCCACCGCGGAGATTCCCAGTTTTTCGGAAAGAACTTTCAAAGGAATTTCCTGCGTGGTAACTACGGCATGTTCGATTTTAATCGTAGGAATATCCGCCTTTTTCGCCTTTTTCGGCAAACGGACCTTTCTGTAACCCGTCTTATCTTCGTCGAAATCTTCCACCGTCATGCCCTGCTGCTTTTGAAGGGTGTAGCGGGATACGGGGCGTTTTTCTACGTATGTCTTTTCGAATTTTTTCTTGGAAGGGGATTTTGTATTCTCTTTCGGGAGAACGGGAGCGGCAACAGCTCCGGTTCTCGGTTTAAAAGACGCGGCGCCCGTACCCGTTCTCGGCGGGAACGGCTTATCGCCTCTCGGACGGAACGTACCTGCCGCGCCGCCAGAACGATAAGAAGGTTTATCGTTGTTTTCCGTGCCGGGCTTCGCTACGTATACGCCCACCGCCTGACCGTTCACGAAACGCATCGGAGGTCTCTTCGCCCCTGCGGGGCGGGTTACGGGCGCGGAAGGCGCGGGCGCGTCGGAAGCTCTGCGCACGATATACGAAGGCGTGGCGGGCTTTTCAGGCTCTGCCGCTTTCGTTTCGGCGGCGGGTTTTAAGTCCGCTTTTTCCGCAGACGGCGTTTTTTCCGCCGTTTCGGGCGCTTTTTCGCTTACGGGCGTTTTCTCTTCGTTTACGGCAACCGACGGAACCTCTTTCACGGTTTCCGTCTTTTTCTCTTCTGCCGTTTTTTCCGCGGCAGACTCTTTTTCCGCCGGTTTCTGCTCCACGACAGGCGCGGATTCCGCAACGGGTTCCTTTGCCTGCGCAGGCGCTTGTGCCTGCTTGCTTTCGGCTTTCTCCGCTTCTTTGTTCGCCTTCGCCGCGGCAGCTTCCGCCGCCTCGCGTTCGGCTTCCGCGCGCGCGTTCTCCGCAGCTTCCTGTTCTTCCGCTGCTTTTGCGGCGCGTTCCTGCTCTTCCGCATAACGCTGTTCTTCCGCAATTCTCTTTTCTTCCGCGTCTGCGCGATCGCGCTCTTCTTCGAGAATCGTCAGCTTTTTCAGAATGTCGGAAAGCTGCTTTTCCGAAGAAAGTAACCGCTCGGAAGCCGATTTCAAGCCGCCCGCTCCCAGCAGCTCCGTTACCTTTTCCGCGTTTTCGTATTTTTTTGTTGCCATAAGTTCAGATTTCTCCTTCCGAATATAAATTCCACTTTTCGCCCGCGCAAACAGCCCCTTCAGCCGCTTTCGCGAGATTTTTGTCTTTCAATGCCGCCGCTTTCACCGCGGGAATCGACAGCAATTCGCCCAGCCGCCCGTCGTACAGATAGAGCGGCGCGCCGGCTTCGTCCGCCGCGGCTTTCAGCCTCTTCAACGCCGTTTTCCCCATGTCCGAATCGGCAAGAATCAGTCGTACGCCCCGCCGCGTTTCCGCGATTTTATCGGCGCCGAGCACGATTTTTCCGCTTCTTAAAGAAAAACCGAGATACGCCTTCAATCTTGCCGCTTCGTCTTTCGCGGCACCGTTACCGTTCTTCATGTTCCGCCGCGCACTCCGCTTCGATTTTTGCGTATATCTCCTCGCTTACGGGCGAGGAAAACGCTTTGTTCAGCAGCCGATATTTTTTCATCCGCTTTACGCATTCCGCATTCTTGCACACGTACGCGCCGCGCCCCACCGCTTTGAACGAAAAATCGATTCCGATTTCTCCCGCCGCATTTTTCACCACGCGCAGAAGTTCGCGTTTGTCTTTCATTTCGCGGCACGCGACGCACATTCTTTTCGGCTCTTTCTTTTCCATTACTCTTCCGTCTTTCCGGTCTCTTCCGCCGTCTCTCCGGCGCCCTGCGTTTCATCTTCGGCAGCGGCTTCTTCGCCTTCCGCCTCTTCGTCCTCGTTCTCGTATGCCAGAAGTCCGAGTTTCTCCGCCGTGGAATAATCTTTCACGTCTATCTTCCAGCCCGTCAGCCGCGCCGCCAGACGCGCGTTCTGTCCGTCGCGCCCGATCGCCAGCGACAATTTTTCGTCCGGCACAACCGCCACGGCAGAATTTTCGCCCGTCTGCGTAACGGAAATCACCGTTGCGGGAGAAAGCGCTTTCGCGATAAATTCAAGCGGATTTTCGCTCCAGAGAATAATATCGATTTTCTCGCCGCCCAGTTCGTTCACGACGGCGTTCACGCGGCTGCCTTTGTTGCCCACGCACGCGCCCACCGCGTCCACGCGGGAATCGGAAGAGTAAATCGCCATCTTCGTTCTGTGCCCTGCCTCGCGGGAAACGGATTTGATTTCCACAAGCCCCTGCGCGATTTCCGGCACCTGCTGTTCGAACAGCTTTTTCACCAGCCCCGGCGCCGTACGCGATACAAGCACCTGAGAATTTCTGCCGCCGCTCTTCACGCGCTTCACAAATACTTTGATAACGTCGTTCGGCTCGTATTTTTCCGTAGGCGACTGGTCCTGCGGCAGCATCACGCCTTCGATTTTGCGATCGGCAAAATCAACGTACACGTTTTTATCGTCAATCTTGCGTACCGTCGCTTCCATCAGCTCGCCTTCCTTATCGGAAATGGCGGAAAACGTGTTGTCGCGTTCTTTCTCGCGGAGTTTCTGCAAAATTACCTGACGCGCCGTCTGCGCCGCAATCCGTCCGAAATCCTGCGGCACGAACGTACGCACGATTTCGTCGCCCTCGCGATATTCGGGATTGATTTTCTGCGCTTCCTCCACGGAAATTTCTCTGTCGCGGTCGGTAACTTCCGCCACGACTTTCTGCACGGCGTTACATTCGAAAATGCCCTTTTCGGGATCGATGTCCACAAACACTTCCGAACCGTCGTCGTACTGCTTTTTATAAGCGGAATTGAGCGCGTTTTTCAGTGTTTCGATAAATTCTTCTCTTCCGATTCCCTTTTCTTTGCAAAGATCGTCGAAAGCGGCGAAAAATTCTTTGTTGTCCATTTTACTTTCTCTCCTGAAGTCAGATTTGTGTTTTATTTTTAATGTTTGATTTTTACTTTTATCCGATGCGGCGGATCAATCGAAATCGATTGCTTCGTTGATCCGCGCGATTTTCGCCCGTTCGATTTTTTCCGTTTCCTTTCCCGTGTTCAGAATCACGCAGGTTTCCGTAAAATCTTCTAACACAGCTTCGAAAAACTTCTTGCCCTTCATCGGCGCAAACAGCTTTACTTCCACTTTCTTGCCCTTTACCCGCGCGAAGTCTTTGTCGGTTTTTAAAGGCCGGTCCAGTCCCGGCGAAGAAACGTTCAGCGTATACGGTTCGCCGTACGTGGGGTCGAGCGTATCGAGCGGCTCGTCTATCGCGTGGTGAAACGCTTCGCAGGTATTCAGATCCACGCCGCCCTCTTTATCGATAAAAACGGTCAGCGCTGGCTCTTTGCCAACTTTGAATTCCACGTCGTAAATTTCGATTCCCTGTTCCGCGGCAATCGGTTCAAGAAAGGCTTTTATTTCTTCGATAGGCTTACATTTCACGGCAAAATACCTCCCACATAGCAATATTGAGAGTGGCGAACCACTCTCAATACTCATTACTGATTATTAAGTATAAACATTATAGCATAATTTTTTGCGTTATGCAAGCGTTTTAACGGCGTTTTATCATGTTTACAACGATAATTTTGAATAAACCTCTTTCTTTTTATTCGTTTTCCGCTTTTTCTTGTATTTCGCAGTAAGATTTAATCGCTTCGTGCGTAACCGACTCCTTAATTTTTTCGTATTCGGGCAAAAGCACCGTATACCCCGCAGCCACCGCCGCTTGCGAATTTTCCGAACCGTTCAGGTTCACAGAAGTCGCCCCGCCAAGCCGCTTGCCGTTTTTCTCGAAAAAGTCTGCCCCAAACGTATCGAGACACTTTCTTTGCACAAACAGCATCGGAATTTCAAATTCCGTTTTTTCGTATTCTGTAACGCCGTCCTTTTGCACGGCTTTCCACGCATACACCGACTTGAATTCAATATCGAATCGGCGCGAAGTATCCAGTTTGAACGGATTAGAATTGACAATCATACTGTTACCCATCGCCCGAAAGCACCGCTTTCGCTTCGTACTCTCCTGCGTCCGTTTTCACGTTATTTTCGTAACGTACGCTTACCCCGTTCGGCAAATCGTTTTCGTTCACCTTCACACACTTTTCTTCTCCGTCGTATGTATAGTCCGCTTCTTGAAACGCTATACCCGTAATTTCGTTTTTTTGTTCTCCGTCCGAAGTATTACCGCCCGTTTCGCCTTCCGTCGTACCGCCTTGTTCTCCGTCTTCAGTCGAACCGTCTTTCGAATCACCCGTTTCTCCTCCCGTCTGTTCTTGCGAAACATCGCCACCCGCCCCAGCGGAACCGGACGTATTGTCGCACGAACAAAACGCCGTCGCAGAAGCAATAACAGCCAAAGCCAACAAAACCAAAATCGATTTTTTCATATAAAAACTCCTTTATTTTTTATCGTTTACCATTTTAAACACCGTGTTTTTCTCCGTCAAGTATACTCAAAACCCTACTAACGGAAATATTGCCGCTCTCCTCGGCGTCTTGTTTTTCGTTTTTCATCACGGGCACAAACGAGAACGGCGCAACGATCATGCAAATTATGTACCCCGCAAGCGAAAGCAATAGCCCCAAAACCGCGCTTAAAATCCAAAGTCCGATTTTCACAAGCAGTGCCCAAATCACGCCGTCGATGCTCAATTCGAAAATAATCCCCGGCATGCGAATGGTTTTTCCGCAAGTGCCGTCGAAAATATCGGGAACAGGACCTCTGTCCCAACATATCTGCGGAATCGGCAGCCAAACGAGAAATCCGAGAGGAAGCCACGCCAAAGACGTCGCCCCCGCGCCGCCGATAAACGAAAACACCGTAAACGCTACGGCAACAATCGCCACGATCACCGCCGGTAAAATCATTGCTTTTTTAAACTCGTGCCGATTGCTCTCTTTTATTGAAGCGATTTTGCGGGTTGCCCGCTCCGCGCACTCGTTACACACGATTTTCGGCGATTTCAAATATACGTTTTTCTCGCCGTACATCGCTTTACCGCAATACGCGCACACACCAGACAATTTTGGTTGCGTCGTCAATTCTTCTGCCACGCGCGCCGTCATCTTTGCCGCCGCGCTTGCATTGTTCGCCGCCGTCGTCGCCGAAACGGCTGCCGCCGCAATCTCCTCTTGCGCGCGCCGTTCCGAAAGTTTCTTTTCCTCTTCCTCCCCGTTTTCGCCGTTGTCGCACAACGCGCTGAACTCTTCCCACGATACTTCAAAAATATTCATGAGCTTTTGCACCGTATCGAGGTCTGGTTGAGAAAGATTGTTTTCCCACTTCGAAACCGCTTGCCCCGAAACGTTCAACGACGATGCAAGCTCTGCTTGCGTTAGGTTCTTTCTCTTTCTCAATGTCTGAATTGCTTTACCGAAATCGTTCATTACCAGTTACTCCCTTCTCCGTAAACGCGGACTTGTTTTTTGTAATTCAAGTATAACACATTTTCGCCAAGAACGTGAAATGTTTTTTCTCAACGTTTGGTTGAATTTGCTTTACTTTTGGTTGAATCGCCCTGATTTTGCTTTTCATTGACTAATTTTTAAATAAATGGCACAGTTTAAAACTGTATTTTCTTCATTGTACAACTTTTCGTTGTAAAATGCAAGTAAAGAGGCGCACAAAAATGAAAAAATTTGAAAATTACATCGAAAGCTTGTCCTCCGCGCTGAAAGACTTGCGCAAGTCATGCGGATATACTCAAAAACAGGTTGCCGATAAACTGCATATCGCGTATCAATCGTACCAAGCGTACGAGCGCAAAACGGCGTTGCCGTCGCTGCCCGTATTTATCGCGCTGGCAGAGCTGTACGATGTGTCGCTCGATTTTCTTGTAGGCAGAAAAGAATATTAAACACGCCGGAACGGTAAATTAAAAGCGCGGCGGGGACACCTCCCCGCCGCGTTTTTCGTAATGCAAATCAAGCAAAATCAGAATAAATAATTCACCGCAAGAATCACAACGCTTGTTACAATCAGCACCGCGCCGACAACTCTGTTCAACACCTTTGCGCTTGCCTTATTTGCTATTTTCGCGGCAATCAGCGAACATATCAGCGTAAACCCGACGCACAGAACCAGACACAACACATCCGGCATGCCGCCGATAATAAAATGACTGATTCCGCCGGTAAGCGCCGTAAACGACATGATAAATACGCTGGTTCCCACGGCAACGTGCATTTCGTAGCCCAGAAACGACGTCAGCACAAACAGCATCATCATGCCGCCGCCCGCGCCCACAAATCCGCAGATAAACCCGATGGCAATGCCGCCGAAAACCGACTTGATAATCCGCGATTTTCTGCTTTGTTCCAGCATCTGCTCCTTTGTTGTAACCACAGGTTTCACGATAAATTTCAAGCCTAAAACAATCATCGCAATCTGCATCGTTCCGCTCATCGCCCGTTCCGGCACAAGTTTCGCTACCAGACTGCCTGCCACCGTAGCGCACAAAACGCTTACAAGCAGCACAAGACTGTTTTTCACGTCGAGATTGCCGCTTTTTTTATACGTCCACGCACTCACCGCGCTGGCAAGCACGTCGCTGGCAAGTCCTATGCCCACTGCCTGATACGCGGGCACGCCGAGAAACGTAATCAGCATCGGACCGATCACCGCCGCCGCGCTCATTCCGGCAAAGCCCGTTCCCACGCCCGCGCCGAGCCCGGCAAGAAAACACACAAGAATTTTTATCCCTACCGACATTTCTTTTTCTCCTCGAAATAATTTTCCGCATTGGCAAAAGCCCTTTCGAAAAATTCCTTCATCAAATCGATTTCTTCCTTTTTAAATCCGCGGAAAAGCGTTTCCGCAAATACGCGCTGCGCCTTCCGCCCTTCTTCCGCAAGCAGAATTCCCTTCGGCGTCAGCGTTAAAAACAGCGTTTTTTTATTGCTGCCCGCATGTTCCGCCGTAATCAGTCCGCGTTCCGTCAATTCCGCCACCGCGCCCGAAACCTGCGATTTCACAAGTTTCCGGTACTTTACAATCTGCGTTGCCGTATTAAACCGCGGATTGTTCTTTAAAAACATCAGCACGTCAAACCCGGCGCGCGTCAGCGCATAATTTTTCCGTACGTCGTCCGTAACGGATTCGTACAACGCCGAAATCATTTTTTGTTTTTCGAAAAATTCCATTTTCATCCCCGAAATAGTTCTTTTTAGAACAATTATAGCGTTGCAAATTTAATTTGTCAAGCAAAATCAAACCGGGACAAACATTTTTCACAAAGCCTTACCGTTAGCCTCGCGCCGAAAAGCAAAATAAAACGCCGGAAAAGCGCTTATGCAATACGCCCCGCCGACGTTTTTGTTATTCCGTTCAATTATTTTAACTTCCCGCTTCCGCGATTTTAATTTTCGTTTATCGGGTTATACCCTACTTAGTTATTTTTCCGTTTTCTTGTCGTCCTTTTTCTCGGACTTTTCCTCCGCTTTTTCTTCCGGCTCGGCTCCGCCGATATCGCCGTTTTCAACGTTGTTCCCGTCGGTTTTCGCTTCACCTTTTTTCCCTATCTGCTTCACAAGCTGGTGCGTTCCCGTAGCGCTTAAACCGCTCGCTCCGCCGATTACAATCGCCACAACAACGTTTTCGGCGGGGATGATGCTCGGCATCGCGTAATAACACACAATGCCGCACGCCACGCCGAGCACGGCGGCAATCAGAGGAATAAACCTCCTGAATTTTTCGTTTTCACGTACGGCGCGGTTGATTATCGCTATTACGGCATACACAATCGCCGCAATGGCGGGCACGCTTATCATACTTAAATATTCTTCCATCGTTTTACCTCCGGATTCCGGAATTTTTATCGGAACGCCTCCGCGCATATGCCTGCGGAGACGAAGTTTCCCGCTTTCAATATATGCGTTTCCTCTGTTTTTTGGTTCTTTTAACGATTTTTTTGCGGATTTTACGACGAAAAAACCGCCCGGAGAGGCGGTTTTTACAATCTTTTTTCGGTTTTTCAAACAATTTTCGGCTGATTTTTAACCGTTTTTTTGTATTTTCGGCAACGTTTCGAGGCAATTTTCCGCAATTTCCGGCAGCGTTTTCCGCAAGGTTTTTTCTTCTTTTTTTACGCGCTGCGATTCGTACTTCCGCTTCGTCGCGTTGCCGCCGCGGATGTGCCGTTCCCGCAGATTTTTATCCAGCACGTCGCGCACTTCCTCGTACAGCACTTTATCCACGTACGGCAGCCGCTCCGTCATATCTTTATGCACCGTAGATTTGCTTACGGCAAAATGCGCGGAGCACGCACGGACGGTACATCCCGTCTGCACGATATACTCCGCGCAACAAAGCACTCTCTCTTCAAGCTCTTCCCACAAAGCTCCCCACCTCCGACAAAGAATTATCGCTGTTTTATTCTATGTCGGATTCGTTCCGGTTATGCTTTATCCGAAAAGCTTGCTTTCTATGGCGTTTTCCGCCATCATGTTTTCTGTTATTCTTCCGTCTGATACCTTAAAGGGTACGCCGCAATCACGCTGCCCTCGTCGTACGCGGAAATCTTGCGGGCTTTCGCGCTCTGCATCGCAATGGGCACGTCCTCCGAAGAAATACAGGAAATCTTGTTTCCCTTTTCCACCACGGCAATCTTATACGGCACCGTTACGTAGCTTGCGGAAAGCACTTTCGCGCCGTCCGGCAGAGCCACGATCATCGAACCTTTCTTGTATCTTCCCGTTACGTCGATCTGCGAGGAAATCACTTTCTTAAATTTTCCTTCGCTCGTTACGATTACGATTTCGCCCTCGCCGTTCACCTGCGATACAAATTTCACTTTGTCGCCGTCGCGCAGCATGATTCCTTTCACGCCGCCCGATACTCTGCCCTGTAAAGGAATATCGTTTTTCAGCGCGTTCAGGCAGTATCCCTGTTCCGTAACGAACAGCATCGTTTCTTCCTCTTCGCGTTCCTCTTCCACGGCAATCAGTTCATCGTCGTCCGCCACTTTCACGGCTTGCAGAACGTCTTTTCTGATGCCCTCGTATTCTTCCCACGAAGATTTTTTCACCATGCCTTTCGCCGTAAAGAACAGCAGATTTCCCACGGGGAATTTATCGCCGATTTCGAAGAATTTCACGCATTTTTCGCCGTCTACCGCCCCCGGAGAAAGTTCCGCAAGCGAAACGCCCTCGTCCGAAAGCTTGCACGAAAGCGCCGCGTCCGAAATATTCAGGCGGTGCAGGTTGCCGAAATTCGTAAACGCGTAAATCACTTTGTCCGTAACCGTGGAAAGAATATCCTCCGCAATCACGCCGGCTTTGAATTTTCCGGATACGGGCAGCGAAAGCGCGTCGGCGTTTTTGCCCGTAAGCACCTTGATTTTCTCGTCCGCCGTGCGTACAAGCATGCACTTCGCTCCCGGTACCTTTTCGTTTGTAACCGACAAAAGATCGTCGGCTTCCGCCCCCGTAAACACAAGGCGCGAACGACGCGGCGTGGGATATTTATCGCGGATTTCGGAAATTTCTTCCTTGACCACCTGCAGCTGCAAATCTTTGCTCTTCGAAATCGCAGTAAGCTTTTTAATGAGTTTCTTCAGTTCTTTCAGTTCCTCCTCCAGCTTGAATACTTCCAGCTTGGTAAGGCGAGCAAGGCGCAAATCCAGAATCGCCTGCGCCTGAATTTCGGTAAGTTCGAAGCGCTTCATCAATTTCGAGCGCGCGTCCGCGGTGCTTTCCGCCGACTTGATAATGGCAATCACTTCGTCGATGTTGCGCACGGCGATAATCAGCCCTTCCAACACGTGGCAGCGGCTTTCCGCTTCGTTCAGATCGAATTTCGTACGGCGCAGAATCACCTGCCGCTGGTACGCCACGTAATGGCGGATGATTTCCATCAGCCCCAGCTGCTGCGGCTTGCCGTCCGCAATCACCACCATATTGATGCCGAACGATATTTCGAGATCGGTATTTTTATACAGTACCTTTAAAATCTGACGGATGTCGCCGCCTTTTTTGATGCGCACCACGGCGCGCATGCCCGCGCGGTCGGACTCGTCGGAAACGTGATCCACCGCCGCCAGTTCTTCCTTTTTTTCTTCGCAAAGCTCCACGATGCGGCGAAGCAGCTGCGCTTTGTTTACCTGATAGGGAATTTCGCTGATGACGAGATTCGTTTTTCCGTTATCGGTAGGTTCGATGGAAATTTTCGCGCGGATCGTGATTCTTCCACGCCCCGTTTTATACGCCTGTATCAGCTCGTTCGCTATAATGATGCCGCCCGTGGGAAAATCGGGACAGGGAATATATTGCATCATCTCTTCCAGCGAAATCGCGGGGTTATCGATATACGCCACCACGCCGTTGATCACCTCTTCCAGATTGTGCGTGGGGATGTTGGTGGCAAGCCCTACGGCGATGCCGTACGCGCCGTTGACAAGCAGATTCGGGAATCTTCCCGGCAGAACGTCCGGTTCTTTCAGGGAATCGTCGAAGTTCAGCGAAAAAGGCACCGTGTCTTTATCGATGTCGCGCAGAAGTTCGAGGGCGGGTGGAGCGAGGCGGGCTTCCGTGTAACGCATCGCGGCGGCGGGGTCGCCGTCCACGCTGCCGAAGTTGCCGTGTCCGTCGATGAGCACTTTGCCCATATTGAAATCCTGCGCCATATTCACCATGGCGCCGTAAACGCTTGAGTCGCCGTGCGGATGATATTTACCCATGCAGTCGCCCACGATACGCGCGCACTTCTTGTGAGGCTTATCGGGCGTCAGCCCCATTTCGTTCATCGTGTATAAAATACGCCGCTGAACGGGTTTCAAGCCGTCCTCCACGCGGGGCAGCGCGCGGTCGAGAATAACGAATTCCGCATACGGCAACATGGAGGAATGCAGCACTTTTTCCAGCGGCTCAACGAAAAGTTGCCCTTTCGCTTCGATTTTTTCGGGTTCTTTTTTATTCGACTTAGCCATTGATCGCGCCCTCCTTGCCGTCTATCTTATCCATAAATTCGTCGTGTTTGTTGAAGTTCGCGTATTTGGCAAGGAATTCTTTTCTTCCTTCCACTTTGTCGCCCATCAGCGTGGTTATCATACGCTCCGCCTTGGCGGCATCCTCAATCGTAACCTGCGTAAGATTTCTCGTGGCGGGGTTCATCGTGGTATCCCACAGCTGATCCGCGCTCATTTCGCCAAGCCCTTTATAGCGCTGTAACTGATACCCTTTGCCCACTTTCGCAATCTTTTCCGCAAGTTCCTTGTCGTCGTAGGCGTACTCCACTTTGTCGCCCTTGTACACCTTATAAAGCGGCGGCATACCGATATACACGTGCCCGGCGTTCACAAGATCGCGCATGTAGCGGAAGAAGAACGTAAGCAGAATACAGCGGATGTGCATACCGTCCTGATCGGCATCGGAAAGAATAATCACTTTGTGATAATTGATTTTATCCAGATTGAACCCCGGATTGATGCCGTCGATGCCGGCGCCGATCGCGCCGATGATCGTTTTGATTTCTTCGTTTTCGAGAATCTGACTGAGCCGCTTCTTTTCCACGTTGAGCGGTTTGCCGCGAAGCGGCAGAATCGACTGAAACTGCCGGATACGCGCCTGCTTCGCCGTGCCGCCAGCCGAATCGCCCTCCACGATGAACATTTCGTTGAGCTCCGGTTTTCTGCCCGAACAGGAAGCCAGCTTGCCGATGAGCGTCAGCCCGTCGATGCTGTTTTTCGCGCGGGCGTTATCCTTTGCCTGTTTTGCGGCAAGACGCACTTTCGCCGCTCCCTGCGCTTTTTTAATGATTTCCTCAAACGTTTTCTTCGCGCCGCGGGTGTTGGCGAATTCTTTGAAGCCTTCGATTACCGCCGCTTCCACCGCGGGGCGGGCTTCGGTATTTCCGAGCTTTGTTTTCGTCTGCCCTTCGAACTGCACCTCGCGCATCTTTACGGAAAGCACCGCCGTCAGTCCTTCGCGGAAATCGTCGCCCTGAAAGTTGGCGTCTTTTTCCTTTAAAAAGCCGTTGTTTCGCGCGTAATCGTTGAACGCCTTGGCAATGCCCGAACGGAAACCGGCTTCGTGATAGCCGCCTTCGGGCGTGGGAATATTGTTTACGAACGAGAAAATGCTCTCGGTGTATTCGGTGGTATGCTGCACGGCAAATTCGATGCTGATATCGTTTTTCACCGTTTTGTAGTACACGGGCGTAGGATAAAGCTTTTTCTTTTCCTCGTTTAAACTGCGCACGAAATCGCTGATACCGCCGTCGTATTTGAATACCACGCTGTACGGCTCTTTTTCCAGCTGCGCCGAATCCGCTTCGTCGAACAGATCATGCGGCGTGTATGCGGAACGATCGGAAACCTCGGCTTCTTCCGGCGAAGCTTCCCCTGCGTTTTCCGCGTTTTCTCCCTGCGCTTCTTCGTCGGTTTCGATATTGCCGCGCATGCGCTTCGCGTCCGCCATCGTAATGCGTTCGTCGGTCAGCGTGATTTCCAATCCGCGGTTCAAAAACGCCAGCTCGTTCAGGCGTTCTTCCACCGTGTCAAGGTCGAAATTCGTTTCGGAAAACACCGCGGCGTCCGGTTTGAAACGCACCGTGGTGCCCGTAAATTTCGTGCGTACGCCCGTATTTTCAAGCGGTCCGTCCGGAATGCCCGATTCGTATTTCTTCTTGCGGGCGTTGTAGAACGAACGGAAGCTCATTTTATACACGGTGCCGTGCTTTACTTCCACCTGCAGCCATTCGGAAAGCGCGTTGGTTACGGAAGCGCCCACGCCGTGCAAACCGCCCGAATACTGATAGTTTCCCTGCCCGAATTTTCCGCCCGCATGCAGCTTCGTGAATACCAGCTGCACGCCCGAAACCTTTTCTTTCGGGTGAATGTCGGTGGGAATACCTCTGCCGTTATCTTCCACGGAAGCGCTGCCGTCTTTGTACAAAACCACTTTGATTTTATTTGCGTACCCGTTGGCGGCTTCGTCTATCGCGTTATCGACGATTTCCCAAAGAATATGATGAAGCCCTTTTACGCCCGTGGAACCGATATACATACCGGGGCGCAGACGCACCGCGTCCAGCCCTTCGAGCACTTCGAGATTTTTCGCGCTGTAAGAATTTTTTTCCTGTTTTTCTTCTTTTTCGTTTTCTGCCATTTCGTCCGTTCTATTCCTCTTCGCGTGATTTTCCGCCCCCGAACCACGGAGGCGGAATAATGAATCATTTTATATTATAACATACTTTTTTGTTTTTTTCAACCGTTTTAAGCAAATTTTTCCTTATAAATCCCCGTTTTTGCCCGTTTCGCCGATGATTGCCAGCGCGTTCAGCGCACGCGTGCAGGCAATGTATTTTTCCGCCGCGTTCATGTTTTCCACCACCGCCGCCACCGCGGAAAATTCCAGTCCTTTGCTTTCGTACACCGTTAAAATGTTCACTTTCGTGCGGGACAATCTGCCTTTTTTCCCCACGTCCCAGTAGCTTTTTCTAAGGTAAATCTGTTTGTCTTTTTCGGTGCAGATAACGGCGCGCAAACCCTTTTTATCCGCAAAGAACGAAGCGATCGCCCGCGACGGAATATGTTCCACGGGCGGACCGTCCACCCCGAACGCCACCATGTCGATCTGCGCGTCGCGCTTCACGTATTCCACAATCTGATTCGTGTTGCGGTAGTTGTTGTTCAGTTTGTAAATGTTCGCGCCGGGAAAAGCGTTTTCCCAATTTCCCACGCCGCGGTAAGGCGTTACGTTCTGCCCCAGATCCCCGAATACGTTAAACGCCGCGCGGGCATTGATTTTCCTAAGCAACGCGTATTCACCCGCGGATATATCCTGCGCTTCGTCCACAAACACAAACGAATACGCGGGGCGCAGTTCTTCGCCCGTCGTAGCCAGAAGCGCGCACAACGCGTAACGATCCGAAGGATAGAGCGCGCGCCCTTCCATGCCGTATTTCAGCTTGTATTTCTTCACCGTTTCGCGGTAAAAATAACGCAGAACGTCCACGAAATTCTCGCCTTTTCCAAGCGCGGAAAACGTGCTTTCGCCGCGCAGAAACGCGTAAAATTCCGCAAAAGCGTCGTTCGCTTCGCCGATCGTTTCCGCTTTCGCCGTAACTTTTTTGATTTCCGCAAGCAATTCCTCTTTCGCCGCCAATCGTTCGGGAAACAGATACGTTTCCGTGCCGCCCGCCGAGCTTTTATACCGCTTTACGTCGGCAAGTTCTTTTTCCACCGTCGCCGAAAGCTCGCCGAGCGCCGAAAGCGCGTCCGTGCAGATTTCTTCCGTCTTTTTCGCGAGATACGCCGCGTTGTTGTAAAACGTTAAAATCTGCCTGAAAAAATACGCGGGAACGCCCGATTTCGCCTCTTTCACCACGTTTTTCAAAAAATCGTTCACCACGGTAACAGCGTTCATCAGGTAACGGAAAGGCTTCGTGTAATACACCCCGCCGCCGTCTTTCCTTTCCTTGATTTCGCCGAGCACCGCGCGGCGGATTCTTAAAGAAGCGTTCTTCACTTTCTCGTACGCCGCCAGTTGTTCTTCCGTGCGTTTTACCAGCGCGGCGACGTATTCGCGGCACTCTTCGCCCGTAAAAATTCCGTACAGGTTATCGTACGTTTTATTCACTTTTTTTTGAATATCGCGCGCAAACGCGGGAGAATACAGATATCTGAGATACTCCTCGTTCTCTTTCGCCGAATAGTCGATTTTGCTTTCCGCGTCGATTCCGGAACGGGAAAGCACTTTGGAAAAGTATTCCCCCACCGTCATCGCGCGCACTTTTTCCAGCTGCAGAATTTCCGCCAGTTCTTCGATGAACTCGTTGAACGAATCGCCCGGCGTAATCAGCAGCACGTCGCGCGGGCGCACGTTTTCGTCGTTATACATAAGGTAGGAAAGACGATGCAGCATCACCATGGTTTTGCCGCTGCCCGCGCACCCTTGCAGAACGAAGCTTTCCCTTTCCGGCAACGAAATCACCGCGTACTGCTTTTCCTGTATCGTTTCGATAATATCGCGTACGTTGGTTTCTTCTTTGCGCGATTTTAAAATTTCACGAAGGTACGGGTCAAATAAAATTTCCTCGTCCCGTCCCGAAATTTCTTCGCGGGAAAGGTAATCCCGCACGGAGAGAAATTCGTTTTTGAACCCGTCGATTTTTCCCGCTTTCACGCGCAGCGCGCGGCGGAGTATCACCCGGTAATCGTATTCGTTGATGGAAAAACGCACGCTGCTTTTCTGATAATACCGTCTGGCAATGGGCGCGCGCCAGTCCACGATTTCCAGCCGCATATCCCCGCGCTTGCCGATGTAATAGCTGTTGTACCCTTCTTTATCGTCCACCACGTCCATCCGCGCGAAATACGGCTCGTCGAAAAACGGACGGCATTTCTCTATTTCCGCGGCAAGGCGCAATTTTTCCGCCCGCAATTCTTTGATTCTGCAATACGTTTCGGCGTTTTTCGAAATTTTTTTACGGAGTTCTCCCAGTTCTTCGTCGGCGGCGACAAGCTGTTTTTTCAGCGTGTTGATTTTCGTTAAACGCAGCATGACTAAAAGCGCCTTTAACCGTTCCTCTTCGTAAAGGCGTTGTTTTTCGTCGTCCAGAAGCGCCAAAAACCATGTTTTATCCGCTTGTTTTTTCGGATCGAGCAGACGTATGCAGTTCTGAAGTTTGTTTTCTCCGTCCACCGTTCGCCCCTCTCGTCCGCCCCGCTGTTTCCCGCGCGGCGGCTTGCACTGATTATCTTCTATAATACCATACTTTTCGCAAAAGTCAAAGGATTTTTTCCGTTTTTTGAAAAAATCGCCCGATTTTTCATTTTTCGCCGTAATTCGCGCTATCGAAAAACGCTCTCCCGCGCGGGGAAAGCGTTTTTGTTTTTTACATTCTGTCCGGCATGGAAATTCCAAGCAGCGCGAACGCGTTTTTCAGCGCCTGCGCCGCCGCCGCGGTAAGCGCAAGACGGAAATGCTTGCGGTTCTCGTCCTCGGCGGAAAGAATTTTGCAGTCGAAATAAAATTTGTTGAACTTCTGCGATAAATCCACGGCGTAGCGCGCGATAAACGAGGGTTCGTATTTTTCCGCCGCCTCTTTCACCGTATCGGGGAATTTTTCCAGCGCTTTCGCAAGATCGGTTTCCGCTTCGTTCAGTTCGAAATCGATGCGATAATCGCCGTACGCGATATTCTGTTCTTTCGCTTTCTGCAGCACGGATTTCGCGCGGGCGCACGTGTACTGCACATATACGCTGGTTTCGCCGTCGAAATTCAGAACCTTATCGTACGAAAATACGATGTCCTTGATTTTGCTGTTGTAAAGCGCGCCGAAAATCACCGCGCCCACGCCCACCTGCGAAGCGATTTTCTGTTTCTCTTCGCCCTGCAACGCAGGGTTCTTTTCGCTGATAATCTCGTACGCCTTTTCGATGCAGCGCGAAATTACGTCCTCCAGAAACACCACATTCCCCTTGCGGGTGGACATCGTGCCTTCTTCCAGCGATACCATGCCGTACGCCACGTGTACCAGATCTTTCGCCCACTCTTTTCCCATCAGTTCCAGCACTTTGAAAAACTGGCGGAAATGCAGATTCTGCTGATACGCCACCACATAGAGGCATTTATAAAAATCATACGTTTTTTTGCGGTAAATCGCCGCCGCCATGTCGCGCGTCGCGTACAGCGAAGTGCCGTCCGATTTCAGAATCATGCAGGGCGGCATGCCGTACTCGTCCAGCTTCACCACCTGCGCGCCCTGACTTTCCACCAGCAGTCCCTTTTCTTTCAGCTTGTCCACCACGGGCTGCATTTTATCGGTATAAAAGCTTTCCCCCGCATAAGAATCGAACTTAATATCCAGCAGGTCGTAAATCTTCTGCACGTCTTTCAGCGTCAGATCTTTGAACCAGTGAAACAGTTTCAGACACTCCTCGTCCTTTTCTTCGATTTTCTTGAAATAAGCGCGGGCTTCGTCGTCGTATTCGGGGTGCTCTTCCGCCTCGCGGTGAAATCTCACGTACAATTCGTTCAGCGCGCGGATTCCGCCCTTTTGCACCGTTTCCTTATCGCCCCAGCGCTTATAGGCGGAAATCAGTTTTCCGAACTGCGTTCCGTAATCGCCGAGGTGATTGATGCCCACCGTTTTATAGCCTAAAAACGATAAAATTCTGTACAGCGCGCCGCCGAGCACCGTAGTGGATAAATGCCCGATATGAAACGGCTTCGCGATATTGATGGAAGAATAATCGATGCAGATCGTCTTGCCTTTCCCCATATCGGAAGAGCCGTATTTATCGCCTTCTTCCGCGATTTTATTCAGCGTCTCCGCCACGAACGCCGAACGATCGATTTTAAAATTGAGATACCCGTTCACCGCCGAAACGCCGCAGATTACCGAATCGGTAACAAACGCGTTTTTTATTTCTTCCGCAATCGCCGCAGGCGGCTTCCGCAGGATTTTCGAAAATCTGAAACAGGGCAGCGCGAAATCTCCCATATCGTTGGCGGGCGGAACGGTGATGTAAGAAGCAATATCCTCCGCGCCCACTCCGTCGATATTGATTTTTCCTGCAATATACTTTTTATAATCCATTCGTAAATCTCCTCCCGCGCGGAGCGAAAAATACGTTCCGCGTGCGTTTTTTCGGCATTTTCAAAAGATATATTAACATATTTTTGAAAAATATGCAAGTTTAATTTGCTTATTTTCGAATTTTATATTATAATTATGTGGCAGCCGTAAAGAAAAGCGGCTTGCGCAACGCGATTATTTATTTTAAGGAAGTATTTTTGATATGAAGCTCGGAGTCGTAGGCTTGCCCAACGTAGGAAAATCCACTCTTTTCAACGCCATCACGCACGCGGGTGCGGAATGTGCGAATTACCCTTTCTGCACCATCGAACCCAACGTAGGCGTGGTTGCCGTGCCCGACGAGCGGCTGGATAAGCTTGCCGCCCTGTACCAGAGCAAAAAAGTAACCCCCGCCGTCATCGAATTCGTAGACATCGCGGGACTTGTGAAAGGCGCTTCGCACGGCGAAGGATTAGGCAACAAATTTCTTTCGCACATCCGCGAAGTAGACGCCATCGTGCACGTGGTGCGCTGCTTCGAGGACGCGAACATCACGCACGTCGAAAATTCCGTAGATCCCGTACGCGATATTCAGACGATCAATCTGGAACTCATTCTTTCCGATATGGAAACGGTGCAGACGCGTATGAACAAAGTGAAAAACAACGCGAAAGGCGGCGCCGACAAAAAAGCCGCGGAAGAATACGAATTTCTTGAAAAAATTTACGCGTTCCTTGAAAAGGAAAATCCCGCGCGTAATTTTACGGTAGACGAAAAAGACGAAGAATTTTATAAAAATTTATTCCTGCTCACTTCGAAACCCGTAATTTACGCGGCGAACATCAAAGAAACGGACATGGGCAAAGACGAAGACTCTCTCCCCTACGTCGTCCGCGTGAAAGAGTTTGCGAAAAACGAAGGCAGCGAAACGCTTGTCATCTGCGCGAAAACCGAAGAAGAGCTTTCGCAGATGGAAGCGGAGGACAAGGCGCTGTTTATGGAAGAATTCGGCTTGGGCGAAAGCGGACTGGACAGGCTGATTAAAAAATCGTATTCCCTGCTCGGCTTGATTTCCTATCTCACCGCCGGCGAAAAGGAAACGCGCGCCTGGACGATTACCAAAGGCACGAAAGCGCCGCAGGCGGCGGGAAAAATCCATTCCGATTTCGAACGCGGATTTATCCGCGCCGACGTCGTGAACTGGGAAACGCTTGTATCTTTGGGCTCGCTGGTGGCGGCGAAAGAAAAAGGCAAGGTGCGCAGCGAAGGCAAAGAATACGTGATGCAGGACGGCGACGTGGTAGAATTCTTCTTCAACGTTTCGAAGAGCACGAAATAATCGCGGTTTTGCAAATAAAATTACCCGCTCTCCCGAAAAGGAGAACGGTTTTTTTATACGCCGCAGTTATCCGCAGAAATTATTATCGTTTTCTTCCGTAAAACGCCCCTGCTCTGCTTTCGATGCCGTCCCTGAGCGATTCCGTCTGCAACCGCATTTTTTCATTGGCTTCGCCCTGAAAATTTCTGTCCACGCACTCCCGCTGCCGCCGCTTCGCTTCTTCGTACATTTTCGCCGAAGAAAAAATAGATTGCAGCGAGTAATTTTCGTTGATGTAACTCATTTCGCCCACCGCGTAATAACTATATACGTCCTCTTTGCCGCTGACGATAAAATGATCGCACAAAAGCACGTCGAACGTACTGCAAATCATCTGAATCACTTTCGTGGCGGCATTGTCCGCGTCCGACGGCAACGCCGAATCTTTAGGGTGATTGTGCACGAGAATCACTCCTTTCGGTTTTTGAATCACCAGACTTTCCCCGATCGCCGCCGTGGGTACGGAAACGTTCGTTTCGCTGAATCCGCCGTATTCTTCCCTGCAGACGATGTTCATTTTTTTATCGAGAAAGTACATATCGAACGTTTCGAACCGCAGCCCGGAATATTCGCGCCGCGCGTACTTCACAAACTCTTTCACGTCGTAATATTTCGGGTAGCAGGCGCCGCTTGAACGGAATTTTTTAAAAAACACGCCGATCACGCGAAGATATGCCGCCACGCTGGGACCTACCCCTTCCACCGTCTGCAACTGTTCCGTCGTTCTCGTAAAAATATTTTCGATACTGCCGAATTTCCGAAGCAGCGCGTGCGCCACGGGATTTGTATTTTTTCTCGGATACGCGTTGAACAGCAACCCTTCCAGCCATTCGTGTTCTTCCAGTCCGCCCGATTCGAATTTCGCTATCAGCCTGCCCCTGTGCCCCTCGTGCGTTGTATCCGGCTTTTTCTTTTCCGGAACGTCCGTTTCCATCATCGGTCTTTCTTCTTCCTCCGTATCGGTTATATAAAGTATTGTAACATATTTTCCTTGCAATGTCAATGAAACAAAAGGCTTGCGCGCCGCTTTCTTCCGTTTTCTCCGTCTCTTTTTCTCTTATGCGGCGCGCCGCGCTTGACTTTTCGCCTTTCTTTTGCTATAATTTTTTTATGACAGAACTCTTTTACGCGCCGCGCGGCGGCACTTCGCGCGATTTCGTTGCGCGCGTGCTTGGCGATTGTTACGGATTCGACAACGTAACCTTTTCGCGTTCCGCCTCCGGAAAGCCTTTGTGCGACGCCCCCGTTTGTTTTTCGCTTTCGCATACGCGGGAATATTTCTTTCTCGCCGTATCGGAAAAAGAAGTCGGCGCCGACGCGGAATCTCTTTCGCGGCGCGGCGATTTTTCCGCGATTATTTCGCGGCTGCCCGAAAGCGAACGCGCGCGCGCCCTCGCTTCGCCCGAAGAATTTTTAAAACTCTGGACGGAACGGGAAGCCGTTGCAAAATACCTTTCCGCGCCCGTGTTTTCCGTATTCGGAAAAATAACGCTTAAACGCGGCGAAGATACGACGCGGCACGTGTTTTTAAACGGTAAAGAACTGCCCGTACGGCTGTTTGCCGCGGAAATCGCGGGGCACGCCGTGGCTATCTGCGCGGAAAAAAACGAACGATTCGGAAAAATTCATTATCTTCAGGGAGATTTACATCAATGATTACGGCAATTATCGCAATGGAAAGCGAAGCGGAAATTCTTCTGAAAAACGCAACCGTTACGGCGGAAAAAACGCTTCTCGGCAAAAAAACGTACGAGGGCGAATTTCACGGCAAAAAATTCGCGCTCGTTATGTGCGGCGTGGGCAAAGTAAACGCAGCCATCGGCGCGGCGGCGGGCATTTCCGCCTATCGCCCGTCCTCGGTTTTAAATTTCGGCGTTGCGGGCGGTCTGAACGAATCCGCAAAGCTTTGCGAAGTATACGCCATCAACAAAGCCGTACAGTTCGATTTCGATTTAACGCAGCTGAACGGCGGAAAAATCGGCACGCTGGACGAATATACCGAAAATTATCTTCCGCTTTCCCCTCTTCCGTCTCCTCTTTCCTCTGCGTTTCCCGTACGCGCGCTTGCCACGGCGGACAGATTCAACGATTCCGCGGCGGATTACGCGCTGCTGACGAAAGAACTGAACGCCGATATACGGGATATGGAAGGTTGCGCAATCGTGCAGACGGCAAAAAACGCGGGCGTTCCCGTATATTCTTTCAAGGCGATTTCCGACGTCGCGGGCAGCGGCAGCACCACGCAGCAGTACCTGCAAAACCGCGCGGCGGCGCTTTTCAACCTTGAAAAGGCGCTTCCCGGAATCTTTGCGGCGCTGTAATAAAAAACACTACCGAACAGGAAAAAATTATGATTGATTTAGGCGACTGGAACGAAATTTTGTCTCCGCTGTTTCAGGCGGACGAATACAAAAAAATCAGAAAATTTTTAATCGAAGAATATTCGAATCATACCGTTTACCCGGATATGTACGATTTGTACAACTGCTTCCGTTTCACGCCGTTCAAAAACGTGAAAGCGGTGCTTTTGGGGCAGGACCCCTACCATAACGAAGGGCAGGCGCACGGGCTTTGCTTTTCGGTAAAGGACGGCGTTGAACCGCCGCCCTCGCTGGTAAACATTTTCAAAGAATTAAACAGCGACCTCGGCTACGAACCGCCGAAAAGCGGCAACCTCACCAAATGGGCGAACGAAGGCGTTCTGCTTTTAAACACTTCGCTCACCGTACGCGCGCATATGGCGAATTCTCATTCGAAATGCGGCTGGTCGTGGTTTACCGATAACGTGATACGCATCATTTCCGAAAAGAAAGAGCACGTGGTATTTATCCTCTGGGGCGGGAACGCGCGCAGCAAAAAGCCGCTGATCGACGCGAATAAGCACCTGATTTTAGAGTGCGCGCACCCCTCGCCGCTTTCCGCGTACAACGGATTTTTCGGCTGCCGCCACTTTTCGAAAACCAACGCGTATTTAACCGCGCACGGCATCGCGCCGATCGACTGGAATTTAAACGACTGATTTTTTGCGGATAAAACTTAATAATTTTTACAAGCCCTCGCGCGAGGGCTTTTTTCTTGCCGTTTTTTCCATAAAGCAAGGGATATTTCCGCCTGCCGCGCGCGTAAATATAATAGAATACTTTTGTTTGGGAGATTGCCATGGCTCAAATCAACGTTACCACCTTTCCGGAATTCAAAGCCGCCGTAGAGGACGCCGATTCCACAGAAATTTTTCTGCTGAACGATATCGCCTTTTCCGGCGGAATTAAAATCCCCGTCGCAAAAAAAACGCTTGTCATCGACGGCAACGGGCATACGATTACCGACAATAATTCTTCTTCGTATACCGACGCTTTATACGTGCCCGCCGGCGCGGGAACGCTTTCCGTTACCGTAAAAAACGCCGTCTGGAGCGGCAGAAATTATTACGGCGTCGTGTGCGTCTACGACGACGCGGCGAACGCGAACGTAACCGTAATTCTTGAAAACATCTCCTATCGCGGTCCGCAGATGATATACAACCGCTACGGCACAACGAAAATCGTCGGCTGCAATGTCTCTATCGAAAAAAACGGCGCAAGCGCTTCCCCGCAGGAATTCGCCGAAGCCAACCGCCTGATTTTTTCCGGCGTTACGAAAATTTCTTCGCAAACCGCTTCAAACGCCGTCATCTGGTTCCCTTTCGCTTCCTCCGCTCTTACGGTAGAAGAAAACGCAAGCCTTACCGTCGACGCGCCGGATACTTACCTTATTTATTCCGATTCCGCCGCAAAACCGACGCTCTCCTTTCTGGCAAATTCGAAAACGCAGATTTCAGTAAAAAGCGGACTTTTTTACGCTGCCGGCGCCTCCGCGCATATCGCCTCATCCTGCGTCGTAAATGCGGGCGCGTCTTTTTCCGCCACGGCAACGGCAAATAACGGCGTGCCGCTTTTCAAATGCGCGGGCGAACTCACCGTCCACAAAAACGCTTCGTTTCACCTTATCATGCCCGCAAAAGGCACCTCTCCGCTGCTGTATTTTTCCGCCGCCGCAAAAGTATCTTTCACCGAACCGAAAAGCATATTGCTGTATTCAACCGGCGGAAAGGTATTTTCTTTTGCCGCCGGCAGCACTTCAACTCCGAACAAAATTCACGTAAACGCCAACAAAATCAATTTCTGGACGAGTGCAAAAACGCCATTCGCCTCCGCAGGCGGCTTCGACGACGTTCCGTTTACGGCAATCGGAAAACAGGACGGCGAAAACGTAACCGTTGAAGAAACGCTTAGCTCTTCCGCGTACCTTGCCGCGGAAAGCAATCTTGTTGCGGGCGACGGCGGCTATCCGTTAAGCGCCGCAAATTTCGACCTTTTAAAAGCGGCGGTATTTTCGGCGGGAAAGCTGCCTCTTTACACCGATCGCATCACCGATATTTCCGCAGCCGTTACGGGCACGACGGAAGCCGGCGCCGCCATCGAAGGTACGGCGGGAAACGCAACCCTGCAAGCCACAGCCGACGAAAACGGCGATTTTTCCGCGCCGCTTTCCGAAAAAGCCGCCGTAGGAGAAACCGCCGTAATCAAAGCGAATAAAAATTTTTTAACCGTAAGCGAAACGCTTATCGTACAAGGCAGCGTAAGCATAACTTATCTGCCCGATATTCCCTTCAACGCCTTCGCCGCGCCCCGCCGCACCGCAAACGTGCTCCGCGAAAACCCGGACTGGCACCTCGAACTGACGGATACCCGCCCGAACGGCGGCGACTGGCGGCTGTACGTAACTCTGGAAACGCCGCTGCAATCGGACGGCAACGCCATCGAAAACGCGGTAACGTTCGTTGAAAACGCTTCCGTTTCCGCGCTCTCTTCCGTTCCCCTTATCGTCAAAGAAGGCGTTTCCTCCGCAGCCGGCAAAATCATTCTTTCCTGGAAAGAAGCAGAAGGCATTTTGCTCTCTTTAAGCGAAACCGAAATCTATCGGAAAGGCAAATATTCGGCAACGCTGAAATGGAACGCGGAATTTTAAACCTTGCCCCGCGAAAAACGGAAAGCCGCGCCTATACCCGCGTGCGCGTCTGATACCCGATGACGTTGGAAACCACGTCGTCGTAACCGGGAGCTTTCAGCGTAACGAAGTCGGAAAAATTCCGCCGCTTTTCAAAATGCGTTTTGCAATCGCAGCAGCCGCCCGAAAAACAATCGCTCCGCCGATCAAAAGCGCCCGCCGCGTAGATTTTTACTTCACGCTTTCGTAACCTGAAAGGTAACGGTCATTGTCGCACCGTCCTCAAGATCCGGAAGATTTACGCTTAACACGCCGCCGGTAAACGTATAATCGGAAGTCTTTGCGCCGTTGATCTGCACGGCGTAATCGGTATCGAACGACACGTTCGCGGTATCCGGTTTATCCGCAAGCACGCCTTTCGAATACACGTCGCCTGAATTGTTTTCTATAACCACGGTGTACAGCAGCGGTCCGTCTACCCAGTACGTCTTGTTTGCGGAAAGCGTCGCCGTCAGCCCGTTGACAATCGTCGTGGTAACGGTATTCGTCATAAAAGTAATGGGAACGGCTTCCGCGCCGTATTCGCCGTTGAAATCGGCTTGATTCGTGATGATAATTTTAGCCATATTGAATCGGATTCTCCGTAACTGAATTCGCAAAACGCCCTTTCGGGGCGCCTTTGCTACTTTCATTATATGCCGCCGCCCGCAAAAACGGTTTTCCCAAACCGAAGCGCATACGTCGCGCCATACGTCCGCCCAAAACCAACCGCCTTTTGTTTTCGTAACAAAAGGCGGTTTTCAGAAGAAATTCAATTTTTATCGGCAAACAGGAAATCTCTTCCCGCGGGTGAAACCTTCCGCCGCTTATTTACGCAGCCTTGTTTCCGGCGCGATATTTAAGGTACCATTCGCTCTTCGTGAACGGCTCGCTGCTGCCCGAACAGGTAACTTTCACTTCTCCGCCGTTCGAAGACACGATAATGTTTCCGTTCAGCGATTCGAAATTCCCCTCCGCCGTTTCGGAATATATCGACGTTACGTAAATTTTATCGGTATATTTCAGCACGCGGTCGCAAAAATCCTGCGTGGGGAAAACGTTGGCGATATTCTCCGTGTATTCCGTACTTCCGCAGCAACAGCAAACACACACGATTTCCGGGCGGATTTTCGCAAGCAATTCGTCGTTCGAAGAAGTTTTCGAACCGTGATGCCCCGCTTTGAACAGCTTGCATTGCGGCAAATCGTTGTTTTCCACAAGCGATTTTTCACCCTCTTTTTCGAGGTCTCCCGTAAACAGATAGTTATTGTTGCCCTGTTTCAGAAGAAAACATACGGAATAATTGTTTTCGTCCGACGTATCCTCTTCGTAAAATTTCTGATACAGAAAATTCAGCGTGATATCGGGCGCAAGTTCGTACGTTCTCTGCGCGCCGTTCGCGTTGTTCCAGCAATCGAGCGCGGTATAATGCACCGTCTGTTCGCTTGCCGCCACGGCAGCGTCGCGCTTTTCAACGTATTTCTGATACAGCTGCGAAGTTTTCGACGTTCGCGCAAAATCGATAATCGTTCTGCATTCGAACGCTTCGAAAATCCCCTTGGCGGCAGACGTGCCTACAAATCCCGAAATATGGTCCTGATCGGCATGCGTAGCAATCACGTATTCCAGCACGCCGTCCGTGCAGTACCGGCTTACATACTCCGTAATCGTTTTCGCCGAGGACTGCCGCGAACCCGCGTCCACCAGAATTTCGGTATCGCCTACTTTAATCAGCGTGCAATCGCCCGTATATTTGTTGCCGAGTTCCAGAAAATGTATCTGCAGATCGTCGGTAACAATCGTTTCGCCGCCGGGGTTGTCGCCCGTTCCGCCGCCCGCGGAATCTCCCGGTTTCAGCCATATGTCCAGATAGCCTTTCCACCAGAGAAACGCCAGCACAAGCGCGGCGATAATCAGCAGAATCACCACGAAAAGCGGCAATTTTACCGCCGCTTTTCTTCTGTTGTTCTTTCTTTTCTTCGTTGCCATAACTTATATACCGATATGCAATCCGTACGGTTACATGTGCTCGTGAATCGTACGCGAAATCACTTCGTCCTGCTGCTCTTTCGTAAGCTTATTGAAATTAACGGCATACCCCGATACCCGGATGGTAAGCTGCGGATATTTTTCGGGATGTTTCTGCGCGTCAAGCAGCGTTTCGCGGTTGAAAACGTTTACGTTCAGATGATGTCCGCCGTCCGCTACGTATGCGTCCAGCATGTTTACAAGATTATCTACTCTCTCACTCATTGTTTTTTATCTCCGTTCGTTGTAATTTTTTCGTCCGTTTACTCTTCGTCGCTTCCCAGCGAGGAAGGCGTTACGGAAAACGTGTTGGAAATGCCGTCGCGCGCAAACGTATACGGCAATTTCGCCACCGAGCAAAGCGAAGCGATCGCGCCCGTGTGGTCTCTGCCGTGCATGGGATTCGCGCCCGGCGCAAGCGGCGTTCCCGCTCTTCTTCCGTCCGGCGTGTTGCCCGTCTTTTTGCCGTACACCACGTTGGAAGTAATCGTCAAAATCGATGTGGTGGGAATCGAATCGCGGTACGTGTGATGGCTTGCCACTTTGCCCATAAACGTTTTCAAAAGCCACACGGCGATTTCGTCCACGCGGTCGTCGTTGTTGCCGTACTTCGGATAGTCGCCTTCGATACGGTAATCTACAATCAAGCCGTCCTCGTCGCGGATCGGGTACACTTTCGCGTATTTGATGGCGGAAAGCGAATCCACCGCGCAGGAAAGCCCCGCGATGCCCGTAGCGAAAAATCTGCGCACTTTCGTATCGTGCAACGCCATTTCAAGCGCTTCGTACGAATATTTGTCGTGCATGTAATGAATCAGATTCAACGTGTTTACGTACAAATCCGCAAGCCAGCCCATCGTCTTTTCGTAACGCGCCACCACGTCGTCGTAATCCAGCGCGCCGTCTCCTTCCACCGCGGGGAACGCGGGCGAAACCTGAAAAGGCTTGCCGTTCTTATCTTTCAGAAGCTCGTCTTTGCCGCCGTTCAACGCGTACAAAAGGCATTTGGCAAGGTTGGCGCGGGCACCGAAGAACTGCATGTCCTTGCCCTCGCGCATGCAGCTTACGCAGCAGGCGATGCAGTAATCGTCGCCCATCAAGGGGCGCATCAGCTCGTCGCTTTCGTACTGCAGCGAAGAAGTACGGATGGAAAGATCCGCGCAGAACTTCTTGAACTTTTCGGGCAGCGCGCGCGCCCACAGCACCGTTAAATTGGGTTCGGGCGCGGGACCTAAATTATCCAGCGTGTGCAGAATACGGAACGCCGTTTTCGTAACCAGCGTTCTGCCGTCCTCGCCCATACCGCCGATCGATTCCGTTACCCAGGTAGGGTCGCCGGAAAACAGCTCGTTGTATTCGCGGATACGCATGAATTTCACGATGCGCAGCTTCATTACGAAATGGTCGATGTACTCCTGCGCTTCCTCTTCGGTAATCACGCCGTTTTTCAAATCTCTTTCGATATAAATATCGAGGAACGTGCTGTTTCTGCCGATAGACATCGCCGCGCCGTTCTGGTCTTTCACCGCCGCAAGATACCCGAAATACAGCGCCTGCACGGCTTCTTTCGCCGTTTTCGCGGGCTGAGAAATATCGCAGCCGTAAATGTTCGCCATTTCTTTCAGCTTTTTCAGCGCCTTGATTTGTTCGGAAACCTCTTCGCGGTCGCGCACGAGTTCCGCCGTCATCTCGCCCGTCATCGCCTTTTTATCCGCTTCTTTTTTCGCGATGAGAAAATCTACGCCGTACAGCGCCACGCGGCGGTAATCGCCCACGATTCTGCCTCTGCCGTAGGTATCGGGAAGCCCCGTTAAAATGTGCGCCTTTCTCGCCGCGCGCATTTCGGGCGTGTACGCGTCGTATACGCCGTCGTTATGCGTCTTTCTGTACTTGGCGAAAATTTCTTTCACTTTCGGGTCCAGATGATAGCCGTACATTTCAAGCGCCTCTTCGGACATTCTGATGCCGCCGAACGGCTGCAACGCGCGTTTGAACGGCTTATCCGTCTGCAACCCCACAATCTGTTCCAGATCTTTATCGAGATACCCCGCCCCGTGCGACGTCAGCGAAGATACGATAGAGGTATCGGCGTCTAAAACGCCGCCCGCTTCGCGTTCTTTCGCGGAAAGATCGGTAACGATTTTCCACAGTTTCTTTGTATTTTCCGTCGCGGGCGCAAGAAATTCCGCGCCGCCCTCGTAAGGAGTATAATTCTTCTGAATGAAATCTCTTACGTTTACTTCGTTTTGCCATTCTCCGGGTTGAAAGCCGTTCCAGCCCTCGTATACCGTCGTTTCGTTTTGCATTGTTCTGCTTCTCCTTGGTATGCTTTATTCTCTTCTCTTTCCCCGTTATCCTCTTCTTTTCCCCTGTTTTCAAACGTGGTTATCTTTTATCCGCGGCGTTTCTTTCCGCGTTTTCCTTTGCCTCGCGCATGATTTTCCGCGCGTTCTTCACCCGTTCTTCCGTCGGCGGCTCCACGCCCTCCAGCGGATACGGCAAGCCCATTTTTTCGTATTTCGATTTGCCCAGCGTATGATAAGGCAGAATCTGCACTTTTTCTACCGTACCGAGCCCCCAGGCGAACTCGCCGATTTTTTTCAAAGTTTCGTCGGAATCGGTATAGCCCGGCACAAGCACGTGGCGAATCCACATTTTGTTGCCCCGCGCCGCCGCAAAACGGGCGAACAACGTAATATTTTCGTTGCCGCGCCCCGTTAAAACTTTGTGCGCCCCGCTTTCGATATGCTTGATATCCAGCAGAATCAGGTCCGTTTTTTCCAGCAGCGCTCCGATGGTTTTCGTTTTCGCTTCGTCCGCGGCGTCGAACGCGCACCCCGAAGTATCCAGCGCCGTATGAATGCCGCGCTCTTTCAGCAGCGAGAACAATTCCGTTACGAATTCCGCCTGCATCAGAGGCTCGCCGCCCGATACCGTTACCCCGCCCGAAGCGATGTATTTTTCGTACTTTAAAATCTCGTCCAGCACCTGCCGCGGTTCGTACGCCGTCCCCAACCGCTTTCCGCCGTCCGTAAATTCGCGCGTATCGGGATTATGACAATACAAACAGCGCATCGGACAGCCCTGCAGAAACACAACGAAGCGGATGCCCGGTCCGTCGCTCGTACCGAACGATTCGAAAGAATGAACATAACCTTTCAACGCGCCTCGCCTCCTTTCCGCTTTTTTACCGCCCGCAAAGCCCTATGTTGTTGCAAGCCGGAATTATTATACACTATCTTGTATGCGCTTGTCAAGCGCGCGAGGCAACCCGAAGCGACAAAAAAAATGCAACGAAAAATTCCGGCAGAAAATTTTTTCCGCCGGAACAAATCGCCAATCTTTATTTTTTACGGAAAACTCCGCGCTTTTACGACGCGCGCGCAAATAAAAAATACAGCGTTTTTCCGTGCAGCATCGTAACCACTTCGATTTCGTCGTTTCTGCGCGAAAACACGCGGCGGGGCGCGTGTTTCTTCGTTTTATCGATAAACGCAATCGTTTCGCCGTTCACCTCGTAATCGCCCGCGCTTTTACGCGTCTTTCCGTTTTTCATTTCCACCGCAAGCACGTAGGTGCCGTCGTTTTTCAGTTCGAGCGTCGCGCCCGAAATATATTCCGATAAATCGCGTTCGCCGTACTTTATTTCTTTGCACGCGTACGTGCCCGCGTACGGCTTCGAAATTTCTTTCAGGTCGGATTTTTTTGCGTTCCCCAGCAGAAACGGCATAAAAATACACGCGGAAACCAGCAGAATTCTGTAAAAAAAGCCCTTATTTTTCATACTTTCAGTATGTAAAACAGCCGTTTTTTTATGTATTTTATGCCTTTTTTATGCGTTTTTACCGCGTTTTCCTGCTATAAATATCGTCGGTTATGCCTGTTTTTTACTTTTTTTACGATAAAAAACACCGCCAACGCCACAAAAACGCCGCTGATTCCGCCCGCAAAATCAATCATCGCGTCGAACACGGAAGGACCTCTGCCGTCCACGAAAATCTGTATGCACTCATCCGCCGCCCCGCCCGCAAGCGTTGTTCCCGCCGCGAGAAAAGCGCAGATTGCCGTCGCTTTTTTTCTTGCGGAAAAATATGTATCATACATAAAAAACGCAAGAAAACCGAGCAGCGCGAATTCGGAAAAATGAGCCGCTTTACGGATGAAGCGATGCGAAACGAAAATTTCCCCTTTTCCGAAGAAAAAATCGACGATTTTCTGCACGGCGTCGCGCACTTTGCCGCTCGTCGCGCCGCTTTGCTGCGCCGTAGCCAGCGAATTCGAAAAAATCCAGCCCAGATACAGCAGCGTAAAAAGCGTTGTGAAAACGCGCGGGAGAATCATCCTTTTTTTGCCGTTCTCTTTTTCCGCCATCGTTTACCTGTAACGGTTAAAAAATTTTTTTACGGGCGTTGCCGCCGCGCATTTCACCGGGCGATCTTCCGTAACGCATTTCATAATCTGCCCGATTTCTTCCAGCCGATCGGCATACCCCGCCTGCGCGATCGCCTCTTCCGCGCGCTTTAAATCGGGCGCGCGATCGGTTACGTTGTGGCAATCGGAGCCGAGGCAATGCACAAGATTATGTTTCAGCGCCGCAAACACGAAGCCGCTTGAATCTTTATCGCAGAACGCCGAGGCGTTTACCTGCAGCAAACACCCCATTTCCGCCAGACGAAGCAGCGCTTCGGGATTTTTTCTGAGCTGCGGATAGCGGCAGATATGCGCGATAACCGGGGTAAGTTCAGTTTCGTCCATAAAATACCGGAGCCGCGTAAGCAGCGAGCCCGACCACTTTTCGCCGAACGGCAGTTCCACCAGCGCGTAACGCGTATCGCCTATGGCAAGCTTTCGGCACTCCGCGTTGACGGACAGCGTATCGGAAAAATGAATTTCGGCGCCGAGCGTGAAAAAAAACTCCCCCGCCGCAACGGCAAGCAGTTTTTCGTACGCGGCGGCGCGGCGGCGCACGAAATCCTGCGGAGAGTAGAATTTTCCGTAATAATGCGGCGTAAGCACGATTTCGTTTACGCCCTGTTCTTTTTCTTTCTCCAGCATCGCGGCGGAAACGGAAACGTCTTTCGCGCCGTCGTCGATGCCGGGAAGTATATGCGTATGAAAATCGATCATTTTCCCTTTTCCCCTTTTCCGGCGGTTTTCCGCCGCGTTTTATTTCAGATCGAACGCCATCGCCGTAATATCGTCGCCGAATTTTCCGCCGCAGAACACGGTGAGCGCGTTCTTTAATTTCCCGATAAAATCTTCCGCGCAGGCAGACTGCATCAGCACGCTTTCCGCGCGTTCGATGCCGAAGCGCTCGCCCGCCGTGTTGGCGCATTCCGTAACGCCGTCCGATAACAGCACCAAAAGATCGCCCGCTTCGTAAGGCATGGTTTTTTCCGCATACCTGTAATCGGCAATCCAGTTGGAAACGGGCGGCGCGGGATCTTCGATTTCGTTGATGCCGTACCCCCTGCCGCTTTTGAGAAGAATGGGCGCGTTGTGCCCCGCCAGCACGTACGAAAGCGTATGCGTGGCTTTATCCATGCACACCGCCGCCACCGTGATGTACGAGCGTTCGTCCGGGTTTAATTCCACGAATTTATCGCGCAGAGAAGATACCGCTTTCGCCACCGATTGTTCCTTGCGGTTAAATCCCGCGCGGATAAACGCGGAAAGCATGCCGGCGGAAATTCCTTTGCCCGATACGTCCGAAAGAACGCCGTACACTTTGCCGTTCAGCTCGTACACGTCCGGCAGATCGCCGCCGATATCGAGGCAGGGAATATACATATACGAATACGGCACGCCGCCCGTCTGCTTGCCCGCGGGCAACAATCGCTGCTGCATTCTTTTTGCCGTGAGCATTTCCCGCGCGATTTCCGTCTGCATCGCGCCGTCGGTTAAGCCGAGAAACAGCCGCTTCCCGCGTTTTTTTCCGCGCGGCGCTTCGCCGTCTACGGGTAAAATACGGATTCTCGTGCCGATGGTTTCCGTGCGGTTTCCCTTATTTACGGTAACGGAAATCACGTCCGATTGTTCCGCGTTTTCCTGCGCGGCGCGCGCCATCACGCGGTGCAGCGTACAATACCCGCACTCCGCCTTTTCTCCGCAGGACGATTGTTTTTTCCCGCCGCGCCCGGCGTAAACGGGGCAGGAAAGATACGCGTCGAGAAAAGCGCCGTTTTTAATGTTTTCTCCCGCTTTTTTGGCATAATCGGGCGAGGCGAAAGCGCGCGCGAACGAGGCGTTGGCATATAAAATACGCAAGTCTTCCCCGAATACGAACACCCCCGCGGGGATTTTTCCGAGTATTTTTTTATACGTGGAATTTTTCATAACCCCTCCGCCCGTTGTTTTTAACGTTTTTAAACGCTCTCTTCCGCCTGCGGCAGATACATTTTCAGCCCGGATTTGATCTGCGCGTCGAAATCGAGATCGTCGTACAGTTCGCCGTCCAGCTGAACGGTGGCACCGCCCGGAATTTCGAAGCGGACGCTTTTGCAGCGGAAATGCGTTGTTTTTTTGTATTCCAGAATTTTTCCTTTGAGAAGCTTGATAAACGCGCCGATGACTTTCGGTCCGCGGATCATCTCCACGAAGCACACGTCGATCAGCCCGTCGCCCGCCACCGCCGCGGGACAGATTTTAATGCCGCCGCCGATTTGCGAACCGTTGCACGCCACCGCTAAAAACGCGCGGTGTTTTTCGCTTTTGCCTTCGCTTTCGATGATGATATCGTTGCCCTTGAAATGCAGGATGCTCTGAATCAGGCAACGCATGTATTTGAGTTTGCCGTGAATTTTCTGCGTTTTATTGTAGCGTTTCAGAACGTCTACGTCGATGCCCAGTCCGCCCACGTTCATGCAGCGCACGCCGCCCACTTCCAGATAGTCCATATCTTTCGGCGTGCCGTTCAGAATGATTTCCGAAGCCTTTTTCGGGTCGGCGGGAAGCTTCACCGAAGCGGCGAAATCGTTTCCCGTGCCCGCGGGAATCAGCCCGATATTCACCGAAGAAATATCGTCCAGCGCGTTCAGAACGGCGTGCATCGTACCGTCGCCGCCCACTACGATTACGTTGCGGCGCGCCTCGCCCTCTTTCAGCGGCGCGGAAAGTTCGCGTATGGTGGCGCGTAAAATCTGTTTCGACGTCATTTCGTGAATAACGTATTCCTCTTCCTGTTCGTCGAACAAATCGGCGACGGCGCGCGCGGCGCGCAGCGTTTTATGCTTTCCCGCATCGGGATTTACGATAAGATGATACAAGGCATTTTTCCTTCTTCTTTTGTCCGCGAAAAAAAACTCGCCTATTCATTATATAACATTTAAAAAAAATTTGCAATTTATTTTTTCGTTTGATATAATGATATTGTAAAATTTTTTTGTTTTTTTGAGAGGTTTTTCGTGTTAATGCGTGATTTTGTGCCAAAGCCGCTGTTTTCGCTTGCCGCGGCGCTGAAAAAAGAAACGGGTAAGCCGCTGTATCTTATCGGCGGAAAAGTGCGGGATTTTCTGGCGGGATTTTCCATGGCTTCTTCCGATTTCGATATATGCGCGCCCGTGCCTGCGGAAATTTTCATGAAAACGGCGCTTGCCGCGGGCTTCCGCTCCGACGCCGCTTATGCGCGGACGGGAACGGTGAAAATTTCGCTGCGGCAAAACGGCGACGACGGCAAAAACGATATGAAAACGGAAGCGGAATATGCGGCTTTCCGTTCGGATAAATACGTTCGCGGCATCCATACCCCCGCCGAAACGTTTTTCACCGAGGATATTCTTCTTGACGCGCGGCGGCGGGATTTCACCTGCAACGCCGTATATTACGATATTTTCGCCGATACGTTCGTCGATCCGCTCGGCGGCATGAAAGACATCCGGAACAAGCTGCTGCGCACCGTGGACGCGCCCGGAAAAGTATTCGGCGAGGACGGACTGCGCCTGCTGCGCCTTGCGCGGTTTGCGGGCGCCACGGGCTTTACGCCCGATTCGGAAACGCTTGAAGGCGCGAAACAAAACGCGGCGCTGATTGCCGACGTTTCTCCGGAACGCATTTTCGCGGAACTGAAACAAATTCTGTGTTCCGAACAAAAATATGGCAACGCGGACGGAATTTATCAGGCGCTCAGAATTCTTGACGAAACGCGCGTGCTGGACGGAATTTTCCCCGCTCTCGCGGCAGGCAGAAATCTGAAACAGCGCGCCGATTTTCACGACCACGACGTTCTGGAACACTCGCTCCGCGCGGCGGCGTATTCGGCGCGCGCCAACGCGCTTGCAGACGTTTCGCCCGACGTACCCGTGCCTTTCGACGTCCGTCTGGCGGCGCTTCTGCACGATATCGGAAAGCCGGCGGCATACTTCCGCGACGGAAAATTTTCCGATCACCCGAACGTCGGCGCCGTACTTGCCCGCGAAGCGCTGGAAAAACTGAAAGCGCCCGTAAAAACGATAAAGCTCGTCGAAGCGCTGACGAAGTACCATATGTACGATTACGACCTTTGCACGAAAGAAAACAAACTGCGGAAATTCATCGTGCTGCACTACGATATTTTCAAGGAACTGCTTTTAGTGAAGCAGGCGGATTTTTCCGCCTGCAAAGACGATTTCTCCCCTGCGCCGGGCGTAACGCGGCTGAAAAATCTTGCGGATAAAATGCGGGCGGAAGGCGCGCCGTTCACCCTGAAAGAACTTGCCGTGCGCGGCAACGAAATCGCGCCGCTTCTGCCCTCTTCGCGCTATGTGGGCGCCACGCTGGAAGCCTTGCTTTTACACTGCGCCGTTACCCCCGCGGACAATACGAAAGAACGGCTTTTGCGCCTTGCTCCGTCGCTTGCGAGCGTCGGCGGAAAAAGCTGAAACGCACGCCTTTAACGCGCCTTTGCGTTTCTTCGGCAAAACGGGCGCAAACGGTTGCATTTTCCGCGCGCGTTTGTTATAATATATACAGGTAACTTCGTTCCCGCGCGCGTTTCTTTGCGGCGCGGGCGTTGCCCGAAAACGGAAATCACTACAAAAATCAACTCCGGGAGGAGAACATATCATGGCGGATGCGGAAAAGAAAACCAAGCGGGAAAAGCTGCTGGAAAAAGAAGAGAAAAAGCGCGAAAAACGCATTATGAAAGAAAAAAGCAAGCAGTACGACGGCGGCTTCATGGCGCGTTGCGTGGCGTTGCTCCTTGGCGTCGTTCTCGGCGTCGTGGGCACGATAGGCGGCGCGGCGGGCGCGGGCTATTACCTTGTTTCGCATAAATCCATCAAGGAAGTAGCCGACATCGCGGGCGGCGATAAATTCGACCTCGACAAATATCTTTCCGCCGAATATTCCGAAAAAACGCTGCTGGAATTTTTCAAAGAGCTCGGCGACATCACTTCGAAACTGAAAGGCGCGGAAGCTTCGATTTCCACGCTTGCGGAAATCTCCCCTTACGTTTCGGATATTGCGGATAAACTTGCCGATAAACTTTCGGAACTGGGGCTGGACGTAGACACGGACGCGCTGAAAACGACTCCCTTTAATCGGCTGAGCGAATTTTTACAGGAAACCGTGCAGAACACAAGGCTGGGAACGCTGATCGGCGCGAAGCCGGACGGAACGATTATGGGGCTTCTGTGCTACGGCGAAGAAGGCGTGAATTATACGCTGGACGAGGATGGAAACATTATCTGGATAGGCGATTCGCACGAGCTGAGCGTGAAAGATTTTATGGATAACGGCGCCACGTCCGACGTGTTCAATCGTCTTTCGCTGAAAGCCGTGATGGAAACGAACGGAAGCGTGAACACAAGCGACCCGATAACGCGGGTGCTGGTGTACGGCACGAAAGACGTGGATTATACCGCGGTTACGGGCGCGGACGGCGAAGAAACGATCGTAATGCTGCCGCTTGCCTACGATTACGACGAAAGCACGGGCGTTTTAACCGACGACCACGACAAAGAAGTAACGAATTATTATTCTTACGACGCCGCGACGAAAGTCATCGCGTTGTTCGGTAGCGAAACTCCGGCGGAGGGAGATACCCCCTCTTCGTACTTGTACGAAACGGACGGAAAGTGGTACGCATACGCGACGGAAGCCGATCTTGCGGCGGCGGTTGCGGGAGAAGCTTCGGCGGCGGAAAAGCGGATTTTACATAAAGCCACAACGCTCGGCGACGTGCTGAAAGGCGATTTTATGGGCATGGTGGAAGGCGTGGAACTGGCTTCGCTGTTAAACGTTACGGCGGATTCGGAAGGCACGCTGCTTGCCCTTGCGTACGGCAACGAAGGCGAAGATTTCCGCATCGAAACGGACGCGGCGGGCAACAAAAACATCGTGATGCAAAACGGCGCGAAGCCGCGCACGATTAAAGATTTACGCGACGGAAACGTGAAATTCGAAGATCTGGAACTGGGCGGCATTCTGAAAATCAAACCGCACGACGGTTCCAACGAAACGATGCTGAACCTTGCTTACGGCGAAGAAGGCAAGCACTATACTTACGACGATTCCGCCGAAAAAATCACCTGGCTGAACAAGCGGTATATCGAAAAGACGGACGGCGCGGAAACCGCGCTTTACGACGCGGACGGAAAGAAAATAGACGGCGCGACGAAAAACGGCGGCGAATGGACGTTTACGCAGGACGGCGTTACCTATACCGCGAAAAAGGCGGGAACGCTCGGCTTGCATACGTTCTATGCGTATAAAGACGGCGAAACGGCGCCCGTTACCTATAAGGCGCGCACGATTGCGGATTTGAAAAATTTACAGACGACGGAGCTCGTCAGCGGTTCTTCTTTAGAAAGTCTTTTGGGCGTCGGCGCGGATACGGACGGCGTGATGCGTTCGATCGCCTACGGCAAACAGGGCGTTACGTACAGAATCGAAGAGACGACGGACGGAGACGGTAACGTTACGAAAACGATCGTCATGCTGCCCGTTATGTACACTTTCGACGGCTCGGACTGGAAAGACGAAAGCGGCGCGATTGTTACCCCCGTTTCCTCCGACGGCAACACGTACGAATTTTTATTTTCCGAGGACGGCGTTTTCGGATACGTTTACGCCGAAAACGTAACCGCGGCGGGAAGCTATCCCCTTTGCGACGCGTTCGGCGCGGCGCTTACGCATAAAAAGCGTTCGATCAATTCGCTGAAAGCGGATAACGCCACGGAAGTGTTCAACGAAATCGAACTTCGGGCGATTATTCCCGAAAACACAGGCGACAGCATCAATTTGTATCTTCTGTACGGAAAAGCGGGCATCGATTACGAAATCGACGCCGAAGGCAACGTAAAAATGCTGAACGGCGCCGTGCCGAAAACCATCGGCGCGCTGCGTGAAAAAGGCGAAAATTCCATCTTCTCGAAGCTGCGCAGAGATCTTACGATCGGGCAGATGCTCGGCAACGTGGACGACAACAAGATTCTGAAAAATCTGAAAGATTCCACGCTCGATTCTCTCGGCGACGATATCAACCGCCTGACCGTGGGCAGCATCTTCGAGGACGCGGACAGCAACAAAATTTTAAGACCGCTGAAAAATTCCACGTTCGACACGCTGAACGACGATATTAAAAATCTGAAAATCACGGACGTGTTCGAAGACGATATTTATTATAAAGACGCGGACGGCAATTTTACGGATAAAAACGGAAACATCGTATCGGACGAAAACAAGGTGATGCGCGGCGAATGGAATTACCTTCTCCGCGACCCTTCCGACCCGACGAAAACGCCCGATTCGTACACCGTGGTGAATATGGGCGCGCTGACGAGCAACATGACGGAAAACATCAAAAATTCCAGCGTGTACAAACTGAACGAAGATTTCGACCTTGAAATCGATACCTCCGCAACCTCGTTTTTAAACCTTGCGTTAAGCAGCACGAATCTGCAAACGCTAGTAACCGCAGGAAAGATGGAAAGCGCGAGAAAAGACGAACTTGCGGGAAAGCGCGTGGGCGATCTGACGATTAAAGAATTGTTCGATTATATCCCCACGCTGATGTCCTCTTTCCCCGGCGTATAAAAAAACGGCGGAAAAGCGGGAGAAAACAGAAGAAAACGCCCGAAAAACGTTTGACTTAATCTTTGAAAAATTGTATAATATTATAGGTTTTGTGCAAAAGCCTGTTTTTGCGTTGAAACGGGCGGCGGAAAACCGAATACAACCTTGCGTATCTTTTTTAAGGTACGCCGAATAAGACCGGGAGGTGAAACAAATATGGCTAAATACGAGATGCTCTATCTGATCGCGAACGACCTGACGGACGAAGCGAAAACCGCTGAAATCGAAAAATACGAAAATATCGTTAAATCGATGGGCGGCGCAATCGTTTCCACCGACAAGTGGGGTACGAAGAAGCTGGCTTATCCTATCGCGTACAAGAACGAAGCTTACTACGTTCTGATGACGTTTGAAGCGGGCGCCGAAGTAGTGAAAGAGCTTGACCGTGTTGCGGGTATTTCCGCAAACGTTATGCGCCGCATCATTACGAAGCTTTAAGGAGAGAAAAATGAATAAAGTTTTTCTTATAGGTAACTTGACGCGCGACCCCGAACTTACCTCTACTCCTTCGGGAGTTTCCGTGTGCCACTTTGCGATTGCCGTGAACAGAAATTATTCCAACACGGACGGAGAGCGGCAGACCGATTTCTTTAATTGCACGGCATGGAGAGTACTTGCGGAACGTATCGCGCAGTATGCGAAAAAGGGCAAAAAAGTTGCCGTGGGCGGAAGCATTCAGCTTCGCACTTACGAAGATAATCAGGGCGTAAAACGCAACGCCGTGGATATCATCGTACAGGATTGCGAATTTTTATCGCCCAAGGACGACAACGGCGGATCGTTCGATTCCGCTCCCGCCCCCGCCAAGAGCAAACCCGTCCTTCAGATGATGGACGACGACGGCTCGGACATCCCCTTTTAAGCGTTCGGGGATAAACAAATTCAGTTAAGGAGTTTTTATTATGGAAGAAAAAACTGCCGTTAAAAAGAGTTTCAAGAAAATGCCCCGCAAAAAGGTGTGCGCTTTCTGTCAGGAAAAAATCGACCAGATCGATTATAAGGACGTAAACCGTTTGAAGAAATACATTTCCGAAGGCGGCAAAATCCTGCCCCGCAGAATGAGCGGCACGTGCGCGGCGCATCAGAGACTTCTCGCTACCGCAATCAAGCGCGCGAGAATCGCGGCTCTTCTCCCCTTCAAAGGAGAGTAAGGCATCGGCGGATTTCCCGCGGGAATCCGTTCGGAAACAAAAGCAAAAAGCCATCGGTTGTTCCGGTGGCTTTATTTTTTTATCTTTTATTTTGCCTCGTTTCCCCTATCTTTACAGATTACGTAAGATGCGTAAAAAAGCCGTAGCCGCATTTCATCGCAAATGCCGGGAAAACTCCTATTCTGCCGAACGGCTCCGCCCGGACGGACGTTTCGCTATTTGTTTTTTAAAGCGCTAAAAAAATGTCGGATTCGCCTCTTTTTCTTCGAGACAAATCCGACATCGTGTGGCGCAGAGAAAGGGATTTGAACCATCCAAGAAAACATTCAATCCCTTATATATAAAGGCTTTCAGGGTTTGTTCGCCAATCGTTCACCAAAAATATATTGTTGCCGCGCCATTTGTTTTAATATAACTTCCGGCATAATACGTGCTTGATATTTTTTATTTTTTGAAAGCCTTTAAACCCGCGTATTACAGCCATTTTCCTAACCATTTTACCGCCAATCGGCGTTTATATAGATACTAAAATTTAACTGATATAACCGAAATTGCAACCTGTTTTTCGCCCCGCCGTTTGGCGGGGTTTCTTATAATGAAAAAACGCTCCCGTAGATAATTACGAGAGCGTTTTTGCTTTTGCAGTCAACTGCAATTTTTCAGTTTTCAATCTCTGTCGTCATCAAGCAACAGAAAGATACAAAATAAAATTCCGAGTATCATTTTTTAATTCTCCCAGACTTTCAGTCTTTTTTTCAGCACGGACAAATATTTTTTCATATACTTTTCCTGTTTCCGCAAAAGCTTTCGGGATAGCTTCGACAGTCGATGAAAATTCGGATTGTGCTCCGTAAACAACGAAAGCTTTAAAAGCTTTTCCTCCAACGCTCTCGCTTCTTCAACCACTCTGTTTTTTGCATCGTTCATTTTTACACCTCCGTTTTCAACGCAGCGACACCGTAAGACAAGTTTCCTCCGCTTCGTTCCGTCTTTTTTTCTGTAACCGTCAAAGGCAATATGCCGCAAGGGTTGTTTTTGCACCATTCAATACAAGCGGAAGCTTCGCTTGCACGCAAACGGTTACGCTGTGTTTCCATCTGCGCTATGTTCCAGCCGAAGGTGGCTTTGAACGCTACGTTGATTAAAATCGTAATAACCTTAATCACCGCCACAAACACAGCCTCTTTCGACAGATTCAGAAACACGTCCGAAAACAAACGACCGATAAAAAGCGATGATAAAACCGTAGTTACAAACGATTTTGCCGTGTTCAGTTTGTTGGCGCGTTCTGCGTTGTACATTTCGGACGGCGATTTATTCGCGGAAAGATCGGCGTTATACGACGTAATGAAATTCGGATCGTATTCCTTGATTCTTATCCGGTTGCATCTCCGCACGGCTTTTGCCTGAGCGCCGCTCAATTCTTTACGCCTCACGCAGGCAACCAAATGCCAGAACCCGCAACCGAGATACTTTTTCTCGTACTCTTCCAGCGTAAGTCCTACCAACAATAACTGATGCCGGCGATAATTCCGGATTGCTTCGATGGTATAATTTTCGCAGTATTCCGAAACCCGCGGAAAATATTCCGACGTGCACAATCTTTCGATGCTTTTATTTGCGTTATCGCTGGCTGCTTTGTATTCGTCGGTTTTACGCCCTTTACCGATGGCGTAGCGTTTGATTAAAGAACCTATCGAAAACGTTCCCGCGGCAAGCCACACCACCTCCACCGTGATTTCCTGCACGCTGATTTCAGCATTCGGCTTTACCGTAACGAAATACGAGGCAATCATTGCAATAAAAATAACTACCGTGATTGCCAGCGTAAACACGTCCACGAACGCGCCGCTCTTTTTCTGCTTGATAATAGGCGAATAAATAATCGTCTGTCCGCTCGTCTTTTCTTCCGGGATTTTCTCAATCATACGCTATCACCTCCGCTTTCTGTGATTTGCACCTGTCCGCAATATTTCCAAAGCTCGTCAAAATCCTTTGAAATTTTAAACAGAATCGCGCCGAGCGTGTTGCCGATTGCAGCCACGGCAAAAACAAGCGTAAGCGCTTTGATTGTTTCTGCCGTCATTGAATTCACGAGAGCCATAAGCCCGAAGAGTATCCAACAAATCACTGCGGCGTTCGGCGATTTCACAAGCTTGATAATCGCTTTATACAAAGGCAACGCAGCGCAGATAATCGCCGCAACAAACACGCCCGAAAGCGTACTTTCGGCGTTTTTGAATACAACGATATTCGGAAGCTTGACGATAGCGGCAATCAGCGGCGGAAGAATACACAACGCCATCGCCGCCCAGTACAAAACAAATTTCGCTTTAAAATACCATTCTTTGTTATGCTTTATTTTCTTCATCGTCGGCTTTCTCCTTTGCCGTTTCCGCCGGCTCGCCGTCGATTTCTTTCACCGCACGGTTAAATTCCCGTTTCACGCTTTCTTTGCTTGCCGCACCGATATTAAAGCGTTCCACGAACGACGAAAGACCGCTTAAAAGATATGTAAACCCGCTTTTCAAAGATTTCATATCGCTCTTCAGCTGAGCTACTTCCTGCTTCGTTTCCGTTGCCGTCTGCCCGTTCGCGTTGCTTTCGTCTATCAATCCGTTTGTGCCTTTTACTTGCATATCCAGCTTCTCGGAAAGCGTGATAAGCGATTTTTTCAGTTTTCCGTTTTTGCTGTTTAAATATATAATACGGTACGGAATGCAGTTACAAAGCGAACGCCCTGTTTCCGCAACTTCTGTATTTTCAAGCGTGTTTTTCGCCGAAATATCAAGCCATGCCGTCCGTTCCTCCGCTTTCGGCGATAACGTCAGATCCCCCACAGAAAGGACATACATTGCCTGCTGCCCCATCGCAGTCATTATAATTTCCCGTGCCGACGGACTTTTCGCTATTATGTACGTTAAAACCTGTTTGTTATTGAAACCGTACACGTAACCGTATAATAAAAGGCTGACGCGATCAAGTAAATTATTGATTGCGTTTTGTGCTTGTACAACACCGTTTGTGCGGCGCTCTATATCGACGGAAAGCATGTCTTTAAGATAATCCGTCGTGAGCACGTAACGATGCGTACTCAAATCATAACGCATATATTTGTCGCTGAAAGGATAGGTTTGTTCCGACATTGTTTCGTTCTCCTGTTTATTTTTTGCAGTTGACTGCAATTTTTTTAAAAAAAGTGTTGACAAACGCTAAAAAATTGCGTATAATATTAATAAGAAAAAAGATCTTCGATATAAGAAAGTCGCCTCCAAACGCTATATGTTAGTATGGTGGGACCCTCGTTAAGCCGAGGAACGGCGTCCACCCAAGATCTTTCAAAACCGTCACACACGTGGCGGTTTTGTTCTTTTATAAGCGGTTAAAAGAAACGTAACTCTTTGTCCGTGATATTCGGGCGTAATTACTGCCATTTTACCTTCGTGCCAAAATTCAAACGTTCCGTTCCCATTCTTTTGAATAAACCGCCCCTTTTCTACGACCTCCGAAAGTCCGCCGAGAAAAACTGAAAGATCAACACCTTGTCGTTCACGTTGCTTGATTATGTGTTGAAGCCCAACTGTGTCGCTGCCCCACAATAAATCAATATCACCCATATCCTCGCGGTAAAACGCGCCTTTAACGTGTCCGCGCTGTTCTTTCAGCAATTTGTCTATCGCGGCTTGTCCTTTATAGCCTTTGAACTCTTCGCCGTAAAGACGTTCGATTTCTTCGGGCGTTTCGCCTGCATTCTCTCGTTCTTCCTGCTTGTTCAATTCGTCTTTCACTTTATCGGGCGTTAAGCCCGTTTTTTCTTTCAGGATTTCCCAAGCCCTCTCATCCGTGGTATCGCTCGGCAATGTTATTCCCGCCGCCGCACACGCGTTTATAGGCAAATGAGTTCTTTCGCGATTTCCGTTTTCTTTATCCGTAAATTTCCCGCCATTGTCTCGCGGGTGTTCGTTTTCGTTCCAATTCATCAGGCTCACCTGTTAAAAATTTTAATTGTAAGGGGCTTGATAACGCCCAAGCCCCTATGAAAGCGTGTTCGCTCAGCTCTTCGCGGTAAGAGCCTGCGTAACGGCGTAAGTAGAAGCCGTCGTGTTTGCCGCCGTAATGGAAACGGTAGCCGCATTGTAACCCGCCGCGGATACAGCCACACTTGCCGCTTCGCCCCTGCCGAGTACGAACGAGTAGCTTCCGTCGGCGTTGTTGGTGTAGCCTACGGAGGATTTGTCAGCTTTCGTAATCGTAAGCAAAGCGTTCTTCACTGCCGCGCTCGACGTGCCGGTAAGCGTAAGCGTTACCGTAGTGGTGTTCTTCGATTCGTACACCGCGACGGATGCCCCTTCGCCGTAATCTGCATTCGCGAAGCCGTAAGACTTGATCACCTCGTTGAAATTCTTCGGCGCAACAACAGCCTTGCCGTCCTTGTCGATCGGGTTGGTGAAGTCGGAAAGATTGCTCGCCGTTGCAACGATCATACCGATGGAGGAAGGACGAGTTACGCCCGCGCCCCACTGCCACAGGTTCTGAATCTTCGTGCCGACTGCGTTGCTTCCGTTCGGAATCGGGTTGATAATCGTGGACGAACGCCCGAAGCCCGTGCCTTCCGCGTTGGCGATATACGCCTGCACCTTGTTGAATTCGGCGTAATTATCCGACGTGATGCCCGCGTAAGCCGCCGCCTGACGCCAATACGAATCGGGTACGACTTTAATATACACGGTGGAATAAACACCGCGCGTAAGCGTACCGATCATCTGACCATCTTCGGTGATACCGCCGCCGATCAGCATTTTCTGAGGAAGATCCCCGGCGGAAAGAAGAACACCGTTTTTCACCGAGAACAACAGATCGAAGAACGACTGTTTCATAATGATAACGCACTCGTCAAGCGGATAGTAAACCGCACCTTCTGACCAAGACGTCTGCGGGTTCGTCATCGTACCGATGAGCTTGTTCATCACCTGTTGCAAATATCCGCTTTCGTCTTTCGAAAGATCGACGGGAACGATATTGCTGTTTTCGGTAGCCGCGGCACGCGCAAGACCGCCGATTAACTGCGTTGCAAGAAGCGAAGAATCTTCCATATTCGCTACGACCTGCGGAATCATTCTCGTACGTTCTGCCGCCAACGGCAACGAAAGCATGTTCTGCGAAATCTTATAAATCACGGTGGCTTTATCGTACACCTGATTGAATGTAATATCTACGCCGTCGGTTTGAAGCTGATCGGGTAACTCGGCGTTTTCGAGTCCGTCGTTACCGGGTGTACCGGGAATCGAATGTCCGGGATAGTCCGTCAAACTGATCGTACGGGGCGCATAAGAAGGCGGAGCCATAATCGGCACTCGCACAGCCGAAACGCCCTCTGCCTGCGCCGTCATAGATTTAAAACCTTTGCCATCGGCAAAGATTTTTGAGTTCAAAAGGTTTCTCATCCAAACATTGTAAAGTCCTCTGTCGGTGAGAATATCTTTTGCGTTGGGGTAATTTCCGTTCCCCTTTCCGAAAGAATTGTAGGACTTGGTAAGTCCCGCAACCACTTGTGCATACAACGTGGAATCGCTGATTCCGTTGGTTTCAATAACACCTGCCATATTTGTTTATCTCCTTTGATTTGATTTACCTGTTTTTTAAAAAGCGTTCGGTATCCGCTTCCGTGAATTTGTTTCCGCCTTTCTCGCCTGTGTATCCGCCGGAAAGCCCCGTAGCGTACTTCTTAGACGATTCGGCAAGCTTGTCTTCATCATTGCTCGCTTCCGGTTTCACAACCATCTTTTCAAGCAACTCTACGATTTTCGCCAGCGACGCTTCAAGTCCGCTTCCGGCTTTCGCAGTTTCATCGACTTTCTGTTCCTTGCCTTTTTCAACCGTCTCTTTCCCGGCGTCGCTTTCGTCAGCGGACTTATCTTTCTCGCCAGCTTCTGGCTTTGCTTCAGCTTCGCCCTTGTCCGATGAAGCGTCGGAATCTTCGGCAGTTTTTTCTGTGGGTTTTTCTTCCGGATTATCCGCCTTTTTATCTGCTTCTGCCTCGCCGACAGCTTCGTGTTCACGATCCGCCGCCGTCTGCGTATCTTTCTGCCCTTCCGATTCTTCCTGTGCGCCTACGCTTTCGTGTACGCGATCGGCGATGGACTGATGAAAGGCTGATTTATCCTCTTCGGATAGATTGTCATAAGCCTTTCTCACTTCTTCAAGAGTAGAAAGCTTATTCTTGTTTATTCCAAACATTTTTCTGTTTACCTCCCGTTTATGTTTGTTCATTCAAAAAATAGACATAAAAAAAGCAGAGGGTGATCTCTGCTCCTGCTATATTTCATTTTTCCGCCTCCTTTATATTCTCACCCGCATCGGATAAGCCGGGCGATCGTTTTCTTTGCAGAATTTCAAATACTCGTCGTATGCGATTTCCGCACACCTTTTCGCGTGTTTTATTTCGTCCTTCTTCAACGCGGTCTCCGCAAAGCTCTTCCACTTGCGCACTACACATTCCAAATCACGTTGTCGCTTTGTTATCGCGTATTCTTTCTTTCGTGTTTCTTCCGATACTGTCGGTAACAGCTCTCCTTTATACTCTTCGATGCGGTGTCTGCAATTAAACCCAAGCAGTCCGTTTTTATATCGCTTTCCGGCTTTCGTCGTATACCACACATCTGTTGCTTCTTCTAACGGCACGTACACGTGCCCGTCTATGCGCCCGCTTGTATGGTCGAGCGAATATATTCTGCCCTGCCAAGGCGCACAGCGTTCAGAACAATCTGCATGCGACGAAGCCACTACCAATTTCACGCCGCTTTTCCGAAGGGTGTTTTCACTGTCTAAATGGTCGTGATACCGCACTTCCATTTCGGCTCGGTTCCGAAGAGAATTCCGACCGGAATAATCGTCCGGATCCAACGCACGTTCGTTAGATAATTCATCAAGCACGGGCTTGATTTTCTTTTTCCACACGTCGTCGTAATACTTTCCGAGCGGAACGCCCAACGTTCTGCCGCTTTCGTACGAGCCGCCGAGTTTCAGCTCGCGTTTCACTGTGGCGTTTCTCGGCGGTTGCACGTTGTCGGTCGCCAGTTTTTTATTTTCCGATTGTGAAAGCAGAAAATATATCGTTACAGGCGATAAACCTATGCTTTTCCAACTTTTCCGTTGTACGTTCGCATAATTTCCCAGCGAGCGCGCTACTGCGCTTCGCAGGTCTTTTATCGTGATTTTTGAGGTTACGGCGCGAATCGACGCTATCAGTTTCTTTTCCGTCGTTGCTTTCGGTTCTTCAGTCAAAAATGCATTTTTGACGATCTCCCGAACGGCGCTCTGCGCATTTTCTATCAATACGACATACGGATTATACCGATCTTTCGCTATCTGCATTTCCGTTTTCTACCCCTTCGCTTGTATAATTACTATCGTTAAACGGGAAGCCGCCGAAATTATCGCGCTTCGCTTTTTCTTCGTCGTCCGCCTTGATTTTCAACAAATATTCTTGTGTTTCGCGGTCCGTAAGATTATTGATTTGCTTGATAGCGATTTCTTTCGGAATCAAGCCGCTTGCATAATTCTGACGGATATTTTCGTCAAATTGCAGTTTGTTGCCGATATAATCGCCGAACTGTACCTGCACACCGTCCGAGTCATAACCTTCCTGATACAAAATCTCACGGATCGCACGTGAAAACACGGGGATGATAATGTTATGTGAATCACGCACGCTTGCACGTGTGAGATTTTCTTCCGCCGTGATTTCCGTAGCAGTTTTGGCTGAATTATCGGGCGTAAGATACGGAAAAATCGACGTGGGCGAGTACCCGGAACGCACCGCTGCCAATCGCTCATAGATTTCAAGCATTTTTCCGTACTGCTCTGCCCTTATATCAAACTGAATCGGCAAAGGTGCTTGCTTTTCTTTCTCAAACCCGCTTGGCATTATGTACACAAACGACTCATCGCCGTATGTTCCAAGCTCACTCGTTGTTACCTGAAAGTTTGTGGCAGGGTTCTGCGCTTGCAACGCCGCAAGGGTTGCCTGCAAAAACTGCTTCGGACAAATAATTTTGCCTTCGCCGTTTAATACGTCAATCAACATTCCGCTGAAAACAACGTCGATACTCCACAAAACGTCAAGGCAGCCATACAAAAGCGGATCGCCAAGCGGCGCTTCGGGAATACACGAGTTCGAAGCCGTGCGAGGCAATAACCACACGCCGAGACCGTCTCGCGCGTCCAACGGTAATTCTTCGTTCAACGCCGACACTCCTAACTTTTTCAATTCGTTCTGTACCTTCACGGGCAAATACTCTAACTGTACACCGTCAAGTTCCGGATCGGGTAAAATCGGCGTGGTTTCTGTTCCGCCCTTTGAAAATACTTTGTATTTGATTACCTTCACGCCTTCGTTGTTGTACTTTCTTTCCTCGGTATCCTGAAAATTTTCGAATTTCACTTTGAATATAACGAGCGCGCTTCCCTTGATTTCCGCTTTCGGCTGTTCCGCTTTTGCCTGTTCGACTTCGGCAAGTCGTTTCTTCAACGCCGCTGTTTCACTCTCGCGCGCCGCTTCCCGCGCTTTCAACTCTTCGATTTCTTTTTCCTGCCGCGCAATTTCTTCCGCTTGCTTTTCGTCTGCCTGATATACTACCGTCGGTTCAACGTTTTCCGCTTCTTTCAGTTTCTTCTTCAAATCTGCGTTGTCTGCCGCAAGCTTCAAATATTCCTTGTTGTAGTTTTCTGCCGTCTTTTCCGCTTCCTTCTTTTCCGCAATCGCTATCGACAACTGCTCTTCCGCTTTGTTTCTCGCCTCGATCGCTTCTTTCACCGCGTCCGATACTTCCCGAACGGGCGCTTCGTCTATATCAATTTTTTCAAGGATCTCTTCCCGTTCCGTTTCGTTCACGCTCGTTAAAAGCGCAAGTTTCGTTACCCCTGCCGCCGCGTGCGATTGCACAAAACCTTGCGGCAACTTTTCGAGAATCGACGTATAATTATACGCCTGCCGCTCTTTGATACCGAGCGCGCCTTCCGTATATTCGCCGAACGTTTCGAACCCCGCCGCTTTATACAGCTTTTTGTCCCGCATTTCCTTGATCGCGATTGCCATTTCCACCCAATGTTCCGCCGATTTCTGCGCGTTGTAACAAATTCGGTTGTGTATATCGCGAAATTGTTGTTCTTCTACCGTCAAGCCGTTGTCCGCCAGCATAAGCTGATCAAAATTGTGTGTGTTTTCCATTGTTTTTGTTTCTCCTTGGGTTTTTATTTTTTTGCATTCGACTGCAATTTTTTAAAATTCGATTTGCGCTTGCACCGCGCGCCGTTGATTGCCCGTCAATAAGATCGGCACAAGCCTGTTTTGCATTTTATCTACTATCTCGCTCGGCACTCGCCCCGCGATAAACAAATCTTTCAGCGACTGCCGCGCCGTTATCACCGTTGGTTTCTTCCGCTCGTATCGCCGCAAAATGATTTCCGTCAGCTTTTCCGCGCCGAATACGTCCGTTCGCTTCCTGCTCGCTTCGATTCCCGTAAAATTGTCGATTATCAGGCAGTCCGCCGCCGTGTATCTGTCGATTACCGCTTCTTCCGTGTCCGTTGCGTTTTTGTTATACGTCGCTTTAATCTCTACGAATATCCTTGACAACGTGGTGAATATCGCCGCTGCGCCGCTATTTTGCAACGTTTTCAGCATCGCCGCCGCTATGTACGTCTTGCCCGTATCCGCTACGCCGTACAGCCATATCCCGCGCCCAGATTCTTGCACTTGCCCGAAATTCAGACAGAATTTTTCGCAACGCTCTATGCCCGTCAGGTATTCTTCCGTCGTGTCTGCCATTCCGTCCGCGTTCCAGTCGTAAAACGAAGCGTTTACGCAGTCCGCAGGCACTACGCTTTCGTTCATCGTCCGATATACCGCCGCACGCTCTCGTTGCTCGCGTTCGTATTTCTCGCGGTTCGCACGATTTTCCACGCACTTACACGCGCATTTCAGATATATGTTCTTTTGCGGCATATCCAGCGTTTTCTTCCCGCCGCAATGACGGCAATATATCAGATCGCCCGCTTTGTATTCCGTCTGCGGATCGTAGTTCGTAAGAATCGCCCGTTTCGCCGCCTCGTAGTGTTCCCGCGTTCCCCAGTCGCTTCCGAAGCTTTCGCCGATCGCTTTTAATTCGCTCATTGCTTTTTACCCTCCGCTTTTCCCTTTCCGCATAACTTCTCAAAGTATGCCGCGCGTTCCCGCCGTTCCTGTTCTTCCGTCTGTTCTTCCGCTTCCCGCGCTCGCTTCTTAAACGGCGCGTATTCGCCCGCGATGATCCGTTTCGATAACCGGCATAGCATTGAAAGCGTTCTGCAATTTTCCCGCAACCACTCGCTTTCTTCAAAACGCTGTATAATGATTGCCCAGTCTTCGTTTGTAAGACTTCTTAGCTCGGTAGAATAATTATCTATTACCACCGAGGGAAACTTTGCGAAAAACTTTGCCTGCCCGCTCTCTTCTGCCGTTATCTCTTCCCCCTTTGGGGGATTATAGGGGGTAGAGATTATATTTACTTTACTTTCCTTTTCTTTATAGGGATAATTCTCGGAATTAAACTCTTTCTTCTCGGAATTAAAGCCTTTTTTCGCGGAAGAATTACCAAAAAGGGCGCATTTAATATAAGGTGCGGTGTTCTCTTGACTTAAAAGCCAATAACTTTCGACCTTTGTCGGTGTCTTTAAGGCGCGGGTTTTTATCGCCTTTTGCCACCGCTCTTGTATTCCGTCGCTCGTCAAGACAGCGTCCGACTTAAAAAGCTGTTCATCGAACATCGACCGTTTAAGTAAGAATGCCAGGACTTGCTGCACCGTTTCGGAAGACATATTCAATTCTTCCGAAATAACATATATAAAATCGTCGTCAACCCTTGTGTAGTAACCTTCACGATATATCATACATAGCAAATACAGATATATCGCCAATCCGTCTGCCCCGTATCGGGCTTTCAATATTCTGACTTTTTTATCCGAGAAGAAATCGACTTCAAGCGGGAAAAATTCCAGCCCCTGCGATTGTGTTCTCGACAATCGTTTCTCACCCCCTTTTTAATACTTGCTCTTCCAATACGTTTTGTACGTATCGAGTAGCTTTTCCGTTTTCAGATAGTCCACAAACTCGGCTATCACGCTTTCAATCGGTTGCGGTATATCTTTCCGCGTGTACCGTTCTTCGTATATGTCTTTGCCGTCGCAGATCTCGTATCGAAATTCGCTCGCGCTTTCTATCACTTCGAGATACATAGGATGCTGCACACTCGAATAATACTTCCCGACGTTCGCATACGATTCTACACGCTTGCAATCGTATATCACCCCCGCGCGCACCCAGTCGCATTTCGCCATCAATAGAAACGTTATCCCGCCGATTTCTTTTTCTTTGTATTCCGTAAGCTGATACGCCCCGCCTATGAGTTTCTTTGCCATTATCCGCACGCAAGCCGCTTCATCTTCTTCACAACCGCGTTTCGCCCATTCTTCGGCGTGTTCCACCGCGGCTTCTCTGTCGCCGCATTGCGTGGCGTATACGGCGTTCTCAAACGATATGCCGCGAAGCATTACGTCGTTTTGTTCGCCCGGCTCTTTCTTCAACACTCGCAGAAAATCTTCCAACGCTTCGTCTTCGCTTCCTTCGGCGCAGTCGAATATGTACGACCACGCCGCAAGCAACGACTGCGTTATTAAGTAACGCTCTTTCATTCCGCTTTCTCTCCGCTCTCTTCCGCTTCGGCGATCATTTTATCGATCGCTTGTTTCGCCGCTTCTTTGCCTTTCTTCGCCGTGGAATTTTCCTGTGTTTCGCCTGCCTCTTCAAACGGCTTTTCTTTCTCTTGCTTCGGCTCGCCTTTCTCCACCGGCTTCGGCGCTACGTATGCGTGTTTTGCGCTATCCCATTGAAAGCCAAGCTCGGCAATCGTCTGTTTGCAAATCGCGCACAGCTCTACGAACGACGTCAGCGCGTGGGGAATCTTTTTCAATTCCTCTTTTGCTTTCGTAAACTCTTCCGGCGTTTTCCATGAGTCGATCATCGCTTTGCCCTGTTCCATCGCGTTTTCATACGCCTCACGCTCTGCCGCGAAAAATTGGTTGTCTTTCGCTATGTTCGCGTTCGCTTCTTCGAACAGCTTCGTGATATAATCGTTTTTGTCGTTTACGCCCAGCGCGGGAATTTTTCTCACTCCGTTGATTCCGTAACAACCTTTCGCGAAATATTCGTCCGTCGGCGTGAACCCGATCATGCGCTGATCACCGTTCATAAACACATAACCGCCGAAATCGCAGGGTTGCCACACGATATTTTTCGACGAGCCTTCGCAAAGCAATCTTTGCACCGCTACGCCTTCTTTGTTCTTTTCTTCCACCGTGTGAAACACGTAAATGATATTCTTGTTCAGAACTGTTTTCAGACGGTTCGTAAGGCTCTGAAATTCAAGCTTTACAGCCCCGTAACCTTTCTGCGAAATTGTTCCCGACTTCGTTCTGTTTATCGGATCTTTCCGCATCACATAGTCTTGCAAAAGCGTTATGAGCGCGCCGCCCGTATCGATGATGACCGTTTCAAACTCTTTCATTTCCTCGCTTTCAAGGTCTTTCAGAAGCTCTTCGTACGTCTTTTCGATTAAGCATGTCGGACGATGCTGCGCTTTAATACGCTGTATGCCGCGGTCAAGGTCGATTAAAAGCGGCTTCGGCGCTGAACATGCAAGCGTGGTTTTCCCGGTGCCCGGCGCTCCATATAAAATCGCCGAGAATCGCTGATTTTGGAACGTAAGTTCCGAGGGTTTGTAAAATGGCATAATGTTGCCTCCTTAAAGTGTATTTTTCGCGCCCCGACGGAATCGAACCGCCGCGTGTTTCCTTTGGGCACATATCCGGCGGCTTCTCGCCGCCGCACTTCACACAAGCTCTTTCGCTTCGTGAAGCAATCCTTCTAAGTACATAAGTTTGTCCTGCTTGTCCATTCTCTGCGTTTTCCGGATAAAGCTCGCAACCGTTTTATGTTCGCGCGCTATCGCTTTCAAGGCTTCCATCGCCCTTTCTATGTTCGCAAAAATAATCATTCCCCGTCCTCCTCGTCTTCGGCTTCATATTCCTTGTCCTCTTCGGGCACATCATAGAATAAGTGTTCGTAATCTTCCTGACAAAGCCCGAGCGTCGGATCTTCTACGTTGTACATTACTTCTACCCTTTCCGCGGGACTTTTGCCGCCCGCGGTCGGCTTTCGTTGTTTCGCGACAACGGAGTCTGCTTTCAATTTTTATTGTTTACGAGCAACGCGTCGATTACTTCGTCCGTCGTACATTCAAGCGTTTGCGCGATCTTTTTGATTTTTTCGGGCGACGGCGTACATTTGCGCCGCCCCCACTGTCCCACCGTTCGGGGGTCTTCACCAATGGCGCGCGCCACCGTGGAATAATTCCATCGCTTGCTTTTTAACAGTTCTCTAAAATTCATTTTTTCATCTCCCGTTTATAAATTTTTAATTACGTCGCGCGTAATCGCTATCAAGCTATCCCACGATACGTTTATATCTTCTGTGCTTCCGTCTATGTACGTAAGCCCGCACTAATTCGCGGTCATCTTCTTCGCGGTAGCTCGCGTCTTTCACATTCACTTCCGCTGCTTGTAACAGCGGTTTTAAGTAATGCGTTACGAAATACGCTTTGTATTCCTGCATTGTTGTATTTCCTCCTTTTAAGGTTATTCGTTGCTTGACTCGTCAAGCAGTTTGTGCTTATATCATAGCACAAACTGCTACACTATTTGTAGCACACATTTATTTGTGATACATTTCGTATCTTGATTATATTATATGCTACTGTTTGTATCTTGTCAAGTATTTTTGCGCCTTTTTGTTGCATTTTTTGAAAAAATTTTTTATAATATTGTTCGGAGGTAAAAACAAATGACTAATTTAGTAAAATTACGAGAAGCGCAAGGCTTACGCCAAGAAGACGTAGCGAAAATTCTCGGGGTATCCCGACAAGCCTACTGCACTTATGAAAACGACAAACGGCAAGCAGGATATGAAACCCTGATAAAGCTCGCCGATTATTTCGGCGTGTCCGTTGATTATCTGCTCGGAAAGCCGCAATGGACGGAAGAGGATAAGGCACTCGGCGTGGGGAATCACAAAACCACCCTTTCGCCCGAAGAATGGGAAATACTCGAAACCATCGAACAGCTTCGGCAGAAAAAAGGCGATGAAGCCGTGAAAACAGTCTTGCAAATGATTCGGATAATGTGCGAAAAATAATTTGATTATTTTTACAATTATTTTTTAAAAAGCGCAGGCGTATGTCAACTTTTCTCTGCTATAATATAATCAAGGCAAACAAACGTTTGTTTTTGACGATATAAAAAAGGGGATAGGAAAAATGAAAGGCACGCTATTATCCGAAGATTTAATCGCTTTTTCTACGAGGTTGCTTTTGGCAAGGCAGCGCGGAGAGATCGTTCACCTTGCGAAAGAGATGAACGAGATTGTAGAAAAGGCGATGGAAATTGAAAAGAACGATGGCTTCGGCTATCGTTCGGATGAACAGGAAGCAATTTCGGCTACTATCAAATTCACGAAAAAGGAAATTGATAATATGTCGAAAACATTCAAAAAGCAATTCATATTAAACGGGCTTGTCGCCCACGTACTCAAACGCCCAAGCGGCAAAAACGGGTTCTGTTATGAAATACGTTACCGCCGCAACGGCTACTGCATTTTAGCTTCTTCTACTAACTTAGCGGAAGCAAAAAGAAAGTTCTTGGCTAAAACCGTACCGAGCGAGATTGAGAAATACCATGTGCAGCAATGTAAAACGAGAGTAAACTCTCTTAAAGAAGTTTTTGAAGAATGGTATCAGTACAAGAAAGGCACTATCACCGAAGGAGAGTTAAAAAAACATTCCTCGAATTTTTGCGAATTGCCTGAAACACTCCGCAATAAACAAATATCATTGGTTCGTACAGGTGATTTAGATAAAATTCTAAAATCTGTAAAGCCCCGCAAATACGAAGATTTGCGAACTCTTTTTAATGGTATTTTTAAGTATGCAATTGCAAGTGGTATTATTGCACATAACCCCGTTACTCTTATCCCATTCAAAAGGGCTGAACGTCAATCGCGCGCAGCCTTAGCCACAGAAGAAATTTATGCCTTCTTAAAACAAGTAGAATTACCGGAATTTGAGCCAATCAAACAGGGTGCATATTTGCTCTATTTCTTTGGACTTCGCCCTTGCGAAATAGACGAAGAAACGCACCGGGAAGGCGATTTCCTTATTGCTCGCAATCGCAAACGAAAGCAAGGAAAAATCGAGTACAAAAAAATCCCCGTACCGAAAGAGGCACAGAGATTGATACAATGGGATAAACCGCTTATATTTAATTGTACTCGCATAACAAGAGATCGGCTATTCAAAAAATTACTGGGAGATTGCAACAAAACCGCTTATTGCCTGCGACATACATTTGCAAGTATTTGCGCGCAATCCTTTGAAAAATCTAAATTTTCGGGCGAAACTCAAATATTCAAAACGTCTGATTTGGTGGAATTATGGCTTGGGGATAGCCCGGAACGACTCGTAGGGAAAACATATATACACTATTCAGACGATTTTATGCGCAAGCTGATGGATTTGGTAGAGTTTCCAACACTCGAAACACGCGCGTAAATAAGGCTTGAGTAAGATTTTTGTTAACCAAATCTTACGCCAATCCTCACTAAAAACGTATTTTTAAAGCAGATTTCTACTCAAAAATGCGCAAAAAAAACGGCTTTATGCAATGTTTTTTGCATAAAGCCGTAGGAATGGCGCAGAGAAAGGGATTTGAACCCTTGTATGAGTAACCCCATAACATGATTTCGAATCATGCGCGTTCGACCGCTCCGCCATCTCTGCAACAGCTTTATTATTATATACCATTCCACGAGATTTTGCAAGCTTTTTTAACGCGTATTTTCAATTTTTTTATCAAGCGCACCGTTTTATTTCGTTTCCAACGAAAGCAGCGCCGTAAACGGACGATGATCGGACGTGCGCACGCAGACGACCTCCGTCTTTTCCACCGTGAATTCTTTCGAAACGAAAATATAATCGATTACGCGATCGGGATTGAACGACGAAAACGTAAATTCTTTATTATTTGTTTCGTCCGCCGCGCTTTGCAGGCGCCCGTAAATCGGCTGCAATACTTCCGCATGCGGTTCTACGTTGAAATCGCCCATTAAAATCACGGGAGTTTTTGTTTCATCCAAAATCTTTATAAGCGCCGCCGTCATGTTTTTCTGTTCCGACGGATTCAGCCCGTAATGCGTAGATAATACGGTAACTTCCACGCCGTCGATTTCCGTCAGCACGCGCAGAATCGCTCTGTCCTCGTAATAGCCGCCCTCGGTGCGCAGTTCCATCGGCGGAGCCGGCACTTCTATCACGTCTTTTTTTTAACACGGGATATTTTAAAAGCATTGCGTTGCCGTACTGCCGCACGCCGTCGAAACAATACGCTTCGCCGAATTCGTGATACCGAAAGCCGGCACCTCGCGCCAACACTTTCGCCTGCTCGTCCAGACCGTTCCCGCCCGATTCGAATACTTCGTTCAGCCCCACGATTGCGCAATCGAGCAAGCGGATGGTTTCCGCCGTCTTTTCCGGTTCGATTTTCAGCACTTCCCACGCGGAAGCGGGCGGTTCGTAATTCGTAAAGTTCAGGCAGTGGCAGATATTATATGTCGCGACTTTCAGATATTTTTTCATTTTTATTTTCCTTTCGAATTTGAAAGACAATTCGCCGCATCGATTTACGGTTGTCCGATTCGAAGCCTTTCCGCTTCCATGCGCCGCCCGCAATCCACACTTCACAGCTTTATTATTGTATACTATTCCATAAGTTTTTGCAAGCTTTCTTAACGCGTATTTTTCAATTTTTTAAAAAATCACGAAATCATTGCCCGAAAAACGACTTTTCCGCCGCCTTTCGGGCTGATTTTCCACTTTTGAAACGCGCGCCTTTTACAAAATATTCGCCGTTACAATCGAGTCGTAATGGTTATAATAAACGCCGCTCACGCCGTTTTTCTGCGGCTCGCCGCCCGTGAAAAAGTCAACGGCGGGCTCTTCCAACTCCTCGATTTTTTCGATTTCGCCGTTTACGTATGCGCGCAGCCTGCGCGTGCAGCTCTTTGTGCGCTGAATTAAGCCGCCGAGATGAATTTCCTGCACGTCGAAACCGTGCGGTTTATTCTCTTTCATCCACCTTTTTTCGAATGCGGAAGCGAATTTTTCAAGGTTTTCAAGCGTGATTTCGTAATCGGGCAACAGCGCGGCAAGCGCGTTTTTATCGCCTTTCTCATACGCTGCGCGCGTGAGATAGCCTAAATCGTATTTCAAAGAAAGCACCCGCGCTAACGCCGCGTAGCTTTCAAACATATACCCGTAATTTCTGCTGCGCTTCGCCGCTTTTTCCAAGCCTTCCGCAAACTTTTCGTACGCCTTGCGCTCCTCGCCCGTGCCGAGCACCGCGCAATCGAACGTGCCGAGAAAATAATCGGAATAGAACAGTTCTTTCACGCCGAGGAAAAAGTCTTCTTTCTGCCGTTTGTTCAAATTTTCGTCCACGAAATCGCACAGCATAAAATCGTTCTACTCTTCGCCGAATAACGCCGCAAACTTCTTTTTCGCGTTCTCCTCGCTGAAATTTCCTTTCGCACATTCCGCGGCGTACACAAGCGAGGGCAAAAGCGCGTACGGCGAACACTCGCCGCCGCCATTGCCCCACATTGTGATAAGTATATTTTTTACGCCGTACTTTTGCGCCGCTTCGAGAAATATTTTCGTCTGACGTATCGATTTGCGGTTGTCCGATTCAAGCCCTTTCCACGTCCACGCGCCGCCCGCAAGCCACACTTCGCGGTTGAAATCGAGATGATGCCGCATCATACAATCTACAAGATCCGCGTCCTCGTTGTAATAATCCCAGTACACGAGCTGAATATTTTCGGGCACTTTTTCCGTTACCCGAACGGGAATTTTTTGCTTGTGATAGTACGGACCTTTGCTCACGATGCGGAAGAACATATCGCTCCACATCATCGGCTTAAAACCGTATTTTCCGGCAATTTCCGTTACGCGCGACAGGTGGTGCAACAACAGGTTGAAGCGGTTGTTCGCGCCGTGCAAATCGAAATATTTGCCTCTGCCGAGCATATACGCCTCGTCCATTCCGATATGAATATTGCGCGAAGTAAAACATTCCGCGCACGTGGCAATCATCTTTTCAATCAGCGCGTAAGTCCGCTCGTCATCTACAAGCAGAATATCGTTCGCATCGTTAATTTTCTGATATTCCCGATAACGGAAAATCTGATTCAGGTGCGCCAGCGTCTGAATACACGGCATAAGCTCTATGCCGTTTTTTTTCGCGAACGCGTCGATTTCTTTCAGCTCCGCTTTCGAATATCTGCCGCGGCGGTAGCCGAATTGCGGTTCGCCCTCGATTTCGTAAGTATCTTCCGTATATAATTGCAGACAGTTATACCCTATTTTTTTTAGCGTGAGAATAAAATGTTTCAATTCTTCCACGCTCATCACCGCGTTTCTCGAACAATCGAGCATTACGCCCAAATAGCCTTTTTTCATTCGTTTTTCAATCCCTCCTGCGCGATTTTCATATTTGCACCTCCGCAAATCGTTTTCGCTCATATTTTATCATCGATTTTCCGTTCGAACAATGATTTATCTTTCACGAATTTGTATTTTTACGTCAGTTTTTCCAACAAATTTTTATAGCTTTATTTATACAAAATCCGAACGATTTTACAACAAAAATCGTTCGGATTCACAACAAAATATTTCGATTTTTCAGCCGCTGAAACGCGCGCTTTTTATAAACTTTTTATAAACAATTCGCCGTGGCGATAAGCGCGTACGTATTACAAAACATGCCGTTTTTCTGCGGCTCGCCGCCCGTGGAAACGTCTGCGGTGGGCTCTTCCAGCTCCTCGATTTTTTCGATTTCGCCGTTTACGTACGCGCGCAGCCTGCGCGTGCAGCTCTTCGTGCGCTGAATGATACCGCCGAGGCGAATCTCCTGCACGTCGAATCCGTGCGGCTTATTCTCTTTCATCCACATTTTTTCGTAAACGGAAACGAATTTTTCAAGATTTTCAAGCGTTTTTTCGTAATCGGGCAGCAATGCGGCAAGTGCTTTTTTATCGCCTTTCTCGTACGCTTCGCGCGTGAGATACCCCAAATCGTATTTCAAAGAAAGCACCCGCGCCAACGCCGCATAGCTTTCAAACATATACCCGTAATTTTTGCTGTTTTTCGCCGCGGTTTCCAACTTTTCCGCAAGCGCGGCATACGCTTTGCGTTCCTCGCCCGTGCCAAGCACTCCGCAATCGAACGAGCCGAGAAAATAATCGGAGTACAACATTTCCTTCACGCCGAGGCGGAAACCTTCTTTCCTGTTTTTCATCAGCTCGTCGCAAACGAAATCGCACAGCATAAAATCGTCCCAGCTTTCGCCAAACAACGCCGCAAACTTCTTTTTCGCGTTCTCCTCTGAAAAATCGCCTTTCGCGCATTCCGCGGCGTACACCAGCGACGGCAGTAGCGCATACGGCGAACACTCTCCGCCGTTATCGCCCCACATCGTAATTAAAATATTGTTTACGCCGTGTTTTTTCGCCGATTCCAGAAACGTTTTCGTCTGCCGCATCGATTTACGATTGTCCGATTCGAAGCCTTTCCACTTCCATGCGCCGCCCGCAATCCACACTTCGCGGTTGAAATCGAGATGATGCCGCATCATGCAATCCACGGTTTCCGAATCCTCGTTATAATAATCCCAGTAAACAAGCTGCACGTTTTCGGGCACCGTTTCCGTTACGGCTTTCGGAATTTTCCGTTTATGATAGTACTCTCCTTTGCCCGCGATCCTGAAGAACATATCGCTCCACATCATCGGCTTGAAGCCGTACTTTCCGGCAATCTCCGTTACGCGCGAAAGGTGGCGCAACAACAGATTGAAGCGGTTGCTCGCGCCGTGGAGATCGAAATATTTCCCTCTGCCGATCATGTGCGCCTCGTCCATGCCGATATGAATATTGCGCGAAGTAAAACATTCCGCGCACGCAGAAATCATCTTTTCAATCAGCGCGTACGTCCGCTCGTCGTCTACAAGCAAAATATCGTTCGCGTCGTTGATTTCGCGGTATTTTTCATAGCGGAAAATCTGATTGAGGTGCGCCAGCGTCTGGATGCACGGCATCAGTTCCACGCCGTTTTCCTTCGCGAACGCGTCGATTTCTTTCAGTTCGGCTTTCGAATATCTGCCGCGGCGATAGCCGAACAGCGGTTCGCCGTCGATTTCGTACGTGTCCTCCGTATAAAGCTGCAGGCAGTTATAGCCGATTTTTTTCAGCGTAAGAATAAAATTCTTCAGTTCGTTTACGCTCATTACGGCGTTTCTCGAACAATCCAGCATTACGCCGAGATAATTTTTTTTCATCTTCGTTTTCTCCCGATAAATCCGCGCGGTTATGCCCGCGCTTTTCAAATATATTATACAAAAAGCCGAACGAATTTGCAATAAAAAACGTTCGGCTTTATAATAAAATATTTCGCACTTTTCAGTCGCGGCAAACGCGCGTTCCGCGCAGATTATTCCGCGTATTTTTTCACGATGGCGCGCATTTCATCAAAATGCGCCAGCATATCTTTCGCGAGGGCAAGCTGACAGCGCGCCCGCACGAGATTGTGCGTTTCGTAATCGACGGAGAAATACTTGTCGCCGTCAAGATAATCGGTCAAAAAGCGCACGCCGCATTCCAACGTCATCGCCAGCGCGCCGCCCGCGAGAGAATCTATTTCCGCTTCGGTGAGCGCGTCTTTATCCACGCCTAAAAATCCGCGCGTAAACGCTTCGAATTTATCAAGGTCCAACGCTACGTTCGATAAATCCCGCTCGTCCTCCGCCGCGGCGTTCGCCCCTGCGCGGATGGCGTCGCCGAAATCGAACGCCACCAGCCCCGGCATCACCGTATCCAGATCGATGACGGACAAATGTTCCTGCGTTTTTCTGTCGAACAGAACGTTCGAACACTTGGTATCGTTATGCGTTACCCTGAGCGGCAGCACGCCCGCACGCTGCAAACGGTAGGTTTCCGTGGCTTTTTCTTCCAGCGCGAGATATTCTTCGATTTCGCGGCGGACTTCCGCAGCGCGCCCCGCCGCGTCCGCTTCCACCGATTTTCTGAACGTTTCGAAACGCATCGGCGTATTGTGGAAATGCGGAATCGCGATGAACAGATTTTTTACGGGATAATCGGCAAGATATTTCTGAAACTCCCCGAAAGCCTTGCCCGATTCTTCCATCACGAACGGAGAAGCGATGAGAAACGTCGTAGAATCGTCGATAAACCGGCTGCACCGCCAGAAATCGTTCTTCTCGTCGATGAAATAATAGGCGCCGTCCTGCGTTTTATGATAATGCAGCACGTTCCGCTTTGCCGTTACGCCCGTCGCCTTGATCTTCGCACGGATATACTCGGTAACGGAAATGATGTTGTTCATCACTTCCACGGGGTTTTTAAACACGTACGTATTCACTCTTTGCAGGATGTAATCTTTTACCTCGCCGTCGCGGAAGAAATACACTTTATACGTCTTGTTAATGTGCCCGCTGGTAATCTGTTCGTAACTGCGATACTCGCCCTCGATGGAAAATTTTCTGCAGACAGCCTCGATTTTCGCGTCGGTCAATTTCGTTCCCCCCTTTTGATTTTTATTTCCTTTTACGCCCGGACCGTTCCCGGCACGGGAAGCGTTTCGCCCGGACGGGAAGCTCCCTTTTCGGGAGCTTCCCCCTTCCCAGCTTTCCTCGTAAGAGAAAAGCCGGGTTGAATTACCGCTTCTTTTCTATCTTCTTTTCCCTCGTAAGTATACGTAGGAACCAGCTCGGCAAGATACTTTTTCATCTCGTCCGTTTCGGCATAAGCTTCGGCATAAAGTTTATCCAGCGTATGCCACAGCTTATTTTCGTCCAGATCGATAGGCTTTGCAATGTTAATCAAGCCGTTTTCCGTTTTCTGCAATCCCTCTTCCGCCATCAGCCGTTCTTCGTACAGTTTCTCGCCGGGGCGAAGTCCCGTGCAGACAATGGGAATATCCACGTCAGGTTCGTAGCCCGAAAGCTGAATGAGATGCCGCGCAAGGTCGTAAATCTTCACGGGCTCGCCCATATCCAGCACGAAAATCTGCCCGCCCTTTGCGTACACCCCCGCCTGTATCACCAAAGATACCGCTTCGGGAATCGTCATAAAATATCTTATGATGTTTTTATCCGTTACCGTTACGGGTCCGCCCTCGGCAATCTGCTGTTTGAAAAGCGGAATCACCGAACCGTTGGAGCCGAGCACGTTGCCGAACCGCACCGCCACGAATTTCGTATGTTTGCTGTGCTTGCCGATCGTCTGAATAATCATCTCGCAAATGCGTTTCGTACAGCCCATCACGTTGGTGGGGTTCACCGCCTTATCCGTGGAAATCTGCACAAACGTTTCCACGGCGAATTCGTCCGCCAGCCGCGCCACGTTCAGCGTGCCGAACACGTTGTTTTTCACGGCTTCGTTGGGGCTGGTTTCCATCAGCGGCACGTGCTTGTGCGCAGCCGCGTGAAACACAATCTGCGGGCAGTATTTTTCGAATACGTCGCGCATTTTTCCGATATCGCGCACGCTGGCTATCAGCGTTAAAAGATTAAGTTTTTCGTGATATTTCCTCTTGAGCTCCTGTTCGATATTGTACGCGTTGTTTTCGTAAATATCCAGAATAATCAGGCGCTTCGGATGATGCGTCGCAATCTGGCGGCACAGCTCGCTGCCGATTGAACCGCCCCCGCCCGTTACCAGCACCGTTTTATCTTCGATATAGCCGAGAATCTGATTCAGATCTACCTGCACCTGTTCTCTACCCAGAAGGTCGGTGATTTCCACGTCGCGGAATTTCGATACCGTTACTTTTCCGTCGGTCAGTTCGAAAATACCGGGCAGAATTTTCACGGGCTTTTTGCAGTCCTTCAGAATGTTGATGATTTCTTTCTGCCGCTGACGCGACGCGGAAGGAATCGCGAAAAAGATTTCGTCCACGTTATATTTTTTCGCCATTTGCGGCGCCGAAGCGATGTCGCCCACGATTTTTACGTTTAAAATGTGCTTGCCCAGTTTGTTCTTGTCGTCGTCCAGAATACATACGGGGCGGAAAGAAGCGCGCTTCGAAGTGCACTGTTCCTTCACGATCAGCAGTCCGGTTTCGCCTCCGCCCACGATCATCACGCGTTTTTTGCCCTTGAAACCGCGGCGGAAAAATACGCCGATCGTCTCGTTCAGTCGCTTGCAAAAACGCGAATACACCGCAAAATTCATTAAAAATATGCCGAATACCAGCACGGTGGAAACGGAAACGACGCTCTGCCCGGTAACAACCGCAAAAACGATATTCAGCCCCGCCTGCAACGCCACGGCAAGCAGTATTTTAAACGCGTCGAAAAGCGTCGTCAGCGAAAATACGACGGCATAGCCCTGCGAAAGGAACAAAAACAGAACGGTAAGCACCACGTTCGCGCCCATCCACAACACAATTTCTCTGCCGAACGGTGCCGTGTCCGTAACAAAAAAAGCGATCGTTTCCGCCAGCAATACCGAAAGTACGTCCATTACCAGCAAAAACGTCGCGTGTCCCCTTTTCGTGTGCCAAAACTTCATCCCGTTTTCCTCTTATCGCGAAAAAAAACGCTATACAATCCGTCTGCGGCAGTCCGCAAACGACTGCGGCATACAAAAGCAGCCCCCGTTTTTCCGCGTTGTTCTCAATATATAAATATTGTAACACATTTTAATTACCATGTCAAGAAAACCGCCGACAATTATCGACAAACCGACATTGTTTTTTCACATATTTTACATTTTTTTGCCGGTAATTCCGAAAAATTCCTTAGGAACGGGCGATTTGAAAACAAGACTTTCGCCCGTTACCGGGTGGCGCAGACAAAGCTCCGAAGCGTGCAGCCCCAGTCGCTTTAAAGGCGAATCGACCAACCCGTACTTTTCGTCGCCGACCACGGGATGCCCCGCCGCTTTCATCGCCACGCGGATCTGATTTTTTCTGCCGCTGTCGATTTCCACGCGGAGAAGGGAATATTTTCCGTTTTCGCACACCGTTTCGTACCGCGTTACGGCGCGCTTTCCCTCGCGCGGAGAAACGCAGTACACCAGATGATTTTTATCTTCCTTTAAAAACGAGACGATTTCGCCGCTTTTTTCTTCGAATACGCCCGAAACCACGGCATAATATTCGCGTTTTTCCACCAGCTCGTTCCAGCGCATGCGCAGCATGGAATGAAGCTTTATATCTTTGGTGAACGCCAATACGCCCGAAGTTTCTTTATCGATGCGGTGCAGCACGTAAGCGCGCTCGTTTTTGCCCTTCTGCCGCAGATATTCTTCCGCGATATAGTACGCGGAAAGCCGCTCGTCGTCGCTTTCCACCGATAACAGCCCGGCGGGCTTATCCAGCACCAGAAACTGCTCGTTTTCAAAAATAATTTTCGGCAAAGGCAGCCTTGCGGGGCGCTCCGCCGCAGAAGTTTTCAAACGGCTTTTCTCTCTTTCCTTCCCTGCGGAAACGCGGGAAAGTTCCGCCATGGCGCTTGCCGTGCGGGCTTTCGAAATGCGGATTTCGTCGTCTTTCGCCAGCGGAAAATCGAATTGTTTTTCAGTCCTGCCGTTTACCAGCACTTTTCCGCCCGAAAGCAGCGATTTTACGTTATTGCGCGACTGATTGCATTTTTTCAGCAGAAATTCAAGCAGCGTATCGCTGCGCTGCACCGTATATTTCGCCGTATATTCCGTTTTGGTTTTATGCGCTTCTTTCGCCGCGCCGCGCGCCGTTTCTTTGGAATTTTCCCGCTTTTTCGTATACAGTTTTCTCTTGCCTTCGCTCATACCCGCTTTTTCCTTTTATAAAATTTTTCGCCTCTTCCGCATAAGGAAAAAGGCGAAAATGATTGCATAAAACGCGTTCGCGCCCCGATTACTCGTCGTCCTCGTCGTCGGGCAGGTCTACGTTGTGATAAACTTCCTGTACGTCGTCAAGTTCTTCCAGCGCGTCGAGCATGTTGGTGAATACGCGCACTTTATCTTCGGGCAGCGTGATTTTGTTCTGCGGAATCATGGCGATTTCCGCCTGAACGAAGCGGATTTTCGGTTCTTCTTCGTCGCTGTGGCGCGATTTCGGCGCCGCCGCCATCAACTCTTTGTTCTTCTCTTCGAAGTATTTTCTCACGTCGGAGAACGCTTCGGGCGAAGTGAAAATTTCGTATACGTCGTCGCTGACGGTTACGTCGTCGGCGCCCGCGTCCAGCGCGTATTCGGTAACGGTATCTTCGTCCAATTCGGGCGTGCGTTCGATAACGATGTAGCCCTTGTTATCGAAATTGTACGAAACGCAGCCGGTGTTGCCCATCGAACCGCCGTGCTTGCCCATAATCGCACGGATGTCGCCCGCGGTACGGTTGTTGTTATCCGTCAGCGTGGTGATGATTACGGCAGAACCCGCGGGACCGTACCCTTCATAGGTAAGTTCCTTGTAGTCCGCGCCCGAAAGTTCGCCCGCAGCCTTCTTGATGGAACGCTGAATGTTATCGTTGGGCATATTCGCCGCTTTCGCTTTCGCGATAATGTCGGCAAGTTTGCTGTTGGTATCGGGGTTGGGATTGCTCTTCGCCGCTACGGCGATTTCTCTGCCGATTTTGGTGAAGATTTTGCCTCTCGCCGCGTCCGCCTTGCCCTTTTTCGCCTGTATGTTATGCCATTTGCTATGTCCTGACATCGTTGTTTTCTCCTGTTATTATTTTAATGGTTTATAAAAATTTTTCACGGCGCAGCGCGTACATGCACACCGCCGCCGCAACGCCCGCGTTCAGGCTTTCCTGCGTGCCGCGCATGGGAATCGCCACCGTTGCCGCCGCCAGCTTTTTCACGACGTCCGAAAGTCCGTTCGCTTCGTTGCCGATCGCCAGCGCGATTTTCCCCTCCGCGCGGAAGGTAAACACGTTTTCGCCGCCCATATCCGCCGCCAGAATTTTTTCGCCCGCAAACAGCACGGGAAGTTCTTCGCGCGAAAGCGTATAAAGCTTCGTGAAAAAAATGCCGCTCATGCTTGCGCGCACGCACTTGGGCGAATACGCGTCGGCGCACTCCGCAAGATAAATCTCGCCGTAGCCCGCCGCGTTTGCCGCACGGATAATCGTTCCCAGATTTCCGGGGTCGGCTATACCGTCCAGAATCAGGCAGTCGTTTTCGGGCGCGCTGGGAACATTTACGGGAATTTTCACTTCAAGCATCACGCCCTGCGGCGTTTTTTCTTCGGAAACGAACGAAAACGCGCTTTCGGATAAATACGTGATTTTATCCTCGCCCAAACCGCGTTTTTCAAGCAGGGCGAAAATCTCTTCCGCGCGCTTTCCCGCGTAGTTTTCCGAAATATACGCCCGCTCCGTCTGTAAGGAAGAACGCAGACATTCCGCCGCCATCTTCTCGCCTTCCGCAAGAAACGCGCCGTATTCTCTTCTGCCTTTCTTTTCTTTCAAAGCCGCGGCGCGCTTCACTATCGGGTTGTTTTTCGATGAAATAATCGTTTTCACGGGCGTTCCTCCGCGCGTTTTACGGCGAATTTCTTCGCCCGGATTTCCGCCGCGTTTGCGGCGTTTTCAATCAAAAAAGCCTTTCAGAAACGCACTCCAAAAGGCTTTTTCCCTATTCTCAGCCGCTTAAAATGCCGCTTATGCCGCTGTTATGCCGAAAAATTCCGGCGCCGTTTCCGAAATTAACGGAACCGCTTAAAGCGCCGCTTTCGCCTTTTCGGCAAGCTGCGCGAACGCTTTCGAATCGTTCACCGCAAGTTCGGCGAGAACCTTTCTGTTCAGGTTGATGTTCGCCGCGGAAAGCCCGTGCATAAACTTGCTGTAAGAAAGACCGTTCAGTCTCGCCGCCGCGTTGATACGTACGATCCACAGCTTTCTGAAATCTCTCTTTCTTCTTCTTCTGCCGATGTAGGCATAGTTCAGAGACTTCATCACCGCTTCGCGGGCGATACGATAAGATTTGCTTTTATTTCCGAAATAGCCTTTCGAAAGCTTGAAAATTTTTCTACGCTTTTTAACGGCGTTTACTCCTCTTTTAATACGCATGTTCTTCTCTCCTTATTAGTCCTTGTACGGCATCATGTTCTTCACCGTCTTTTCCTGCGTGGTGGAAACGAGGGTAGACTGACGAAGATTTCTTCTTCTCTTGCTGCTCTTGGTTTCGGCTTTGTGGTTCTTGCCGCCGTGAGGTCTGTTGACCTTACCGCTGCCCGTCAGCCAGAAACGCTTTTTGGTACCGCTATGGGATTTCTGTTTAGGCATATAACTTGTCCTCCGAATTATAATTTCTTGATTTAATGTGTAGCCGCCGTCCGCATAAATGCCGCGGCGGAACATAAACGAATTTTTATTGCTTCTTCGCCGCTTTCGCATCGGCTTTCGCGGGAGATAACACCATTACGATGTTTCTGCCCTCGGCAAGCGGCGGCTTATCCATCGCGGCTTTGTTTTCAAGCATCCCGAAAAAGCGGTTCATTACGTCTACGCCCATCGAGGAACGCCCCATCTGTCTGCCGCGCATACGGATGGAAACTTTCACTTTGTTCCCTTCGCCGAGAAACTCTATCGCTTTTTTCGCCTTGATGTTCAAATCGCCCACGTCGATGGTCATGGAAAGATAAATTTCCTTGATTTCCACCACTTTTTGGTTTTTGCGGTTCTCTTTCTCGCGTTTCGCCTGTTCGAACTTGAACTTGCCGTAATTCATGATTTTGCATACGGGCGGCACCGCCGCGGGCGAAATTTTCACAAGGTCGAGGTTCTCCTCTTCCGCAAGGCGCAACGCTTCCGCCGCGCTCATCACGCCGAGCATATCGCCCGAAGAAGAAATAACTCTGATTTCTCTGTCCCGGATTTCTCCGTTCATCTGATACTGGTCTTTAATTGTCTTGTACCTCACAAAAAAAATACAGGGCTGCTTTGCACAAGCAACCCCGTTTTTCGTCTTTTTACCGCCGCTTTTCAACGCGGACTTTCCGAAAAAACTATCGAGCCGTACCGATTCAAACCGCACGGCGAGAAGGTTGACTTCTGCTTTGCCTTATTATATTAGCATACCGCGGCAAAGAAAGTCAAGCGTTTTTCCGTCTCTTTCCGAAAAAATCCGTAAAAATTTATTCGTCCAGCCGTTTTTTGAAGTATGTCACCACTTCCGCCATCAGCTTCGCCGCCGCGGGCATCAGCTCTTTCGGAAATTTCGCGGCGAAATTTCCCGATTCCAGCGTTACGTCGCCCTTGTAGCCGACTTCTTTCATCGTCGCAATCACCGCTTCGTAATCGATTTTTTCCGTAAACGGCAACGTGTGCGAATCTTCGTAAAAATTCACGTCGTGCAGGTGCATCGACTGAAAATACCCGCCCAGCGCGCGGATCATTTCCGGCGCGGAAGTATTCATCGCGCGAAGCTCCGCATGCCCTATATCGAGATTCGCAACAAACACGTCGGGCGGAAGCAGTTTCATGTGCGCGAGATAATTTTCGGGCGAAGAACATGCCGCGGGGGCGAAAATATTCTTCGCGCTATTCCAGTTCCACATGTTTTCCACGCCGATTTTCACGCCCGCCTTTTTCGCGTACGGCGCCAGCGGCAGATACACTTTTTCGGCGTTTTCTTCGGGCGTATAATCGTTGCACGGATGCACAACGCACACTTTCGCGCCAAGAATTCCGCTCACTTCTATCGCGCGGATCAGCTTCGGAAAAATTTCTTTGTTATATTTTTCGTTGTTCCGAATCGCCGAAGGAAACGGCGCGTGCGTCTGATTGCACGGCAGCGAAATCGAATCGGCATACGCGCGCAGATCGCGTGCGTTTTCAAGATAATTTTCGCTTTCAATCAGAAGTTCCGCTTCCGTGCGGTTATCGCACATCGTGCAGTCGTATGCCGTGAATCCGCTTTCTTTCAGCAAAGATAACACTTCTTTCACGGTGCCGTACTTCCACAATCCGCCCGTCTGCGTGGAAACCATTCTTTCGCTCATCATCGTCATCCTCCGTAAAACCTTTTAAAACGCCGTTTTATCCGCGATTTCTTTGGTAATCGCCGCCGTGAATTCTTCCACGCTCACCGCACCCGTATCGCCTTTATCTCTGCGGCGTACGGCAACGGTGCCGCTTTCCGCTTCCTTTTCGCCCACAACCAGCATATACGGCACTTTATCCATCTGCGCTTCGCGGATTTTATAGCCGATTTTTTCGTTGCGGTCGTCCACGGAAACGCGCACGCCCTTTTCTTCCAGCGCCGCCGCCACTTTCTTCGCGTAATCGTTCTGTTTTTCGGTAATCGGCAGAATTTTTGCCTGCACGGGCGAAAGCCATACCGGGAATTTTCCTGCGTAATGTTCGATCAGAATACCGATAAAGCGTTCGATCGAACCGTAAATCACGCGATGCACCATAATCGGGCGGTGCTTTTCGCCGTCCTCGCCCACGTATTCCATTTCGAAACGCTGCGGCAGCTGGAAATCCAGCTGAATGGTGCCGCACTGCCACGTTCTGCCGATGGAATCTTCCAGATGGAAATCGATTTTCGGTCCGTAGAACGCGCCGTCGCCCTCGTTCACCACGTAATCGGTGCCCATTTCTTCCAGCGCTTCTTTTAAAGCGTTCGTGGCGTTTTCCCAGTCCTCGTCGCTGCCCATGCTGTTATCGGGGCGGGTGGAAAGTTCCACGTGATACTTGAACCCGAACAGCGTGTACACCTCGTTGATCAGCCGCACAACGCCCTTGATTTCGCTTGTAATCTGCGAAGGCGTCATGAAAATATGCGCGTCGTCCTGCGTGAAGCAGCGCACGCGGAACAATCCGTGCAGCTGCCCCGATTTTTCGTGGCGGTGCACGATGCCCAGTTCGCCCATGCGGATGGGCAGATCTTTATAGGAATGCGGCTCCGTTTTGTACACCAGAACGCCGCCGGGGCAGTTCATGGGTTTGATGGCGTAATCTTCGCCGTCGATTTTCGTGGTGTACATATTGTCTTTATAATGGTCCCAGTGTCCGCTGGTTTCCCACAGCGAGCGGGAAAGCATGATGGGCGTGGAAACTTCCACATACCCTTCGCGGCGGTGAATCTGGCGCCAGTAATCGATCAGCGTGTTCTTTAAAATCATGCCGTTGGGCAGGAAGAACGGGAATCCTTTGCCCTCGTTTAAAATCGTGAACAGCTTCAGTTCTTTGCCCAGCTTGATATGGTCGCGTTTCTTCGCCTCTTCCAGCATGGTGAAGTAAGCTTCCATTTCGTCTTTCTTCGCGAACGCCGTGCCGTAAATACGGGTAAGCATCTTGTTGTGCTCGTCGCCGCGCCAGTACGCGCCGGCAATGCTCACCAGCTTGAACGCCTTGATTTTACCCGTGGAAGGAAGGTGCGGTCCCTTGCAAAGGTCCACGAAATTCCCCTGCTTGTAGAAGGAGATTTCTTCGCCTTCGGGAAGATCTTCGATGAGCTCCACTTTGTAATTTTCCTTGAAGCCCTGCATATATTTAATGGCTTCTTCGCGCGGCAGCGTAAATCTTTCGATGGGGAAATTGCTCTTGATGATGCGCTGCATTTCCACTTCTATCTGCTGAAAATCGTTCATCGTGATTGGCGTGGTGAAGTCTACGTCGTAATAGAAGCCGTTGTCGATCACGGGACCGATGGAAAGTTTGCAGGTAGGGTAAATGGTTTTCAGAGCTTGCGCCAGCACGTGCGCGCAGGTATGGCGGTACACGTGCAGACCGTCGCGATCTTTCAGCGTAACGATTTCAAGCGCGTCGCCCTCTTTCAGAACGTGCGAAAGATCTTTCAGTTCGCCGTTCACGCGGGCGCATACGGCGTTTCTCGCCAGCCCCTCGGAAATCGCCTGCGCCGCCTGCATGCAGGTAGCGTTTTCTTCCACTTTCAGTACGTCGCCGTTTTTCAAAGTGATATTCATAATGAGTTCTCCTCCGTTTTTTTCGTGTTTCGTAAGCGTATATTATATGCCGTAATTCCGTGTTCCGGGCAAATAAAAAAGCGCCTCGAACAATGCCGCGTTCCGCCTGCTTTCCGCAAGCGAAAACACACTGTTTAAGGACGCAATCATTGCGCGGTTCCACCTTAATTGCCGGGCGCCGCGCCGAAAATTCCGCGCGCGACCGACCGCTTTATTTATGCCGTTTTATCAAATCCGTACGCAAAGCGGTTTCGCGTTTTCCGGGATAAGCCGTCTTGCAGCCGAAGGACAGCCTCTCTGTGTACCCGCCGACGAAAAGTTACTTGTCTTTACGCAGCCGGACGGAACTCCCGACCGACTATCGTTATTTTAACCCTTTCGCGGAAATTTGTCAACGGTTTTTCGGTGGATTTTTTAACTTTTCGCGAATTTTTGTATCAGGAACAGAAAAACGTTTTTTCGGGATAATATTTTTTTAAGAACGCGCGCGTTTTTTCCGATTGTCCGCCGAAGCAATACACAAGTTTCGCCGAGGATAACAGTATTTCTTTCGGCGCCGAATATTCGCCCGTGAGCGCGCTTTTTTTCAGCGGACGATATTCTTCGTCGTACGCCGTATCGCCCTGCAGAAACACGCGCGTTTTTCCCTCGGAAACCAGAAATTCGATAAACGAATCGAGCGCCTCGCGCGAAAACGTGGCGGGCACGTACGATGCGATGCGCTCCCAGCTCTTTTTCAGTTCCTGCATGCGGAAGAAAAACACGCCGTCCAGAAGATATTCCTCCAGCCCGGAAAGACGCGCTTTCACGTATTCCTTATCCGCTTCGAAATCGGCGGCGACCAGCGCCGTCAGAAGAATTTCCCGCTCCTCGTTTTCCAGCGCGGGCAGCGGCAGCAGCCGTTTGAAAAAACGGTATTTGTACGATAAAACCAGCACTTCCGCCACGGCGCAAACCGTTTCTCCGCGGACGTACGGTTCGTACAGTTTTTCCGTGGAAAATTCCAGCGAAGTTCTGCCGGATCGCCCGGAAACGCCCGCAACGCAAGGCAGAGCGGCATATTTGCCGCTCACCCGTTCGCTTACGTAGGCTATACATTCGTCAGGTTTTCCGTCCTTCGACACTCGTATTTTTTCCACGCTATTATTGTATGCCAAACGCCGCGAATTATTTGACTTATATTTATTTTTCTGCTATAATATAGCATGAAATTTTTTGCGACGGCGGAAATTAAGGCGGCATTCCCCCTTTCCGCACGCAAGTACGGAGGCAAAACAAGGTATGGACGTAAAAGCGGTAGAAAGCAAATGGCAGGCGCGTTGGGAGAAGGACAAGGAATACGCGTTCAACAAAAAGAACGCCGATAAAAAATGGTACGTTCTGGAAATGTTCTCCTACCCTTCGGGCGCAAAACTGCACGTTGGGCACTGGTACAATTACGGACCGGCGGATTCTTACGCGCGGTTCAAAAAAATGCAGGGTTTCGAAGTGTTTCAGCCGATGGGCTTCGACGCGTTCGGTCTGCCCGCGGAAAATTACGCCATAAAAACGGGAATCCATCCCAAAGATTCCACCGAACAGAATATCGCCACCATGGAAAAACAGCTGAAGAACATGGGCGCGATGTTCGACTGGTCTGCGGAAATCAAAACCTGCGAACCCGATTATTACAAGTGGACGCAGTGGCTGTTCATCGAACTGTATAAAAAAGGACTCGCCTACCGCAAGCAATCGCTTGTGAACTGGTGCCCTTCCTGCGAAACGGTGCTTGCCAACGAACAGGCGGAAGGCGGCGTATGCGAACGCTGCGGCTCCCCCGTGCTTCGCAAAAACATGACGCAGTGGTTTTTGAAAATCACGGAATACGCCGAAGAACTCCTCGACGGTCTCAACGACCTCGACTGGCCGGAAAAAACCAAACTGATGCAGAAAAACTGGATCGGCAGATCCACGGGCTGCGAAGTGATTTTCGAATGCGAAACGGGCGACCCGATTACGGTATTCACCACGCGTTGCGATACCCTTTTCGGCGTGAATTACGTGGTGTTGGCGCCCGAACATCCCTTGGTGGAAAAACTGAAAGCGGCGCATCCCGAACGCGCGAAAGACATCGACGATTACGTAGCTTACGCGGCTTCCGCGAACGACATCGACCGTCTTTCCACCGCGCGCGAAAAAACGGGAACGTTTACGGGCGCCTACGCTACGCACCCGCTCACAGGCAAAAAAGTGCCCGTGTATATCGCCGATTACGTGCTGTATTCGTACGGAACGGGCGCCGTGATGGCGGTTGCCGCGCACGACGAACGCGACTTCGAATTCGCGAAAAAATACTCTCTGCCCGTAACGCAGGTAGTGCAGAAAATCGGCGAAGAAACCGTTCTTCCGTTCACCGAGGACGGCATTTTGGTAAACAGCGGCGAATTCGACGGATTGTCCGGCGAAGAAGCGCGCAACGCCATCGCCGCTAAACTGACGAAAGCGGGAAAAGGCGGCAAAAAAGTCAATTACCGCCTGCGCGACTGGTCGGTTTCCCGCCAGCGTTACTGGGGCGCGCCGATTCCCATGATCCACTGCGAAAAATGCGGCGCGGTGCCCGTACCCGAAAAGGATTTGCCCGTAAAACTGCCCTACAACGTGGAATTTCGTCCGAACGGCAAATCTCCTCTCGCTTCGTGCGAAGAATTCATGAATTGCACCTGCCCCGTCTGCGGCGGCAAGGCGCGGCGCGATCCCGATACGCTGGATACGTTCGTGTGCTCTTCGTGGTATTATCTGCGTTACCCGGACGCGCACAACGATAAACAGGCGTTTTCGAAAGAAACGGCGGATAAGATGCTGCCCGTAGACGTATACGTCGGCGGCGCGGAACATGCCTGCATGCACCTTCTGTACGCGCGTTTCATTACGAAAGCTTTGCGCGACATGGGCTATATTTCTTTCGACGAGCCTTTTAAACGGCTGGTACATCAGGGCGTGATTTTGGGTCCCGACGGCAACCGCATGAGCAAATCGAAAGGCAACGTGGTTTCGCCCGACAAATACGTGGAAGAATACGGTTCCGACGTATTCCGCCTGTATCTGATGTTCGGCTTTTCTTACACCGAGGGCGGACCGTGGAACGACGACGGCATCAAGTCGGTGGCGAAATTCGTGGAGAGAATGGAGCGCCTGATTGTAAAAGCGGCGAAATACGAGCCGATGAAAAAAGGCTTCGTGCTTGCCTCCGCCGAAAAAGAACTGGACTACGCGCGCAATTACGCCATCAAGAGCATCACGCGCGACGCGGAAGCGTTCTCCTTCAACACTTCGGTGGCAAGACTGATGGAATACGTGAACGCCCTTTCCAGATACGATTCGCTTGAAAACAAAAACGAAAGCTTCATGCGGCTTTGCACGGAAGACCTCGTGCGCATGTTTGCGCCGTTCGCGCCGCATACCGCGGAAGAGTTCTGGGAAATGCTGGGGCATAAGAGCTCGGTATTCGAAGAACGCTACCCCGTGGCGGACGAAAGCGCGCTGGTGAAAGACGAAACGGAATACGCCGTACAGGTAAACAGCAAAATCAAGTGCAAAATGATGGTTGCGAAAGACGCTTCGGAAGATGAAATCAAAGCCGCGGCGTGCGCGCGCGAAGAAGTCGCCCCGCTGCTGGAAGGAAAAACGCTGAGGAAATGCGTCATCGTTCCCGGCAGACTTGTAAATTTAATCGTCGGTTAAACTTAAAAACGTCAATTAAAAATTCACGCGGACGGGAGCCTTGCTTCCGTCCGCGTTTGCTACAATCATACATAAAATTCTGAAAGTTAATTTATATCGTTGACTTTTTATACAACTTATGATATACTGTAAATACCACATTATTTTTGAATAATTTTTCATCAGGGGGGGGTACTCTACCCTTTTGAGGGCGATTTATGCTATCGGTAGCAATATACGGAATCGCCTCAAAAATCGTTCTCAATGATTATTCGAAAATAGTGTGGTAACTATGCGAAACGTATGTTCTACAGAGTGTCGTTTCTCATAGGAACGGCACTTTTTTTGTACCTTTTTCGGTACAAGCATTATGCTAACATTAAAAAACACCGGTTAACGGCAAAGCGAATCATAAATTATCGGAGGAAAAACTTATGGCGACAACAAATCAATACGAAACAATGAGCGCTATTACGGCTCTTAATTTCGCAAGAGAAGGAAATTTACTATTGCCCGATATTCAAAGAGAATACGTTTGGAATGTAAATGAAATCGAAGCATTATTTGAATCAATTACGGATAATTACCCTATCGGGTCTTGTATTTTTTGGAAAACAAACAGGTCAATCATCAATAAAGAAAAACCGAATCTATATTGTTTTTTGCGTACTTTTAAAACAGATACTGCAAAAAATGAAAAAGTGCCCGAAGTCTTAGTCAACGAAGCCGATTATTATATTGTACTTGACGGACAACAAAGAATTACTTCTTTAAATATTGCTTTATTCGGAACTTATACATATTATAAAGGAGGAAAAGGACACCTTCGCACAAACCCTAAATCTTGGGTAACGAAAGAACTCTATTACAATCTCGATTACTATAAGACAAACGACGGCGACGATGAACATCCACGCAAACGTTTTTGTTTTTTAACAAATGAAGAAGTCGAAACAGGTAATTATTTTAAGGTAAAAATCTTACTTGGATTCAAGAATTTGCAAGAATTTATCAAATATATGCTCAATGCAGGCTTCGACGATCAAAGCATTAACGACTTATCCGTATTATTTGAACGACTTTACTCCTCGTCAGGAAACGGTTTGATACATTATTATTGCATCGCCGAAAATAATTACGACGACACACTCGATATTTTTGTGCGTGTAAACTCCACGGGGCGAAAATTATCTAAATCCGATTTGCTTTTTTCCACTTTGATAGACGGTTGGAAAGTCGGGAAAGAAAGCGTTGATCAGCTTTTGGAAGATATGAATCGTCAGGGCGACGGCTTCGCTTTCAACCGCGATTATTTAATGAGGCTTTGTCTTGTGCTCACCGACTCAAATACAAATCTGAAAATCAACTCTTTTAACAAAACCGCCGTAACAAACATCAGAAACGAATGGAATCATATTGCCGATACTTTATTCAAAACCGTTTCTGTGTTAAAAAATATCGGAATAAGCCACGAAAATTTATGTTCGTATAATGCCACTATGCCGATAGCCTACTATATCTACAAAGGCGGAATAATTCAAAACGAGGAACAAGAAAAAGAAGTCAGAAAATTTTTGTCTGTTTCTTTTGCGAAAAGATTATTCGGCATTGCAAGCAACGAAGCTTTGAATGCTACAAGAAACGCGCTGAAAAATATCGACTGCGCGCAAACACCGTTTTCCCTTGCGTTATTTAAAAATATAACGCTAACAGGCGCCAGAACTTTCACTGTAACCGAAGCGGACATAGATTACTGGCTGGACAACTACGAAAAGGGACAAAATACGTATATTTTATTGTCTCTGCTTTATCCCAATTTAAAATTAAGTCAATTTTCTTTTCATCAGGATCATTGCCACCCATACGCGGGATTTGAAGAAAAACATATATCCGAATTAGGATTACCGCCCGAAAAAATAGAAGAATGGAAGAAAAAAAGAAATTTACTGCCCAATCTGCAATTTTTGGAAGGTTCGGAAAACGAAAGTAAAAATCATACGCCGCTGAAAAAATGGGTATCGCCGAGTCGGGATTTTTTGTACCACCCGAAAGACGTTTCGCTGGAATTAAAAGATTTCGATACTTTCTTCGAAGCAAGAAAAACATTGATGAAAAATAAGTTAATGGAAATTTTTGAAATATAAATTACGTATACAGAAAAAAGGCGAAGAAAAAATTTCTTCGCCTTTTTTCGTTGCAAACAAAATCTTTTTTACAGCGCCGTACCCCTTTTCGGCAACGTAAACGCCGAAAGATCCGCGCCCTCGTTTTTCAGCAGCGCGATTTTCCTATCGATGCCGCCGGCATACCCCGTCAGGTTTCCGCTTGCGCCAACCACTCTGTGGCATGGAATCACAATCGAAATCGAATTATGCCCCACCGCGCCGCCTACCGCCTGCGCCGAAACGCGTTTTCCCGTTTCGTTTGCGATTTGCTTCGCGATGTTTCCGTAAGTCATCGTCTGCCCGAACGGAATCGTCAGCATAATTTCCCACACGCGCCTGCGGAAGAGCGAAATGCCGTCCATGGAAAGCGGCGGCATAAAATCGGGCGCCTTCCCCGTAAAATAAATATCCAGCCACTTTTTCGTCTGCGCAAACACCGGCAGTTCTTTTTCTTCATATCCGCGGGGCAGCGTGTCGGCAAAATATTTCTGCCCGTCCAGCCACAAGCCCGTCAGCGCCTGCCCGTTGCTTGCCATCGTGATTCCGCCTACCGGCGATAAATACTTATCCGTATAAAACATATTACTTCCTCCGTTTATTCTGTTTTTCGTTTTTCTGTTTCGGCGCGCAATCTTTCAGTTCCGGTATCGCGCCGCCGGCAACCGCCCACAAATATAAACTGGCAACACTGCAATACGGCGAAAATTTACGGCGATATTTTTCAAACAATTTCTTATCAATTTTTCTATGGCGATACACCATGCGCAATCCGCGCAATATCGCCAGGTCGCCGAAACTGAAAACGTCCGGGCGTTGCAGACAAAACAATAAAATCATCTCGGCTGTCCATAAACCGATGCCTTTCAGAGACGCCAAAGCCTCCGTCGCCTGTTTATCCGGCATGCGCTCTACCGCAGCCAAATCAAACTCGCCGCTTTCTGCTTTTCTCGCAAAATCTTTGATATACTCCGCTTTTTTAAACGTAATGCCGAACGATTGCAGCGTTTCCACGCTTACACCGGACAAGGCGCGGGAATCAACCGTACCGAACGCCGTTTTCATTCTTTGCCATATCGTAGACTGAGCTTTCGTAGAAATCTGCTGTCCCACGATATGATGCACCACCGACGAGAACAAGTCGGGATCCGCCTCCCTCTCGATTTTCCCGATTGTGTCGATGCATCGAGCTAAGCGGGCGTCGCGCGATTTCAGATATTCGGTTTCTTTTGCGCCGTATTCGAAAAATTTCGCCATATCCTTGACATTCCGTTGAATTTTTATTATAATTATATCACATTTTCCGCTAATGCGTTATCATAAAAACACCGAAATTTATCATAATATCGTCAGGATGAATATATGCAACAAGCTCAAATCGTCAATTCCGTCAATCTGTATTCGGGAACGGACTTTCCCTATCTGGTTTTAAACGTCGACGGAGAACGCGGCACGCCCGAAAACACAGGCTTCCATACGGTACACTGGCACGAAGATATCCAATTCGTCCTCGTTTCCCGCGGAACGGTTTTCGTGAAAACTTTGGACGCGCGCATCGTTCTCGCGCAAGGCGAGGGCTTATTTATCAATAAAAACGTCGTGCATTTTATCGATAAAAGTGACGGCGCATACCAAAGCTTCATTTTCCCCGATTATTTTCTTAAATTTTATTTCGGCGCGCCGGCAGAACGCCTTGCCAACAAACTTATCGGACAAAATTTTCTGCCTGTGTACAAGTTTTGCGAAGAACAGGCATGGCATTCCGACGTTCTGGAAAAACTGCGCACTCTTTCGGAATTAGAAAAAAACAAAGACGACTTGTATCCGTATCGCGTACTTTGTACGCTTTCCTCGCTGTGGCTGCTTATGCTAAGCAATATTCCCGCAGGCACCGGCAAAAAAGAAACAACCGCAAGCGCGCGGACAAAACGTTTTCTCGAATATATCCACGGGCATTATTCCGAACCGATTTCCCTTACGTCGATAGCCGACGCTGCACATGTAAGCGTATCCGAAATTTTACGTTGTTTTAAATCGAACATGAACACCACGCCGTACAAATATGTTACGGAACTGCGTTTGCAGAAATCCGCGGAAATGCTGAAAAACACACATCTGACCATTGCCGAAATTTCGGATATGTCGGGCTTTTGTTCACTCAGTCATTTCGGAAAATGTTTCAAAGAAAAAACAGGATATTCTCCGAAAGAATACCGTAACAAAAACCGAAGTCTATAAAAGTCGCAGTCTCGCGTTTTTCCGCGGGGCTGCCGTATCGTTGACAATATTTTTAAAATTTCACCGTAAATTTGCTGCCTTTGCCAAGTTCGCTTTCCACGCCGATCTGCCAGCCCGCTTTCACGCAAATTTTTTTTGCCACGGCAAGCCCCAGCCCGAATCCGCCGTTTTTGCCGTTATGCGATTTGTCCACGGTGAAAAACCGCGAAAACACCTTTCCGAGATTCTCTTCCGAAATGCCTATGCCGGTATCTTCCACTTCCAGTTTTTCCCGGTTCAGCGTTACCGTAACCGAACCGCCCTCTTTATTGTACTTGACGGCGTTCCGCACCAGATTTCCGAATAATTCGCTCAGTCTTTCGTGGCGGCTGAGTAAAATCACGTTGTCGTCGATATGCTCGATAATCGTAACTTTTCTCTTATCCGCTTCCGGTTTCAAAGCGCTCAAAGTTTCCCTTGCCAGCGCCGAGAAATTCACTTCGTACGCGGGCAAATCGTCGCTTTCTATTTCGCTGTAATTGATGATGCACGCAATCAGATTCGTCAGCCTGTCGCTCTGCGTTAAAATCGTTTTATACGCCAGCGCTTTCTGCTCGTCGGACATTCCTCCCGCGCTCAGAAGTTCGGCATAGCCGCGGATGGAAGTCAGCGGCGTGTTCATTTCGTGCGTAACGTTGGAAATAAATTCGTCTTTCGAAGCCCGCGCCTGCTCCACCGCCTCTTTTTCCGCCTTGATTTCTTCCATCTGACGGTTGATATTGCGGCTGCGTTCGTTCAGAAGTTCCGCTACCGGCTGCAATTCGGAATATTTCGAAGTAACGCTGTCGTTATTCGCCGCTTCCGCAGCAAGTTTTTTCACGGGCGTTACCACGATATTCGTGGCGGCGAACGCCGTAGCCACGCAAAGCAGCAGCATCACCGCAAAAAACGAAGCCAGCGTGGGCAGCGTTTTAACGAAAATCAGCCAGTCGCTGTCGGTTACGATCGAAATGCGCACCAGATACGAGCCGCCGAAATTACGGCAATAATACATCATGTTTTTGCCGATCGTGGCGCTGGAACGCACCGCAAACCCGTCGCCGTTCTTCCCGTTTTCCAGCGCTTCGATCACTTCCTCGCGGTTCGAATGGTTGGTTTCCGGTTTTTCGGCTTCGCTGTCCGCCAGAACGTTCCCCTGCGCGTCCATAAACGTAACGCGCGCGCCGTTCAGTTTTTCCGAAAACGCCTTCGCTCCCGCCTCGTCCAACGGGTATTCGCTTTCGGCATACTCGTTCATATACACGCTTAAATAACTTCTGCCGTCGTCCACCGAAGATTTATAATACACCTGCGTGCTTGCCAGCCCGAACATCAGCACGCAAAACAGCGTAATTCCCAGCGATAACAGCCATACTCTCCACTTCATATCCTTTTTTCTCCGTTATGTTTCCGCCGCCCGGAAGGCGACGTTCCGTTTCCCGTCGTCAGTCCTCGGCAAGTTTATACCCTACCCCGAATACGGTTTCTATTTTTATTCCCAGTTTTCTCAACCGCGCCACGTGGTTATCCAGCGTCCTCGTTTCGCCCGCGTCGTACCCCCACACGTCGGTTAAAAGCCTGTCGCGCGAAAGCACTTTTCCCTTGTTTTCCATCAGTACGCGCAAAAGCTCGTATTCCTTTCTGTTCAGCGCCACCGCTTCGCCGCCCACCGTACACGAAAACGTCTCCGTGTTCAGCGTAACGTTCCCCGCAGCCAGCTGCGCCGGCTTCTTCTTTTCGCGGAGTCTCGCGTTCACCCGCGCGGTAAGTTCCAGCACGGAAAACGGCTTCGAAACGTAATCGTCCGCCCCCAGATTCAGCCCGTTTACTTTATCTTCCTCTTTGGAAAGCGCCGAAAGAATGATACATGCGACTTCGGGGTATCTGCTTTTCACGAATTGCAGCGCGTCCAGTCCGCTGCCGTCCGGCAACATGATATCGATCAGCGCCACGTCCGGGCGCTCTTCCGAAATTCCCTCCGTAAAACCGCGCACCGTGGAAAACGCCCTGAACGAAAGCCCGTTCATTTCCAGCGCCACCTTAATCAGCCCGCAGATGCTTGTATCGTCCTCTAAAATAAATACTTTCCCTTTCATTTTTCACCTCGCCGCCGAATCTCCGTTTCCCGACATCTCCGTTTCGCGGAATCTTTATCGTGCGAAAATCGCCATGCACAGCGTTCCCGCCGTCAGCAGAACCAGCCCCCACGCCTGTTTTTTCGAAAGCCGTTCGCCCAGCGCGATATACGAAAACAACACCGTAACCAGAATGCTCAGCTTATCGATCGGCACCACAACGCTCACCTGCCCTTTCGCAATGGCGTAATAATAACACAGCCAGCTTGCCGCCGTGGCTACGCCCGAAAGCGCCAGAAACAGAAAATCTTTTTTCGGCACGCGCTTTACGTAAGAAGCTTTGCCTCGAAAAATCACTATCAGCCACGCCATCACCAGCACCGCGCAGGTGCGGATAGCCGTCGCAAGATTCGAACTGACTCCGTCGATTCCGATTTTCGCGAGAATCGACGTAGCCGCCGCAAACGCCGCCGAAAGCAGCGCGAACACAAGCCATGCCGCCTGCCGATTTTTCACGGACGCGTTTTCTTCTCCGCCCGCCGCAGCGCCGCTCTCTTCCGTCGTCGCCGCGCGTTTTTCTTTTTTCACGCCCGTCATCAGATACGTGCCCGCCGCAACGGCTGCAAGGCACGCCAGCTTTATGCCCCACTTCTCCCGTTCCGCGGGGAACAGCGCCATGGCAAAAAGCACCGAAAGCACCACGCTCGATTTATCCACCGCCGCCACGCGCGATACTTCGCCGAGCGACAGCGCCTTGAAATAACAAATCCAGCCGGCGCCCGTAGCGACGCCGGAAATCATCAGAAACGCGAACGATTTCGCCGAAATCTCTCCGATGCCCGCTATTTCGCCCGTCAGCCCCGCCACGCACCAGGAAAGTACCAGCACGACGGAGGTTCGGATTGCCGTAGCTACGTCGGAATCGGTGTTTTTAACGCCGCATTTGCTTAAAATCGCCGTGATTCCCGCGAACAATGCGGATAAAACCGCAAATAAAATCCACATGATCGTTACCGCCTTATACAGCAATTATATCACTTTTTTTCCGATTCGTACAGCGTATAGAGCCGTTTTTGCGGGAATCTTCGAAAATTAACCGAACCGCCCGTTGATATAATCGTCCGTGCGCTTATCGGCGGGGTGCGCGAACAGCTTTTTCGTTTCGTTTGCCTCGATCATTTCGCCGAGAAGGAAGTACGCCGTGTTATCCGCGATTCTGAACGCCTGCTGCATGTTGTGCGTTACCATGATAATGGTAATGCTCTTTTTCAGTTCTGCGCACAGTTCTTCGATTTTGCCCGTGGAAATCGGGTCCAGGGCGCTCGTCGGTTCGTCCATCAGCAGTATCTGCGGTTCCACGGCAAGCGAACGCGCGATGCACAGCCGCTGTTGCTGCCCGCCGGAAAGTCCCAGCGCCGATTTGTTCAGGCGGTCTTTCATTTCGTCCCACATCGCCGCGCCTTTCAAAGATTCCTCCACGATGCCGTCCAGCACCGAACGCGCTTTGATACCGAACGTACGCGGTCCGTACGCGATATTATCGTATACGCTCATCGCCAGAGGGTTCGGGCGCTGAAATACCATGCCCACGTTTTTTCTCAGCCGCGCGAGGTCGGTATTTTTCGCATAAATATCGGTATCGCCCACTTTCACTTCGCCCGTGATTTTGCAGCCCTCCACCAGATCGTTCATGCGGTTGAGCGATTTTATCAGCGTGGATTTGCCGCACCCGGAAGGACCGATAAGCGCCGTAAGCTTGTTTTTCGGAAAATCGAGATAAATGCTTTTCAGGGCGTGAAAGTTGCCGTAATATAAATTGAGCTCTTTCACGGAAACGGCGACGTCGCCGCTTAAATCATACTTTTCGATGACGTGATTTTTCATATTTTTTCCTTCTTGTTGTAAAGGTATTGCACCAAAGATACCAGCAGATTCAGAACGATCACGAAGATCAGCAGCACGCTTGCCGCGGCATACGCTTCGTTTACCTGCAAACCGTTGCTCATAAACTTCCATACCAGCACCGCGAAACTTGCCGCGCCGTCGGAATAGCTTTGCGGAACGAACGTAGACGCCGAACCTACGGTGAAGATGAGCGCCGCGCTTTCGTTTACGATACGCCCGACGGAAAGAATAATCGAGGTAACAATGCCGGAAACCGCCTGCGGCAGCACCACTTTAAACACCGTGCGCAGTTTTCCCGCGCCGAGGGCAAGGCTGGCTTCGCGCATGCTGTCCGGCACTTCGGAAAGGCTCTGTTCCGTGCTTCGTATTACGGTGGGCAGAATGATGAGCGCCAGCGTAATGCCGCCCGCGCGCAGCGAGTATCCGAATCCCAGCCCTTTTACGAAAAACACCATGCCGAACAACCCGAACACAATGGATGGAATCCCCGCCAGCGTATCCACGAACAGGCACACCGCTTTCACGAACACGCTGCTTTTTTTGGCGTATTCGTTCAGGTAAATCGCCGCGCCCACGCCGAGCGGCAGCGCTATCAGAAGCGCCAGCCCCACCAGCATCAGCGTGGAAACAAACGCGGGCGCAAGCGTGGTATGCGCGTTGCCGCTTTTTCCGAACAGGAAATCGAAACTTAAGTTCGGAATGCCCTTTACGAACACGAACGCCACGATGAACGCCAAAACAAACGCCACAATCACCGCCACCGCCCAGGAAATCACAAACAATATATCCTGCGCGCTGCCCGTGCGGCGATAGCTGCGCGGCTCTTCCCGGTTATCGCTTTCGCGGAACCGACGGGAGAAAAACTTGTTTCCGTCCCGCGGCTTTTTTACGGCTGTCAGGCACACGTTCAGAAGCAGAATAAGCACAAGCAGCACGAAGCCGTCGGCAATCAGGGCGGATTGTTCCGCAGGCGCGGCGTACCCCCAGTTCTGCACGATATTGCTTGTCAGCGTGGTGAACGGCACAAACGCCCCCGAAGGATAGCCGGAGCCGTTGCCCACAATCATCTGCACCGCCATCGTTTCGCCGATCGCTCTGCCTACGCCGAGAATCACGGCGGAAATCACGCCGCTTTTCGCCGCCGGCAGCAACACCCGCCACACCGCCTGATTTTTGGTGCAGCCTAAGCCCAGCGCGCCCTCGTAGTAGTGCATCGGCACTGATTCCAGCGAGTTTTTCGTAATCGACGCGATGGTGGGAAGAATCATCACCGATAAAATCAGCGTGCAGGCAAGAAGCCCGAAGCCCGCGTTGTTCGGATGAAAGATTTTTACCAGCAGCGGCATTAAAAATTTATAGCCGAACAAGCCGTATACAATCGAGGGAATCCCCGCCAGCAGATTTACGATTTGCGTGTAAAGCTTTTTCAGCGGGCGCGGGCAGTAAAACACCAGCCAGATTGCCGTAAATACGGCAAGCGTTCCGCCGAGAAGCGTCGCGCAGATCGTCAGCACAAACGTCCCCGCAATCATCCGCCAGATGCCGAACGTCTGCGATTTTGCCGACCATTCGCTGCCGAAAATGAATTTAAACACGCCGATACGGCTGAACGCGGGCACGCTTGCATACAGAAGATACCCCACGATGGTAAACACGGCAAGTACGGAAAACGCCGCAAGCAGCGCGAACACGGCTCTTGCAACGCTTTCTTTCGATATGAATTTTTTCCTTGCTATTTCAGACATTTTTCTTCTTTCCGTTAAATATTGTTATTCCGTCGGCTTTTCCGCCGACGGATTTTGTCTTTGGCGCGGCTTGCCTTTTTCCCCGCGCCGTATTATAGCAGGCTTGCGCCCCGTATAAACCCGATTATTTCATCGTGATGTAGCCGGCTTTCGAAATCACCGTCTGCGCGCTATCGCCCATAATGTAATCGTAGAAACCCTGCGCCGCTTCGGAAAGCGTCTTGCCGTCTTTGAGTACAATCACGAACGGACGTTGCAATGCGTAAGTGCCGCCCTTGATGTTTTCCACCGTGCAGGCGATTCCGTCAAGGCTCACCGCCTTCACCTTATCGTTCAGGCTGCCGTAGGAAATGTAGCCGATACTGTTCGCCGCGCCCTGAATCGCTTCTATCACGTTACCCGTTTCGGCAAGCGTCGCCACGCTCGTGTGGTAGCCGTTGCCGATGGCAAGCAGTTCGTCGAATGCGGAACGCGTACCGCTGGAAGCGTCTCTGCCCACCGCCGCCGTAATCGGAGTGCCGGGGATCGCCGTACCGTTTTCATACAAAGCTTTCACGTCGTCTTTCTTCACGTCCGTCACGGTGCTGTCCTTATTCACAATCAGCGCGATGCCGTCCATGCAAAGCGTTTCGCCCTTCACGCCCGTCTCGCTCGCTTTCAGCCCGCGGGAAGACATACCGAAATCGTTCAGATCGTTCTGCGTATCGGAAATACCCGCGCCCGAAGAAGACATATTCACGGTGATTCTCACGTCGTGGTCCTGTTCGTAAGCCGCCGCAAGTTTTTCCATGAGCGGCGTTACGGAAGACGAACCGGAAACCGTAATGTTTTTATTTTCGTCTTTCTTGCCGCCGCACGCGCCGAGAATCGCGCCGCTGCCAAGAAGCGCGGCCGCGCACAACACGGATACAACTTTCTTCGTCTGATTGTTCATTTGCTTTTTCATTTTTTTCTCTCCTTGAAGTCCTTGTTTTTTTTCTTCTTTCGACTTTCGACGCATATAGAATAACCCCGGGAAGTAATAAAATTGCCACATAAGTTGTAACAAAAATGTAAAAAATCGCGTTTTTTCGAAAAAACACGATAAAAAAAGCGGAAATCCCCTTTCCGCCGTATTTTTATAAACAGATTTTAACGCAAAAGCCCCGCCGGGAGAATGATTGCCGACTTATTTTTTCATGCTTTCATTTGATACCGCCGTATTACATAGAAGTAGCGCTTTATTGCCTGCGTTCGGTTGCTTTGCCGATACGCGGAATTTATTTCAATTTTTTTACATTTTATCGCAACGCAAATTGCATTTTTATGTTATACTACGATGGAATCGTTAAAACGAGGTGGTTACGATGAAAGACGAACAACCGTATATGTCGGAATACGACGTTGAAATCGAACGTCTGACCAAAGAACTGAATGAAATGTATCGCAGGGAAGGAGAAGCAGGATACATGATTTTCATCAAAGGCGGCGGATTTATCCTGCCCGTACTGCTGATACCGCTTTTTATTTTTATGATTACAAAAAAAGGCTTAACGTTATACGGCGTTGCAGGCGTATTGTTAAGCTTTATAATTATAACCGCGGCGATTCTCGGCAAACGATACCGCGATAAAAAAATCGACCGTTTAGAAAAAGCGATTATCGTACTTCGGGAAAAAAAGAAACAGGAAGAGCTGAAATACACTCGATTTTTTAAAGACTCTCCCGACGATTTTCAATGATATTGAAAAATACTTTTTTACTCAACAAAATTTTTTTGTGTTTTTAAAAAGTTGCTTATTTTCCGCTGTTTTATGTAAAAAACAGCGTGTTTTCTGTGTATTTTCACATGTTTTTTGTGTCTTTTAAGGGCATTTTCCGGCGTTTTTACGGCATTTTCATGCTCATTTTTGCGTTTTTTTCGTTGTTTTCAGTCCGTTTTCATGCTGTTATAAAGCCTTTTTCGGCTTATTTCAGCGTTATTTTTTACAAAACAGCGGCAGAGAAGTGGTAAATTCAATCAATCTCCCCTCGCGCAAAAAGCAATGCAAAGCCGCCCGCGTTACCTGTTTCGAAAACCGTACGGACGTACCGTCGCGCGTCTGCACATGCGTATTTTCGGGAATTTTCTGCCCGATCGGATAAGGTTCCGGCAAACGGAATAACAGTGCGTCGCCCGCAGCATAAAGATTTTCCGCCGAAAATACGCCGTTTTCCGTATAAAACAGCTTTAAAACGCCGTTTTTGATTAAAACGTCCGTCAGTTTTCCGTAATATGTACCGCCCGTGGAATACAACGGCTTGCCGAGAATCAGGCGCTGCGTGCCCTTCGGCGAACACGGACGATCGGACGCGGGCGCGATACGCCATGCGGAAATCCGCGCAGACGAAAACGGCAGATACAATTCGGAAACGTCGCCGCTTTGAAGCGGCGCCCCCATTTTAACGATGATGTGGCGGATTTTTCCGTTTGAAAGAGAAAACGTAACGCCGCCGACGGGCAGCAGCGCGCCGTCAGCGCAGACGACGGGTCTATTCAGCAAGGTTGTTAAACGAAGCTTCGGAATTTCGCCAAGAGAAAGATCGGATTCAGCCATTTTTGCACCCCTTTATGTTGGATTAACGCCATTATAACGTAATTTTTCCGTTGAAAAAGCGCTTTAAAAAAATTTTTTTGACGATTTTTGCAAAACGGACATAAATCGCTTGCCAAAATTGAAAAAATTTGATAGAATAATGCCGTTATGTTTGAGGTGCGGGCAACGCGAGAGTCGCTCGTCGGACAAGAACAGAATATTGGGGTATCGCCAAGCGGTAAGGCAACGGACTCTGACTCCGTCATTTCGTTGGTTCGAATCCAGCTACCCCAGCCAATCGAGCGATTTTCATGTTTTTTTGCTTGAAAATCGTTCTTTTTTTGTTGTTTTTTGGCTCATATTTCTATGTGAAAAACAAAATTGTGGGGTAATTTGTGGGGAAATCGTGGGGTAAAATACCGTTAAAAAAACGGCTTTTTATGCCTGTTTTTAATACTTTCGCGCCGACTGTTACAACAGCGCATAATTCACTTTTTCGGCTTCTTTGCGCAAATATTCTTCGCCATAGGTTGTGTAACCTCTGTCCACCGCCGACGTCTTTACGTCGGAATCAAACGTATGCCCAGCCCACAACATCACCACTTCGCCCGATACGCCGCTCTCTTTCGCGCGCGTGATAAAATTGTATCTGAGTTCGTGCGGGTGTCAATTCGGAAACAGTTTTTTAAACGTTGTGGCAATGGTATGCACGTTCGTTGCTTTCGCTTTTTCAAAATCGACGTACCCTTGCACTCGTTTGAATACGGGTGTAAACAGGATTTTCCGTTTGACTTCTCCTCTGCCGAATCGCGTTTTACTCGTTGTACACTCGAGCTGTTCGTTCTGCACTCGGATACTGCTCAGCTCGGATTTTCTAAGTCCGAAATACAGCAGCACAAGCAAGGCGGAACTTGCCGCGTTCTCCGGATTTTCTATACAAAACTTTACAAGCTTGCTCTCTTCGTCTTTCGTGAGTGCCGAGCCTTTCTTCGTTTCATAATACGGCAAAACGATCTTCTTCATCGGCGAAGCGATATTCAGATCTTCGCACGCCAAATCGAATATGCAAGTGAGAAGTTGCGATAATTTTTCCGCCGTTCGGTGCTTGCCTTCATCGACGATTTTAAATAAATAGTTTTGAATTACCGCTCTTGTCATGTCGCCGATTTTCATTCCTTCAAACGCCGTTTCGAGATTGTACCTGCATAAACGTTCGTATTCTTTGAATGTAGACGGTTTGGTGGTCTTTCGCTTGATTTCAAGCCATTGACGTACATAAAACGTAAATAATACGTCGTTATTCGCTTGATTTGCCTGTTCAGCCGTTGCCGGTTGCGTGAGTTGCTTGCGTTCTGTTTTCGGCTGTATGTTTTGCTCTGCCGAACGGGAAAGCTTTTCGATAAACTTAGCATATCTTCTGTTTCCGTATTTTTCCCTCTTACTTTTTCTTTTGCCCCTTTCTCTGCCGTTGACCCCGACACTTCAAGATTTCGGCTATCGCTTAATGAAAGCGATATTGCGTAAAATTTATTTTCACGCATAAAAAATTCCCTCCTCCCAAAAAACTCGGAAAAGGGAATCTTTTATAACTTTGCTATGCAGAACTACAAGCCAAGCCTGCCCCGTATTTCCTTGTTTTTTTATTACGGGGCTACACACACAGCAATAAAAAGAATCATTGCCGTCAGATGCGCTCTTTCAATTATTCTTTGCCGCCGCCGAAAGAAATACCGCCGATGAAATACTTCTGGCAAATGACGTATACGATAATCAACGGAAGCATCGCCATCAACGTAAGCGCACACTTCACGTTGTACCCGCCGTCGCCTTTCGAAAGATACGAAATGAGATTGTTCAGCGAAAGCTACAACGTCCACAACGATTCGTCGCCCGTGCCGAGATACAGCAACGCGCCCGAATAATTGTTATATCCGCCCACAAAGCCGAAGATAAACTGCGCGATGATGGCGGGTTTGGAAAGCGGAACGATAATCTTGAAAAAAATCTGCCAGAAATTCATTCCGTCCATCTGCGCCGCTTCGATCATTTCCGTGGAAATGCTGTCGATATACGGGCGCAGAAAGAAAATCGTTCCCGCGCTTCCGAAAAGTCCCGGTATAATCAGCGGCAACACGCTTGCCCCGCCTTCCGTCCAGCCGATTTGCTGGTAGAACATATACGACACGAAGCTGAATGCGCCGAGCGGGATGAACATCGTGGTTACCGTAATCATAAACAGCGTATTTTTCGCGGGGAATCTGTTTTTCGAATAGCAGTACGATACCAAACACGACATGAACAATCCCGACACCAGCGGTATCAGCGTAATCCACATGGAATTGATAAAGCCGCGCAACAGCGACGGAATTCCGTCTACCGCGTACGGATCTTCGAGAAACACCGACTGATACCCTTCCAGCGAGAAATGCGAAGGGAACCAGATATAGCTGCTCGCTTCCAGATATTCGGAATCGGGCGTAAACGACGTAACGATGATTACAAGGAACGGAGCCATTAAAAACAGCGTGTAAATTCCGAGAATCACGTAGATGATCGCCGTGCCCGCTACGCCGCGTTTTTTGCCGATTTTACCCGACTTTTTCGTGCTTTTTTTCACTTCGGATGCCGCGACGGGTTCCGAAGCCTGCATGCTTTGAACAAATTCTTCGCTCATCGGTTATCCTCCTCCGCTTTATCGCGCAATTTTATGAAAACAAACGAAAAGGCGAACATGACGAGGAACAACATCCAGCTCATTACCGCCGCGTATTCCATTTCGCTGCTTTCTACGCCCTGCAGATAGATATAGTACATCACGGTAAGTCCTGCGTCGTCCGGCCCCGCGACCTGCGTCCATTGAATGGGCGCAAGTACCGTAACCTGATCGAATACCGTAAGCCCCGCCGTGATGCCGGCGAGAATCAGGAAGTATGTAACCGATTTGATTCCTGGGAACGTGATATACCAGAATTTATGAAAACCGTTTGCGCCGTCGATGGAAGCCGCTTCGTACAATGCGGGATTCACGTTTCTGAGCGCGGCTTTATACATGACGATTCCGTAGCAAGGCGCCGTCCACAATATGGTTATGAACACCGCCCACGTAAGCGTATGCGGATTATCCACGTTGTTCAGCCAGTTGACGTTTGTGTGCAGTATCGCGTTGAGAATACCGTTTTTATACGCGAATATCCACGACCACATTACCGATACGGCAATGGAGGAACAGATATACGGAATAAAGAACAGCACCTGAAACACTTTCGCGCCTTTGATTTTCTGCTCTAACAGCGTGGCGATTAAAAGCGCGATGACAAGCGACACCACCTGCGCGCCCGCCAGCCACAACGTTACTCCCCACGACTTCCAGAATCTCGGATCGTTAAAAACGCCGTGGTGAAATTCGCCGTAGGCGTCGGTATACCCGATAAAGTTTTCGAAATTGTTCCAGTGCATCGTGGACAGATTGTTTTTGCGCATGTCCGTGAACATGGAAACAAACGAAATCAGTATGGGAAAACCGTTGAAAATCACGTACGCGATAAGCGGAATCAAAACGATGGCAAAACACATCCACTGCGTGGCGTTCCACTTTTTCTTCCGCTCGTCCCGCGCGCTCTTTTCCTGTTCTTCCGCTGCGATTTCCTCAGCGTTCGTTTTCGTCATTTTTCTTTACTTCCTTACTATTCTTGTCAACATAGCGTTGGTGGCGTTCGCCGCGGACTGCGAATGTTTTTCGCTGAACGCCGTTACCGTCATCGTTCCGTAACGAACCTTGGAATTGAAATCGGTGGACCAGTTGGTTACCCAGCTGCCGTCTTCGAAATACCCCCAGTCGCCTACGCCGTAGTTCTGGAAATTCTGCGCCGCAACCCAGATATCGTAGCCGTTGGAAACGTTTTCGTTCTTTAAGAACGCGTCGCCGAACGCCACCGTCGTGTTAGCGGGGATATACGTTTTGCTTTCCGCAAGATATGCCTGCCCTTCCGTGCCGCTTGCCCACGAGATGAAATCCCAGCTTGCCTGCCACAGAGAAGAATCCGAATTGGAGGGAATTACAAGCGCAACCGCGGAAGCCGCCGCGCCCGTGGAAGCGCCGACGATCGCCGTGCCGTTCACTTTTTTCAGTTCGCCCGTGTATGCTTCGCCGTCGTACGTTTTGCCGATAACTTTCAGATATTCGTTGGCAAAACCGCTTTTATTATCTTTCTGATACGTGCTGCCGCCCTCGTATTCGCGATACTGTTCGCTTAAACACATATCGAAATCCGCTATTTTCTGGCTTTGCGAGAAGCTTTCGGGTAGATTGCTGAAATACCCTCTGCCCATTGCCGTGTTGTTCGTAAACAATCCGTTGACAACGTTGCTCACGTCCGGTTCGGATATGCCGTAGCCATTCATGCCCGTATCTACGCTTCTGATTTTACTTTTTTATTTTTGCGATTTCAGCCGAAAAAAATCCCCCCGACAGCAAGAACGGGGGGATTTTTATTGCGAAATGCGATTTATTGACGGTTTGCTTCTTCGCCTTCCGCCGCGGCGGGCACGGCGCCGTTTGCCGCTTCCGGAGCCGGCGCTTTATGCGAACGGATATATTTCGTCCATTTGATATAACCGTAAGTGGTGTTGGTGAGATAACCGGCTTTGAGAACAAGCAGTATCCACTGCCCCGCCATGATATTCAACGCGATTTCGAGAATGCAGACGATGTACCAGGCGATCCATTGTTCGCGATAGCGGAACAGAATGAACAACCCGTTGGCAATGCCTACGGCGGAGGCGCACGCGTCGAGATAGCCGCCTACGTCTTTCACTACTTCGTTATACGATAAAATACCTTCCGCTTCGATGAGGGAAAGCAGATAGCCCACCACCACCGTCCAGACGGCAATGCCCGCAATAAGAAGTATATCCTGCTTCCAGCTGAGCTTGCGCACTTCGGTGATTTCTTTTTCTTCGGAATCGGTGTGCTTATTCCAGTTCACGAAACTGATGATATCGATGGGAATCCAGAAAAACAGCGTTACCGCCATGGTAGCGAATCTGTATGCGCATACGATGCAGATAAGAATTTCCACCACTTCCACCAGCAGCGATACGATGAAATTCCATTTGCTTTGCTTGGAAATCAGCAGTTCGCACGTGATATTCGATACGATATCCACCAGATACAAAATCGTAATCAGTTTAGGGTTTACCGCAAGTTCCTCGGAATCTTCCGGGAATACGAAACAGAACACGATGGCAAGTACGAGAATGGAAATATACCAGATTTTTTCGTACGTCGTGAAGTAGTTCCACAAGTTTTTCAATTTCTGACCGAACGTCAGCTTCGGTGTATCTTTTACGTCTTTCATTTTTTTATTTTTCCTTTTCTTCGGTTATTTTTTGATTTTTTTTGTTTTTGGCATTGTTCCGGCTTTTGCCAGTTTTTTTCGGGATACAAACCACGGAGGACATTTAAAACGCGTCTTTCGAAATTTTGCTCCAGCGTTTTTCGATGAATTTCATTTTCAAAGAAAGAGGCAGCGGCTTCGTTGCGGCGTTCATCAGCTTGTTCCAGAAGCCGATAATCGCTTTTCTTCTGCCCTTTTCCGCCGCGCGCAGACTCTTTCTCGCCACCAGCGACGGAGGCTCGGCGGCAAGTTTGCCCCATGCTTTCTGCCCGCGGATTTGTTCGCGCACGTCCTCGCGCGTGGGCATCGCGCCGGGAAGAATGACGGTTACGGTGATTCCGCGTTTTTTTACTTCGCGCGAAAGCGCCAGCGAAAACGACGTAAGCGCGCCTTTCGTTGCCGAATACACGGCAAAATACGGCATGGGATAAATGCCGGAAACGCTGGAAATATTGATGATTTTCGCCTTTTCCGCCGCGTGCTGCACGGCGTAAAGACACATCGCCGCAGCCCCTTCGAAGTTTGCGCGGCACTGGAAAAGCAGTTTTTCCTGCGTGTAATTTTCAAACGGTTTCTGTATATCCGCTCCCGCGACGTTGATGAGCATTTTCACACGTTCGCCGCGCGCGGAAAGCGCTTCGAAAAATTCGCCGCGGCTTTCTTCCGAAGATAAATCCATCGCTTTCGTAAATATTTCCGCGCGGAACGGAATGCCGCTTTTCAGCGCGGCAAGTTTTTCCTCGCTTCTGCCCGTCAGTACCAGCGACGTTTCGCCGCTTTCGAGCCCATTTTTCAGTTCTTTATTGTAAATCAGTTCGTTTATGAACGCCTTGCCGAGATAGCCCGTCGCGCCCGTTATTATGATGCAATTCTCCGCCATGGTTTCGACTGCTCCGTTTTGTCCGTTTTTTTGTTTAAGACGCCGCGGAGAACGATTACGTCCACACTTTTTCGGGATCGAAGCCGTAGATCTGCACGATCTGCATATATTCGCTGTTTGCCATATCACGGGGCTTTACCACGCAGCCGCCGTTGGAATCGAGATCGATTCCGAACTGCTTGTACGCATACCACACGATGTGCGCGCACTGCGTTCCCTTTAACGGCTGTTGATTTTTCTTGCGGAAAATGCCAGCGAACACCGTATACGGCACCCCGATCAGCTGCTTTTTGGCATATTCAGCCACTGCTTTGCGCGTTTCATCCGATATTTTTTCGGGATTCGGGCGCAGCACCATAAACGTGGCGTAATCGTTGAATACGTTCACGGTGGTTAAATGACTGGTGGTGCCCGGCGTATTCGCTTCTACAATCAGACCGTCGTCCGATACCACAAGCGCCGCGTGCCCGTAACGGAAGCCGAGAACGTGCGTTGCCGAAGTTACGATGATATCTCCCTCGCGCACGGCGCCGATTGCCGCGTTTTTCCCCTCTTCCAGCTTCTCCCAGCACGTCCACGGGGCGAAACGTTCGCGATATACAGCCACTTTTTCCATATAACATTTCTGAATGGTTCTGATCCGATTTTTACCGCCGTCTCTTTCCCAAAGCCTGTCCGCACCGATTTTCGTCAAGCCTGTCTGCGCGTACAGTAACGCATAATCTTCTTCGGTAAGCTCGCTCTGCGATTTTTCAAGCGTGGCGGTTAAATCGGCGAACTCGTAATCGGGCGCCCACTGCCGCCAGGTTGCGTCGGAAATCAGCGTGGAAGCTTCCACTCCGATGAGCACAAGCATTAAAAACGCGGTAAAGCACGCAAAAACGCGCAGGAACGTAAGATACGCCCCGCCGCGCTTGATTTTTGTTGTTTTGCCGCCCGTTTTACTCAATTTGTTTTCCTCTGCGTTTACGTTTTTCGCCCGTACGGCGCTATATGTTATTTATTTTTGTTCTCTGGCGCCGAAGATGCCCGTACCTATCCGAACCATATTACTGCCGTTTTGCACGCACAGTTTATAATCGCCGCTCATGCCCATCGAAAGCACAGAAAAACCGGCGTCGTCCGCTTTGATTTTATCGAGCAGCGCGCGCATTTTTTTCACCATGGCGCCGCCCTCTTTTTCTCCGATTTCCGCGGGCAGCATTGCCATGAAGCCGCACGGTCTGACATTCTGAAGCGCGCGCACGAAGCGATACGCGGCTTCGGCGTCCTCATATAAAAAGCCGCCTTTGCTTGCTTCGCCGCCGATATTCACTTCGAGCAGAACGTTGCCGACAACGCCGCGTTTTAAAGACAAAGCGGAGATTGCCCGCGCGATTTTTTCGGAATCGCACGAGTGAATCAGCTGTACTTTGCCCACGATATATTTCAGCTTGTTTTCCTGAAGTCTGCCGATGAAATGGCGCGGGAACGGAGGCAACAAATCGTTTTTATCGCGGAATTCCTGCGCTTTGTTTTCGGCAACGGCGTCTACGCCGCCCGCCATCGCTTCTTTGATTTCTTCAGCCGTACGCGTTTTTGTGGCGGCGACGATTTGCACGCGTTCGCCGAACGGATTTTCGGATATTTCCGCACGGATTTTCCGTATATTGTTCTGTATCGAAGTTTCCATAAGATTTCCGCCGCAAAATTTCCGCCGCGCACCGTATTTTCCTTTGGTTTTTGTTTTGCGACACAAACATTATAGCGATTTTTTTGTATTTTGTCAATTTGGTTATGTACGCAAAGCAGGGAAAAATCGATAAAAATCAAAAAAAGAAGAAAAAATCTTTAAAAGACTATGAAAAAACATTTGACAAACGGCGCAAGAAACGGTATAATGGTTGAGTGCTTTGGGGATATGGCTCAGTTGGTAGAGCGCCTCGTTCGCAACGAGGAGGTCACGAGTTCGAATCTCGTTATCTCCACCAATGGGAACCGCGGTCGCACCCGTGGTTCCTTTTCATTTGTGTAAAAGGCGTTGCAGGTATAATCGTTAAGACAAAAGTCGCAGAAAAGAAAATTTCTTACGATTGGCTTACTAAACCCCGTCAAAACGGTAAGTTTGTCAAGAGAACTAAATAATATACGATTTAAGGCGATAGAACTTTGATTCCGTCGCCTTTTTCTATACCCCGTAACGTTTATTTAGATTTTAAATTTTTTGCCTTTTCGGTGGGTGTGGGTAGCACAGAGAAAAACGGAAGTCAACGGCAAA
>ERZ808270.18-NODE-18-length-104051-cov-13.402785_pt1 | contig 104051 bp, 82 predicted proteins | sample MGYA00521082_ERZ808270 | MGnify/ENA primary metagenome ERZ808270 (study PRJEB31516, sample SAMN03275594) | gut metagenome | biome: mammalia-associated habitat; material: feces | host: Papio cynocephalus | place: Kenya | collected 2012-07-27 ... | reverse complement strand
TTCGAACACGCCACAAGGTCTCTTGGTGATAATAAATTAGCGACCCCTAATTACTTATTTATCGAGTATAATGACCAGAAATGCAAACCTTATAGCAATCAGAGGTAACTGCTCCGCCCCCCGGAGTGGGAGGGGATGATTATAAACCCGAAACTTGAATAAAGTAATGTATAAAACAGAAATTACGAAAAGAACCCTTCACTTTAAACAGCCTGCCGGTACGTCGCGTGGTGTTTATACAACGCATGACATTTGGCTTGTCAGTATATCTTCTGATGAAAATCCGGGCAAAGTTGGAGTGGGAGAGTGTGCTCCCTTGCCAGACTTGAGCTGTGATGCTTTGCCCGATTATGAGTCAAGGTTGCGTGAACTCCTGAATGTTTTTGAGCTTACGGGGCATGTGGATTATAATCTTATGAAACCGTATCCGTCAATGCTGTTCGGTATTGAGACGGCTGTGCTGAATCTGAAAAACGGTAGCATCCTCTTTGATACGCCGTTTGCCCATGGCAAGGAGGGTATTCCTATAAACGGACTTGTGTGGATGGGGACTTTTGAGGAAATGAGCAGCAGGCTGGAAAAGAAAATAGAGGAAGGGTTCAAGTGTGTGAAACTCAAGATTGGAGCCATTGACTTCGAGAGTGAACTCGAATTGGTTAAGTGTATCAGAAGAAGGTTTTCGAAGAATACTATACAATTGCGCGTTGATGCTAACGGAGGCTTTTCCGTGGAGGAGGCTCCAAAAGTGCTCGACAGACTTGCCCGTCTTGACATACATTCTATAGAGCAGCCTATTAAACAGAGACAGTGGAAGGATATGGCGGAGATTTGTCGTAATTCCCCGATACCGGTTGCGCTCGATGAGGAATTGATAGGAGTGAATATGGAGGGGATGAAAGAGGAACTGTTGGACAGAATCCGCCCACAGTATCTTGTATTGAAACCATCTCTTCACGGAGGAATGAAAGGTACGGAAGAATGGGTGAAACTTGCAAGGAAAAGAAATGTAGGAAGCTGGATTACGAGTGCGCTGGAAGGTAACGTGGGACTTGCTGCTGTAGCACAACTTACTGCTCATACTTATGGAAGCGACATAAAATTTGCACAAGGACTTGGTACCGGAGGCTTGTATACGGATAACCTTCCGGCAGTTACAGAGATTAGAGGCGACAAATTATGGATGAAATAATATGACACTTTCGGAGTTTATGAAGGAGTGGAATGACGATACTCCATATATAAAGGTAAAGACAAGCGGTTCTACGGGTAAACCTAAAGAACTGCTTGTTGAAAAAAGCAGGATGACGGCAAGTGCAAAGATAACTTGCGACTTCCTTGGCTTGACATCTAATGATACGGCACTCTTATGCTTGCCGCTTGATTATATTGCTGGAAAGATGATGGTGGTAAGATGTCTGGAACGTGGAATGAAACTCGTATCTGTAACACCGTCGGCACATCCTCTGAAGGACTTGCAGGAAGTTCCGTCGTTTGCGGCTATGGTTCCGATGCAGGTCTATAACAGTATGGAAAATGAAGAAGAGCGGAGTAAGCTGATGAGAATAAGAAATCTTATCATCGGCGGAGGGGCTGTTGATTCGGAGATGGCAAATAGATTGAGAAGTTTCGGAAATGCCGTTTGGAGTACTTACGGAATGACGGAAACCTTGTCTCATATTGCATTAAGGAAGCTAAGTGGAAGTGATGCTACGGAATATTATTCTCCATTTGAAGGCGTGGCACTGTCTGCTGCAGACGATGGATGTCTTTGCATTAAAGCTCCAGCTGTGTGTCAAGACATGCTGAAGACAAACGATATAGTGGATTTCCATGAAGATGGAAAGAGATTTCGTGTAATAGGGAGAAAAGATAATGTTGTAGACAGTGGTGGCATTAAGATTCATATTGAAGAGATAGAGCAAGTTTTAAGAAATAAGTTGAATGTAGATTTTGCAATATCGAAGATGCGGGATAAAGAGTATGGGGAAATTGTTGTCCTTCTTTTAGCTCTGCCGGAATTCTGTCATACTAACGGTAAAAATATTCTTGTCCTGAGCAAGAAAAAACCACATGATGATATAAAATCAATGAAATGTTTAGGACTTTTGCCTTCCTCTGTATTATCTAATCTGACTCTTGCTGTATCATCACTTTCTAAATATTGGCAACCCAAGGTTATTTTTGCTGTAGATAAAATTCCACATACGGAAACTGGAAAGATTGCAAGGTCGGCTGTAATAAATATGATAGAGAATTTTAATAATGATGTGTAATAAAGATGGAAAGTGGCTTAAAAACTTACTTTTATATAGTAAATATGGAAAAATAATGAAATTTTGTTCGTTAATTTGAAATATTTGTTTATCTTTGCACAATCAAAGAATAATGACATCCTATAGATATAGTGTAGGAATAATATTAACAACCAATAAATATAAATTCTATGATAGCTGCAAATGTGGTAGAGAATCTCAAGCAGAGATTTCCTAATGAGCCAGAGTATATTCAGGCTGTAAGTCAAGTATTGGCGACAATCGAGGAGGAGTACAACAAACATCCTGAGTTTGATCGCGCTAATCTTATAGAGAGACTTTGTATCCCGGACAGAATTATCTCTTTCCGTGTGTCTTGGGTGGACGACAAAGGTAACGTTCAGACAAATATGGGATATCGAGTGCAGCATAATAATGTCATCGGTCCTTACAAGGGTGGAATAAGATTCCACAAGTCTGTAAATCTTGGAATATTGAAGTTCCTTGCTTTTGAGCAGACATTCAAGAATTCATTGACAACGCTTCCTATGGGCGGTGCAAAAGGTGGGTCTGATTTCTCGCCAAGAGGAAAAAGCGATGTAGAGGTGATGCGCTTCTGTCAGGCTTTCATAACGGAGCTTTACCGTCATATCGGTCCTGACGAGGACGTTCCGGCAGGCGATATTGGTGTCGGCGGACGTGAAGTGGCATATATGTTCGGCATGTATAAAAAGCTTACGCATACTTGGAGTGGAGTTCTTACCGGTAAGGGACTGGAGTTTGGCGGTTCTTTAATCCGTCCTGAGGCTACTGGTTATGGTAATGTATATTTCCTCGTCAATATGCTGAAGACCCGCAATATTGACATCAAGGGCAAGACGGTTCTTGTAAGTGGTGCAGGAAATGTTGCACAGTACACCATAGAAAAATGTATCGAACTTGGTGCAAAGGTCGTTACATGCTCCGACTCCGACGGATATATCTATGATCCAGACGGAATAACAAAGGAAAAGCTCGATTTCATAAAAGAGCTGAAAAATGTAGAGCGTGGCAGAATTCGCGAATATGCAGAGGAATATGGAGTAAAATATGTTGAAGGGGCAAAGCCTTGGTTTGAAAAGGCTGATATAGCACTTCCTTCAGCAACCCAGAACGAAATCAATGAGGAGGCTGCAAAGGCCCTCGTTGCCAATGGTGTAATAGCTGTAAGCGAGGGTGCCAATATGCCTACAACACCGGAGGCTATAAAAGTGTTCCAGGATGCAAAAATCCTGTATTCTCCTGGTAAAGCAGCAAATGCTGGCGGTGTTGCAGTTTCAGGTCTCGAGATGAGTCAAAATTCAGAGCGTCTCAGCTGGAGCCGTGAGGAAGTGGACAGCAAGCTTCATGGTATTATGAACGAGATTCATGCTAATTGCGTGAAATATGGTACGGAGACTGACGGATACATCAATTATGTGAAGGGAGCAAATGTCGCAGGATTTTTGAAAGTGGCAAAAGCTATGATGGCTCAGGGGATTGTATAGTTGGTAGAGCTTTCTGTTGAATATATACAATTGATTAGAATTATGAAATAATCGGGTAAGATTAAAACTGATATGTTTTTCTCTTGCCCGATTATTCTCTTTTATTAATGTACAAAACAAAAAATAGTAGGATATTTGTGCGGAATTTATAGTTTTTTTCGTAAATTTGCAGACATGAATGTTTTTACATTGTTCACGTAAAATGTAAATACAGTTTAGATAATAGCGAATTGTGATATAAAAACAGATAAATCCGGATGAAGAACATCAGAAATTTTTGTATAATTGCCCATATTGACCATGGTAAGTCAACTCTTGCCGACAGACTTTTGGAATATACCAAAACGATAAAAATTGTGGAAGGGCAGATGCTTGATGACATGGACTTGGAGAAAGAGCGTGGCATAACGATAAAGAGTCATGCCATCCAGATGGAATACAAACGCAACAATGAAACATATATACTTAATCTTATAGATACTCCGGGCCATGTAGACTTCTCTTATGAAGTATCGAGAAGTATTGCAGCATGCGAAGGTGCACTTCTCGTTGTTGATGCTACGCAAGGAGTTCAGGCGCAAACCATCAGCAATTTGTATATGGCAATTGATCATGATCTGGAGATAATTCCTGTAATAAACAAGATTGATATGCCTTCGGCTATGCCAGATGAGGTGGAAGACGAGATAATAGATCTTATAGGATGTAAAAAGGAAGACATAATAAGAGCTTCGGGAAAAACCGGTGAAGGGGTGCCTGCCATCCTTGATGCTGTAATTGACAAAATACCTTGTCCGGAGGGAGACCCTAAGGCTCCGCTACAGGCTCTTATCTTCGATTCTGTATTCAATCCTTTCAGGGGTATCATTGCATACTTCAAAATAGAAAATGGAGTAATAAGGAAAGGTGATAAGGTTAAGTTCTATAATACAGGGATGGAATATACTGCTGATGAAGTGGGAGTGCTTAAAATGAACATGATTCCGAGACAGCAGCTTTCTACAGGAGAGGTAGGTTACATCATTAGCGGTATAAAAGATCCTACGGAGGTAAAGGTTGGCGATACAATTACACATGTACTTGCACCTTGCGAACATGCCATTGACGGATTCCAGGAAGTTAAGCCGATGGTGTTTGCGGGCGTGTATCCTATAGACCCTTCGGAATATGAGAATCTCAGAACTTCATTGGAGAAACTTCAACTTAACGATGCTTCACTTACATTTCAGCCTGAGTCGTCTGTAGCTCTTGGTTTTGGCTTCCGCTGTGGCTTCCTTGGATTGCTTCATATGGAGATTGTACAGGAAAGGCTTGACAGGGAATTCAATATGGATGTAATTACTACTGTGCCGAATGTTTCATATATGGTTTATGACAAACATGGTAATACTAAAGAAGTGCATAATCCGTCAGGTTTGCCGGATGTGACAATGATTGATCATATTGAAGAACCATATATTAAGGCTTCAATTATTACGGATACGAACTATATCGGTCCGATTATGAAATTATGTCTGGACAAGCGCGGAGAGCTGATCAAGCAGGAGTATATAAGTGGAAACCGTGTTGACTTGCACTTTATGTTACCTCTTGGAGAGATTGTTATCGACTTCTATGATAAGTTAAAGAGCATCTCTAAAGGATATGCTTCATTTGATTATCATATAGATTGTTACAGACCTTCAAAACTTGCAAAACTTGACATCTTGCTGAATGGAGAGCCAGTTGATGCTCTTTCTACATTGACACATCAAGACAATGCTGTCGCTTTTGGTAGACGCATCTGCGAGAAATTAAAGGAACTTATTCCTCGCCAGCAGTTTGATATTGCCATTCAGGCCGCTATAGGGGCAAAAATCGTTGCCAGGGAGACTATAAAGTGTGTCCGTAAGGATGTTACTGCAAAATGCTATGGAGGTGATGTCAGTCGTAAAAGAAAACTATTGGAGAAACAGAAAAAAGGAAAGAAGAGGATGAAACAGATTGGTAATGTAGAAGTACCTCAGAAGGCATTCCTTGCAGTCCTTAAACTTGACTAATATATGAATAAAAAGTAAAAGAAGAAACGGAGGAAGATACTATGAAGGAGCCGGTTTTAACTAAAAGGGATATTGCCAGGGAACTGGCAAGGCGATACAGCACAATGGCTCATGACGAGCTTGATATTTTAGAGGAGATTCTTGTCCCGATGAAATTTTCGCGTGGTGATAAAATTGTCGACAAGGGACAGATTTGCCAAAGTATCTTTTACGTGGAAAAGGGGTTAGTTCGTGAATATTATTTCAAGAACAACAAGGAGGTGACTGAATATCTTGCCGCCGACGGTACTATTTTTATGTGTATAGAGAGTCTTTTCCGTGAAGAGCCATCTCAACTTGTTGTTGAAGCTCTTGAAGCGACTACAGTGTATGCTATCCCGAAGAAAAGGCTGGAAGTGGTTGCTTTGCATAATGTGAATATACAAATTCTTTACCGCAAGATACTTGAGGAGAGTCTTATCATTTCTCAGCGTAGGGCAGATATGCTTCGCTTTGAAAGTGCCAAGGATCGTTACCGCAAACTTTGTAAGCTGAATCCTCAAATGGTGATAAAGGCTCCTCTTGTATATATAGCGAGCTATTTGCAGATGACTCCGGAAACATTAAGTCGTGTGCGTTCTGCTGTAGCTTTGGAGTAATGGAATACCGCAAAATATTATGAGAGTATTTCGATGGTTGTTATTCCGTCGGAATACTCTCAGTTTGTTTGTGTCAGGGATTTGGTCTTTTTTATAATGTTGAGCAATTATGCTTCGCGGTAGAAATCTAAAGCCTCTTTGATGAGTTCTTCTGATACATTTTCATTTATGTGTATTTCTCCGATATTTTTCAGAAGGGTGAAGTTTATTTCCTTCCCTGTGTTTTTCTTATCGTGATGCATAAGTTCAATAAGTTTTTTATAGTCATTGCATGTTATTTGGAATAGTCCATAATTCTCCTTTATGAACCTTACTGTTTGTCGTAGTTTGTCGGTAGGAAATCCCAGGGTAATCGCACTGAGATAAAGTTCGCAGATAATGCCATACGCCACGGCATATCCATGAAGGATAGGATTGCCGCTTGATAAAGCAAACGCTTCGAAGGCATGTCCGAATGTGTGTCCGAAGTTTAGTGCTTTCCTTATTCCTTTCTCGTGGGGGTCTTCGGTTACAATCTTCTCTTTCACGCCTACATTCTTTTCAATCATATCAAGAAGTAAAGTATAATCGGGAGCATTCAGGTCGAAACAAATATGTTCCGCCCACATTTTCTCATCGCTTATCAAACTATGTTTAAGCATTTCTGCATATCCGGAAGTCATATTCTCATTGTCGAGCGTTTTCAAAAAATCAGTGTCGATAATAACGGCTTTTGCTTCATTGAAGACTCCAATTTCATTTTTCAGCCCATTAAAGTTAAATCCAGTTTTTCCGCCTACGGATGCATCCACCATAGCGAGAAGGGTCGTTGGGATATTGATGAAATCTATTCCACGCTTAAATGTTGAGGCTGCAAAGCCTCCAAGGTCTGTTGTCATTCCGCCGCCTACGTTTATCAGGCAGGAGTTTCGTGTTGCCCCCTTATAGCTGAGTTCTTTCCATACATGAACTACAGAATCTATAGTCTTGTTACTGTCTGATGCTTTTATCTCTATGCCTTCAGCAGTTGTAAGAATTTTACTTTCGGCGAGAGGCTTTGTACAGTATATATGCGTATTCTCGTCTGTAAGCAAGAATACTTTATTGTAGTTGCTGCAGTTCAGTAGCTTGTCTATCTCTTTGCATATACTTTTTGAAAAGATAATTTTTTGACTCATAATGGCTATAGTTTATGCCCTTGTATAAAAAAGGCGTGTTCGTATTGTTTATAATTTTTGCAAAAATAATGATTTAAGTCGATAAAAGGAAACTTTTGGGATATTTTGCTTTGTCTTCTATTAAACTTTAGCTTACTTTGCATATCTTTATTATAATAAATGCTTTTGTCTTGCAAGTTGAACCAAGTCTTAATTTTACTTGCTTAATAGCATAAAAAGCGTTTGTAAAAGGAGTGCTGAATGTTGTTCTGTATTTCTCGCAGTTGAAAACAATATTTCGGCATGTAGAATAATGATAACTAGAAAAAATATAATATAAGATGAAAAAAATCTATTCATTACTTTTTGTAATGCTTTTTTCCGTTGTGTCTGTAGCCCAGACTTTTAGTGTCAGCGGAAAACTTATAGACCGTGATACGAAAGAAGGGGTCTATATGGCAACGGTACAGTTGTTGAAATCTGACAGCTCTTTTGTGAAAGGCGCACTGACAACGGAAGACGGCAGCTTTTCTATTCCATTGTCGTCAGAGGGAAAGTATATTTTAATGTTCTCAAGTGTCGGGTATAAAAACTTGTGTCATAATTTTAGCGTATCATCCTCAAAGCCAGAGGCGAAACTTGGGGATATTGTCTTTGGTTCTGATGCTATAATGCTGAAAGGTGCAACGGTTCTCGGACAGGCTGCCAAGGTAACGCTCAAAGAAGATACTTTTGTTTATAACGCCTCTGCCTATCGTACACCAGAAGGTTCTGTCGTGGAGGAACTCGTTAAGAAACTGCCCGGTGCACAAATTGACGATGACGGGAAAATTACTATCAATGGCAAGGAGGTGAAGAAAATCCTTTTTGACGGCAAGGAATTCATGACTGGTGATACGAAGACTGCCATGAAAAACATTCCGACATCTATTATAGAAAAGGTGAAGGCTTATGAAGAAAAAAGCGATCTTGCCAAGGTTACGGGCATTGATGATGGAGAAGAGGAAACAGTTCTTGATTTTGGCATAAAGAAGGGTATGAATAAGGGTGTTTTCGGGAATATAGACCTTTCAGCAGGTACCCATAGCCGTTATTCCGAAAAAGTTATGGGGGCTGGATTCTATGACAAATTGCGCATTATGGGTTTTGGAAATGCAAACAATGTCAATGATATGGGCTTTCCTGGCGGAGGCGGAAGATTCGGAGGTTCACCGCAAGGACTTAACTCGAAGAAGATGGTAGGTGTGAATGTCAATTATGAAGACAAAAATAAGTTGAAGCTCGACGGTAGTGTAAGATGGAACCATTCCAATGGCGATTTGCAGACTACACAGTCTACAGAGAATTTCGTAAATAAAAGTGGTGCTTTCTCCAATAGTCATAATTCCAGCTTATCGCGCTCAAACAGTTATGATGCGCGCTTCAGAATGGAGTGGACACCCGATTCGATGACGAATATAATGTTTCGTCCTAAATTTTCATATAATACGAATGATGGATTGTCAAGTGGACTTTCTGCATCTTTTCAGAGTAATCCTTATGATATAGTTGACGACCCTCTCTCTAATGACGCTTTACAGCTACTGGAAAAAAACGGAGTGATAGTAAACCGTCGAACAAGTAGTTCCGTGAGCTATTCCAAAAGCACCTCGGCAGGTGCTATGCTCCAGGTAAACCGTAAGCTTAACCGTAGTGGACGTAATGTTACGTTGCGTGGCGATCTTAGTTATTCCGATGGTAACAGTAACAGTCTGTCGCTTTCAAACGTTCATCTTTATCAACTTCAGGATATTTATGGGAATGACTCCGTGTATAACACAAACCGTTATAACTATACCCCTACAAAGAAATGGTCGTCAGCCGTTCAGCTCACTTATAGTGAGCCTTTGTGGAAAGGCACATTTCTGCAGTTCAGCTATAAGTTTACGTATAACTACAATAAGAGTAATCGTTCTACATATGATTTCAGCAATGTTGAAAATGGACTCTTCAACAATGTTACGACAGGTTACAGAAACTGGAATTCTTATTTGTCGTTGCTCGACGGGACTCTTGAAGACTATTACGACAAGTCGCAAAGTCGCTACTCAGAGTATAGAAACTATATTCATGAGATGCAGTTGAGTTTTAAGGTGATAAAGAAAAAATATAATTTTAATGCTGGCGTAATGTTCCAGCCTCAAACTTCTAAGTTCATTCAGGAATATCGTGGCGTCAGTACAGATACGGTAAGAAATGTGTTTAATGTATCTCCTACATTCGAGTTTAGATACAAGTTCTCAAAGACGAGCAACCTTCGTATCAATTATCGTGGAACAACATCTCAACCTGAAATTGCCGACATGCTCGATATTACTGATGATAGTGATCCGCTTAACGTAAAGAAGGGAAATCCGGGATTGAAACCGTCGTTTACCAACAATTTCCGTTTGTTCTACAATACTTATCTCGAGTCTCACCAAACGGCAATAATGACTTTCGTGAATTATAAAAATACGCGAAATAGTGTCAGCAATGCAGTGACGTATGATGAAAAGACTGGCGGTCGCATAACTCGTCCGGAGAACATCAATGGTAATTGGGATATGATTGCAGCCCTTATGCTTAATACTTCAATAGATTCAGCAGGTGTTTGGAATGTCAATACCTTTACTACATTCAATTATAACAATTATGTTGGGTATTTGACAAAGGATAATTCTCATGATGTTCAGAAAAATACGACCCGCACTACAAGTTTAGGCGAGAAACTGAGTTTCGGTTATCGAAAGGATTGGCTTGATGTCAGTCTTGACGGGTCTCTAAATTATATGCGAACAAGAAATCTGTTGCAGTCTGCAAATAATCTTGATACTTGGCAATTCTCTTATGGAGCCAACCTTAATGTCTATTTGCCGTGGAATATGAGCTTAACAACGGATTTACACGAGAATTCGCGCCGTGGTTATGATGGAGCAGCAAATACAAATGAATTGGTCTGGAATGCACAGATAAGTCAAAGCTTCCTGAAAGGTAACTCACTTAGCGTATCTTTGCAGTTCTATGATATTCTGCAGAATTTGAGCAGCTTCAGCCGTACGGTATCTGCAATGCAGCGTAGTGATAGCTTCTACAATAGTATTAACAGTTATGCAATGTTGCATGTCGTTTACCGCTTCAATCTCTTTGGAGGCAAAGAGGCTATGGATAAGCGGCGTGGCGAACATGATGGACCGCGTCCAGACTTCCATGACCGTCGCTTCAACCGTGGAGGAATGTCTGGAGGAGGTTTCGGTGGAGGTCGTCCGCCAAGATTCTAAGTGTTTGGATAGTTTAAAGACTATATTGATTTAACATAGTTCCCATATTCATCTGATTGGGGTGGAATAGGGACTATGTTTTTTTGAAAATTTATGTAGCGTTACTTTTGCCAAAGTTCTAAAAAATAAGAATCCCCTTCCTTGTCATTCAACGTTCTTGTTGTACCACGATATATGAGATGGAAGGGGATTTTTATGAATATAAAAGAAAGTCCTTTATTTGCAGGTATTAATATTCGTCATCGTCTGCAACATCTTCCGCTTCAAGGGAGAGTTCCTCCGGATCTTCTTCTATAGTCGTGCGATAACTTTCTTCGGTAAGTTTGTCATCATCAAATTCATCCTCGTCGTCAAACTTATCGTCATTCAAGTCGTCGTCATCATCATCGTATTCATCGTCATCGTCGTCGTCTTTCTTATGCTTTTTCCTGTCTTCCTCAAATTCCAAATGAGGTTTTTCCTCTAAAGGTTTTAGTTTTGCAAAAATAGCTTCAGTCCATGCACCTTTTGGAATTTCGAGTACATCGAATCCGTCCTCGACTTTTTTCTCATACATACCTCCCTTTTTATGTAGACGATCTTTAGGCAATGTAGTAGTGCTGATGTCAAATCCGCTCTGTATGATATCTTGCGTACTTTGTGAGAGCGAGTCCCATCCTCCTCCGAAATTCCTGTCGATTACCTCCATGAGCTTTGCAGCAGAGATATGTCTGATGTTTTCGTAAGTCAAGTCGGTCACTCTCATGATTGTCTTTTTCTTGAGTGCTATCTTCTTGGAGTTTTTGTCGTCCGTTTTTATTGTAGCCACCTTGAAACCTCTGTCTTCATATTTCTTTATAACCTCAGGGCGGTCAATTTTGACTTCCTCTAACTCGAAAGCACTTCTTATGATGTCAAAATAATGGTTGAGGTTCTCAATCAAGTCTGCATCTTTTCCAATGCTCTCCAACAGTCTGATGATGTCATTCTCTTGAATGTCCCAAACGTTGCTTTTGTTCATCGTTTTTAAAGTAAGAGCTTTTTTACCGTCTGCTTTCATATTAAATTCTATGTACTAATTTGTTTTATTTATATTCTATATTGATATTTATTTTTCAATAATGAACGTATCGCTGTCGTCAAAGACGGGGAATGCATTTCTAAAATGAGTGATTTTCTCCTCGTCAATGTCAGCTATTGCCGCATTTGATGAAATTCCACAGCAACACACTGTCTTGCCGTATGGGTCAACAGTTATGCTTCCTCCTGTATATTTGCATGTTTCATCCTTGCCAGTTCGGTTTACACCGACAACGTAGCATTGGTTCTCGATGGCTCTTGCCTTGAGTAATGTTTCCCACACGTCGTGTCGGCTTGTTGGCCAGTTGGCAACATATATTGCAACATCATAGTCGCCTTTGCATCGGCTCCATACAGGAAATCTAAGGTCATAGCATATCTGAAGAAGTATTCTTGCTCCTCGAAATTCCACAATCTTGCGCTCTTTTCCAGATTCGAAGATTCTATTTTCCCCTCCTGGAGAAAAAAGATGTCGTTTGTCGTAGTGTTCTATAGTGCCGTCAGGTTTTGCAAAGTACATTCTGTTTACGAATTTCCCCTGTAGTGTTTTTATTGCCAAACTTCCGCATACGGCGGCATTCTTTTCAGCTGCTTTTTTTGTCATCCATGCTATAGAGCCGTTTTTCAGGCTATTTTCCTCGGCTTCGGCAAGTTCGTGATTATTGGCAATAAATCCTGTGCTCCACATTTCCGGCAAGACATATATGTCAGCTTGTGGGCAGGACACAATCATCTGCTCTATATGCTGTTGATTGATAGAGGGTTGTCCCCACCTAATGTCTGTCTGTAAAAGCGCAATTTTCATTTCCTCTTTGTTAATGCTGCATTATAGTTCTGCAAAAGTAATACATTCTCTCTTTTCTGCAAGTTTTTTAGCTCATTATTTTTTGTGTGTATGCGATATATTTCATAATTTTGCATGTATGAGTAAACCATTAGCAGAAAGAATGAGACCAAAGACCCTTGATGAGTATATTGGTCAGAAGCATTTGGTGGGTGAGCATGCCGTGCTTCGTAATATGATTGAGGCTGGACGCATCACCTCTTTTATATTATGGGGACCTCCCGGGGTTGGCAAAACAACACTTGCGCAAATTGTAGCAAGTCGCCTCAATGTACCATTTTTTACACTTAGTGCCGTGACAAGTGGTGTGAAAGATGTTCGTGATGTTATTGAGAAGGCACGCCAGGGACGTTTTTTCAATGAGAACAATCCAATACTCTTCATCGACGAGATACATCGTTTCAGCAAGAGTCAACAGGATTCATTGCTTGGTGCAGTAGAGAAGGGCGACATAACGCTCATAGGAGCTACCACGGAAAATCCGTCGTTTGAGGTAATCCGTCCGTTGCTTTCTCGCTGTCAGCTTTATGTTCTGAAACCGCTCGACGACAATGATTTATTGGAACTATTACATCGTGCTATAACGACAGATGTGGAATTGAGTAAGCGTAACATCGTTGTCAAGGAGCGGACTGCAATATTGCGTTATAGCGGTGGTGATGCCAGGAAGTTATTGAATATTCTGGAACTTGTAACAGACTCTTCGTCTTCTGATACCGTTAAAATAACCGATGCTCTTGTTGTTTCCTGTCTGCAGCAAAATCCGATGGCATACGATAAAGACGGAGAAATGCATTATGATATAATTTCAGCCTTTATTAAAAGCATACGTGGCTCTGACCCTGATGCTGCTCTATATTGGCTTGCGCGCATGATTGAAGGTGGTGAAGATCCGTCATTCATAGCGCGTCGCCTAGTGATAAGTGCATCCGAGGATATTGGTCTTGCAAATCCGAATGCACTTCTGCTTGCTAATGCCGCCTTTGATGCTGTAATGAAAATCGGTTGGCCCGAGGGGCGTATTCCGCTTGCTGAGGCAACAGTATATCTTGCTGCCTCGCCAAAGAGTAATTCGGCTTATAACGGTATAAACAAGGCACTCCAACTTGTGCGTTCCACGGGGAACCTGCCTGTACCACTGCATTTGCGTAATGCTCCGACAAAGATGATGTCTGATCTTGGTTATGCCGAAGGATATAAATACTCCCACGATTATCCTAACCACTTTGTTGATCAGCAGTTTATGCCAGACCAGCTCAAGAATACTCGCCTATGGGAGGCACAGCATTTTCCGAACGAGGAAAAGCTCTATAAAAATATGGTAAATCTTTGGGGTGAAAAGAAAAAATGACAAGTATCCTTATTTTATAAGAACAGTCCCCATATAAGAGAAGACCTTTTTACTTATGAAAGATTGAGGCATCTTGTATTGGTATGAATAAATAATAGATAACTTGTATTGATATGTATAAAATAAAAAGAAGAATGTTTTGTATGGTAATTGTATAATGAAATAACCAGACAAAACATTCTTCTTCATTCAAATATATCTATACATTATTAGTGCTTATCACTTTTTAGGCATATTCTTTAGAATTTCGAGCAAGTGATCCCAAACCATCTCAACGGTAGGGATAAGCAGTCGTTCTTCCGGTGAGTGTACGCCGCGCAAAGTAGGTCCGAATGAAACCATGTCGAGATGCGGATATTTCTCGGAGAAGAGTCCACATTCCAGACCCGCGTGGATTCCGATAACGAGTGGATCCTTTCTGAATAGCTTTTTGTAAGCATCCACAACGATTTCGGTAAGTTTGCTGTTAGGGTTCATCTTCCATGCCGGATAAGCATCGTCCACCTTCACGTCAGCACCGCCGAGCAAGAATGCCGCTTTCACGGTATTTGTCATATTCTGCAAGTTGCTCATCACGTTTGAGCGCTGCGAAGCAACCACCGTAATTTTGCCTTCAGTATCAGTTGTCACACTTGCAACGTTTGTTGATGTTTCCACCATCCACTCCAGAGCTTTGTCCTGACACATTGCAAGAACACCGTTGTATACAGCCTGCATGGCAAGTATAAACTTGTCAGCCTCAGCTTTGCGCAATACCTTTTCGCTTTCATGGCTTTCAAGCGCAAAATTCATATCGCTTTCTGTTACGTGGAATTCGTCTTCAACATTGGCGGCAAACACGTTCCAATCAGCCTTTACAGTTTCTTTGTCTTTCTCAGGTACGGCAAATATAACAACTCCGTCACGTGGAATTGCATTGTGCATGCGACCGGAATTAAAACTTGTGAGTCTTATGTCTGTCTTCTGCATTTCCAGGAACAGAAATCTTGTGAGCAGCTTTATAGAGTTTGCGCGTTTTTTGTTTATGTCGTCACCGCTGTGTCCGCCCAGCAGTCCCTTAATTGCAGCTTTCATAAAGAAGAATTCCTTAGGAGCATCTTCAAGTCCTATATTGAATGTTGCAGTAGTCGTCTGTCCTCCGGCGCAGCTTATAAAAATCTGTCCTTCATCCTCGCTGTCGAGGTTTATAAGCATGTTCCCGGTCATAAAACCAGCCTTCATGCCGTGTGCTCCTGTGAGTCCTGTTTCCTCGTCGCGTGTGAAGACACATTCTATAGGACCGTGTTCAATGTCGTTGCTGTCGAGGATAGCCATTTCTATTGCACATCCTATACCGTCGTCTGCTCCGAGAGTAGTACCTCTTGCCTTCATCCATTCACCGTCGACATAAGTCTCGATAGGGTCTTTCGTGAAGTCTATATTTACATCCACGAGTTTGTCGCACACCATATCCATATGACTCTGGAGTACAACTGTTTCCCTGTCTTCATAGCCCTTTGTAGCGGGTTTCTTTATCAGAACGTTTCCTGTTTCGTCAACAATAGTTTCGAGGTTTCTTTCTTTTCCGAATTCTTTCAGAAACTCAATCATCTTCTCCTCGTGCTTTGACGGACGGGGAATCTTGTTTATTTTGGCAAATTGCTCAAAAACACAAGCTGGTTTTAATTCACTGTTGTTCATAATCTGTATATATGAAATTAATAATCTTCATTACTATTATAGTGCAAAGTTAATGCTAAAAATGCGCTTCTCCAAGAAACTTAACTGTTTTGTCTGTGAAAAACTATTAACCAGTGATTTTGCTTGTTCTTGACATTCATATTAAGAATGGAAATTTTCAAGAAATAATAGTAAAAATCCTAATCATTTGATTTTGAAGTTCGAGCTTTTCCTTTATGTCATCCAATCAGTTTCAGAATTTGTTTGTTCGAAGCATCTGGAAGAATCTTTTTCAGATGCTCATAAATTCTTTGGGAAGATTCTTCGGGAGTCCGTTCACACAGGCATTTTTCCTTGCCATATAATTCCTCTGGCGTATTCAGAAGCGACCATCCCCATCCGTATTCGCGATTATGTTTGTCGCGAGGGTAAACAAAATTCTCTGTCACGATATAAGTCGACATCTCTAAACGTGTAATATAGCTGTCAAACTTACTTCTCATACCTTTTCCTGTAAAACCGCAGGCATTCCTAAGTTCTCTCGTTATGAGACTTCCTGATGACTTTAGTGTGTCGAGAATGACTCCTTCTATAGAATCCTCGTTTGGACGTGGAAATTTGTTTCTTCGGTAGTTGCAAAAGTCCTGCCACCATTCCAGGCTGATGAATCCAGCCTTTTTGTTGAAGAACTTTCCGTACACACACGGTAGCTCCTCTACGATTTCGCCTTTCCATTTCCAAAGAGGCCAGTCCCAACCGCCCTCTGGGAATGTAACATATCGGCAGTCTTCCGTTACTATGTCTTCGGCAGAGAAACCGTCAATCCCACTGTTGAGTAGAGGCAGGAAACCTATTTTCTCTATCAGTTCCATCATTCCTATTGCTGAGTATATTTCCGGGAATTTCATATTCTTTTGATTTTGTCCTTAATCTGTTTTATATAAACACCTTTAGCGTAATCTTTTAAGCTGATTCTCTTGCTCATTGTTTTGCCATTTCTTCTGGATACACAAACTGACCGTGTTTTACCGTCCGCCTTCCATATTGTATGGCGAAGCCGGGGCAATGATGCAGACATCTTAAGCACATGGTGCATTCCTCCTTTACCCAGACAGGATAGCCGTTTTCAATATCTATGGCATGTTCCGGACATTGTCGGGCACATTTGTTGCAACCGGTACACCTGTCCTTTATTACATGGAAATTCCTTGTCTTGCGCTGTTTTTCGTATGTGAGGTAATACCAATATGCCATCCAGTGTGGAAGGCGCAGATAATCAAAGTTGCCAGTCTTCCGTGCTATGGTCATTTCAGCCACTCTCTTTATGTGCTTATCGGCTTTTTCTGTTTTCCGCAAGCATTTCTCTCGGTTCGATACGTCAAACATCGGAGTCCAAACATCTACCATTCTTACATTATATTTTGCGTCGAGCCACAAACCTTTTTTCTTCAGCAGTTTCTGCATCATATAATGCGCTTGCCCCGTAGTGGTTCCGAATGTAACCACATGATATATGAAGTTATGGCGTAATCCAATGATATTTAGTTCGTTGACAAACCTTACGACTATGTTTGGAAGCCCCCAGAAATATACAGGAGTTACAAATCCGATGCGTTCATCCTTGCATAATTGGAATGAGAACCTACCGTTGTTCATGCAGTCTGTTATTGAAATGCAACTTTCTCCTGTTGCTTTTGCCAAACAAAATGCTACATGCTTACTGTTTCCTGTACCTGAGAAATAAAAAATCATGTCTGCTTCAGTGTTTATAATTCATTATTTACAATTGGTTGCAATATATTGCCCCCCCATAGTCTTTCACTTACTAATATTGCAAATGTACTAATAAAACTTGTATCTCATAATGTTTGCATTTCGTTTTTTGCAAAATATCGTTAATAAAACATCTTTCGCTTGGTGTTAATATATTGACAGAAAAGAATAGCGTGTTTTTATATTAAACCTGTCTGTTGTAGATTATGGATTATAAATTATACAATTATGAATTGTTTGGGTTAAAATCTTTTTTTTCGTATAATCTTTGCAGGTTAAAATATTCTTCTTACCTTTGCAGACAATATAAATGAAAATATAAAAGAAAAGATATGAATAAGAAAATAGTACGCATCATGTCGGTAATGGCATTGGGAGTTTTGGCATTTGCTTCTTGTAATAAGGAGGCACAGAAAGTTGACGAAAAGCAGCATACTCCTGTGGCGCAGACTGGTGCGATGAAAATTGCATATGTTGAAGTAGATTCCATCATGTCGCAGTATAAGTTCTGTAAAGAATATTCGCAGATACTGCAGAAGAAAAGCCAGAATATAGAGAATACGCTTGCTGCCAAGCAGCGTTCCTTGCAGGCAGCTGCTGCAAAGTTCCAGCAAGACGTGCAGAGCAATAAATACACACAGCAGCAGGCAGAGGCGGTTCAGGCAGGTCTTCAGCGTCAGAGTGCTGACCTTCAGGCACTGCAGCAGCGTTTGGGAAATGATTTCCAAAATGAGACAAATACTTTCAATAAGGCTCTTCGCGACAGCATCCAGCATTATCTGAATGCCTATAACAAGGACAAGAAATATGCTCTTATCATAAGCAAGGCTGGCGATAATATACTTTATGCCGACAAGGCATATGATATAACCAATGAGGTGATTGCTGGTCTGAACAAGGCTTATAAGTCTACTGTGGCAAATAAAAAGTAAATTCTATAGCAGATAACGACTGCAGAGCTTCACCGCAAATAGCGATGAAGCTTTTGTTTTTTATATATGACAATATGATTAAAGAACAGCAAATACGTGTTGAGCCGAGAGTGGCGGCTACGGAGAGCCTGCTAAAAGACTTTATGGCGCATGAGTGTGGTATTGATGAACGTACGATAAAAGGAATAAGAATACTAAAACGCAGTATTGATGCAAGGCAGCGCAATATATTTGTAAACCTCAAGGTAAGACTGTACATCAATGAGCTTCCTGAAGACGATGAATACATACACACCGAGTATTCAGATGTGTCGAATGGCAAACCAGTAATTGTCGTAGGAGCAGGTCCTGGCGGACTCTTTGCTGCGCTAAGGTTAATAGAAAGAGGTTGCAGACCAATAGTTTTGGAGAGAGGTAAAAACGTAAGAGACAGAAAGTTAGACCTGTCTGCTATAACAAAAACTCAAAAAGTAGATCCTGAAAGTAATTATTGCTTTGGAGAGGGAGGTGCTGGAGCCTATTCCGACGGTAAGCTGTATACAAGAAGTAAGAAAAGAGGGGATATAGAAAAAATCCTAAATGTCTTTTGTCAGCATGGGGCATCAACGGCAATACTTGCAGATGCTCATCCGCATATAGGAACAGACAAGCTGCCAGCCGTAATTGAAGCAATGCGAAATACAATACTGCGATGCGGAGGTGAGGTGCATTTCCAGACTAAAATGACGTCGCTCATAATGGATGGTAGAGAGGTAAAAGGAGTCGTGGCTATCGATTTAGTGTCGGGAGAAGAAAAGGAATATTGCGGTCCGGTAATCCTTGCCACGGGACATTCCTCGCGTGATGTATACCGTTATCTGAACGATGCCGGAATCGAGATGGAGGCAAAGGGAATTGCTGTTGGCGTCAGACTGGAACATCCGGCGCAGCTTATCGACCAGATACAATATCATTCAAAACAGGGTAGGGGGAAATACCTGCCTGCTGCAGAATACAGTTTCGTGACACAGGTTGACGGAAGAGGTGTTTACTCCTTCTGTATGTGTCCGGGAGGTTTCGTCATACCAGCAGCCACAGGCAAGGAACAGATAGTAGTGAACGGCATGAGCCCAAGCAACCGTGGTACGCGCTGGTCTAATAGTGGTATGGTAGTTGAAGTACGTCCTGAGGATCTGGAAGGCAACGATATAATGAGAGTGCTACGCTTTCAGGAAAAACTCGAACGCGATTGCTGGGTAAACGGAAATATGAAACAGTCGGCCCCGGCACAAAGGATGGCGGATTTCGTAAACTCAAAGCTCAGTTATGATCTTCCGAAAGCATCGTATGCGCCGGGCCTGATTTCAAGTCCGCTGCATTTTTGGCTGCCTCCTATGGTGGGTAAACGCTTGCAGCAAGGCTTCAGGAAATTCGGTAGCATGAGTCATGGCTTCCTGACCAATGAGGCGGTACTCATCGCTGTAGAGACAAGAACCTCTTCTCCGTTGCGTATCCTTAGAGAAAGGGAAACATTGCAGCATGTAACTGTCAGCGGACTCTTCCCCTGTGGTGAGGGTGCAGGTTATGCAGGTGGAATTGTTTCTGCCGGAGTCGATGGAGAGCGTTGTGCTGATGCTGCTGCAGAATACACAGAAAGAATTGATTAGTAGTAACTTATTGACTTTTGTTAATGTATAAATTGAAAATATATCAGCTGCGTTTGCTTGCTTTTCTCATGTTGCTTGCTGTGGCTATGTCGCTTAAAGCCAAAGCCGGTGTACAGGATATACCAGATGGTAGTCTGACGGCAGATTCCCTTATCGTAAAGCAGATGCGGCAGCAAGGCGTAAGTTTCTCAAACGGTAATTCCGTAACGCTATTGATGAGCGGACAAGAGAAATTTGACGATATGTTCATGGCAATCCGACAGGCAAGAAGCAGTGTTCATCTGGAGTATTTCAATTTCAGAAACGACTCTATAGCCTCTTTGCTCTTTGATATTCTTGCTGAGAAAGCAAGGGAGGGGGTTGAAGTAAGGGCATTGTTCGACGGATTCGGGAATGACTCAAACAACAAACCCTTGAAACATCGTCATCTGAAGGCATTGCGCGAAAAGGGTGTCGAGATATACGAGTTCGACCCGTTGCGCTTTCCGTGGGTAAACCATGTGTTTCACCGCGACCACCGGAAAATTGTTGTCATCGACGGCAAAGTGGCTTATACTGGAGGCATGAACGTGGCAGACTATTATATTAAAGGAACAGAACAAGTCGGCAAATGGCGTGATATGCATTGCAGGATAGAGGGTCCTGAAGTAAATACACTTCAGACCATATTCTTGAGAATGTGGCATAAAGTTACCGGACAGGACGTTCATGGTGCGAAATACTACAGGGGGTATCATGACGCCGACTATATAAAAGGACTGAAAGCTGACGGATGCCGCTCGGGAAACGGAAAACTGGTGGGTATAATTAATCGCGAACCGCGAGTAACAAACAAGATTATCCGTAAGTTCTATCTCGACGCTATCAACGATGCAAAGGACAGCATCAAGCTGGTGAATCCCTATCTTACTCTTAATCCTTCGCTAAAGAAAGCTTTGCGGAAAGCCGTGGAGAGGGGTGTAAAAGTAGAGATTATGGTTTCCTCCCATAGCGACATACCGCTAACACCGGATTGCGTATTTTATAACGTACACAGACTGATGAAAAAAGGAGTCGAGGTGTGGATATACGAGGAAGGCTTCCATCATACAAAGATTATCATGGTCGATGGGCAATTTTGCACTGTGGGCAGTGCGAACCTGAACTCCAGAAGTCTGAATTTTGACTATGAGGAGAATGCCGTTATCATTGACCCTTGTGTAACGCGCCAGCTCAATGATATGTTTGAAAATGACAAAAAAGCATCATTCCGCCTTACGGAAGAAAGTTGGGATAAATGGCGTTCGCCATGGAAAAAGTTCGTTGGATGGTTCGCACATCTGCTGACGCCTTTTCTATAAACATATGCAAGAGGCGTTTAAAGATTATTTTAATGTGTAGACAGAAAGGAGAAATACCGTTATGGCAAAGAAAAAATACGAAGTCATAGTGCCGGGTGGAGAAACAAAAGTACTGTTGCATACATGTTGTGCGCCTTGCTCTTCGGCTATAATAGAATGTATGCTGCAGCATAACATAACACCTACTATATATTACTGCAATCCGAATATCTTTCCGGAAGAAGAGTATATGATACGTAAAAATGAATGTACGCGCTATGCAGAATCCCTCGGACTCGACATTGTTGATGCCGACTATGATCATGAGATCTGGCTGGGCTGCGTGAAAGGCTTAGAGAATGAACCGGAACGCGGCAACAGGTGTATGGAATGTTTCCGCATGAGACTGCGAAGAACTGCAAAATATGCCCACGAAAAGGGATACAAGGTTATCACCACCACTCTCGCCTCGTCAAGATGGAAGAGTCTTGAACAGATTAATGAGGCAGGACAGTTTGCCGTTGAACCATATGATGATGTGACATGGTGGGATCAGAATTGGCGCAAGGGCGGACTCAGTGAACGGAGAGCGCAGATTATACGTGAGTATGGGTTTTACAATCAAAAATACTGCGGATGCGAGTTCAGCATGAGAAAAGATATTTAGAAAAGAAATACTTGGCATGCAATTTGCAGTGCCTATCTAAAAACTTTAATTTGAATATATGATTAGTGAATTCTCAAAAAAAATGTCGCAGGTTATGGCTGTAAGCAGAGAAGAGGCAATACGACTGAATTGCAGACTTGTTGCTCCAGAGCATCTGCTACTTGCAATGTTGCGGGTTAAGCCTGGAGTGGTTGATGTATTAGAGAATACTCTGAATGTCAACACCGAGGAAATGAGACATGTGCTTGAGGAGCGCATCAGTAAATACAAAAGCAACGAAATACTCGCAAATGAAGCTGACGTAGAGCTTGATGAGCATGCCACGAGTATTCTTAAACTCTCAGTACTCGAAGCAAGGATGCAGTCGTCGCCTGTCGTTGACGAGGAGCATCTCCTGCTTGCTATGCTACACGATAAAAGAGACAATGGAGCAAAAATCATTCTTGAACAAAACAAAATAAACTACGATGAAATGAAGAATTTCTTTTTCAAGAAAGACAAAATGTCACCGCAGAATGGCTTGGGCATTCCTGATGAAGAGGACGAAGACGATTTTATTGGCGGAAAGAATAATAAGTCTGCCGGTAGTAGCGTGCAGACAGAAAAGGCTCAGAGTAAAACTCCGATGGTAGACAATTTTGGTACCGATCTCACCAAAGCTGCTGCTGAAGGAAAACTTGACCCCGTAGTGGGCAGAGAGAAAGAAATAGAAAGGGTTGTAGAGATTCTCTGTAGAAGGAAAAAGAACAATCCTATCCTTATAGGTGAGCCTGGTGTCGGAAAAAGTGCTATCGTGGAAGGACTTGCCATACAGATTGCAAATAAAACCACTTCTCCTGTACTGTACGGAAAAAGGGTTGTAAATCTTGATATGGCAGGAATCGTAGCCGGAACAAAGTACAGAGGACAGTTTGAGGAAAGAATAAAGGTCCTTCTTAAGGAACTTGAGGAAAATCCTGATATTATCGTGTTTATCGATGAGATTCATACCCTCGTCGGCGCTGGGTCGGCACCGGGAACAATGGATGCGGCAAACCTCATGAAACCGGCTCTTGCACGTGGACTCATTCAGTGTATCGGTGCGACGACACTTGACGAGTACCGCAATTCTATAGAGAAAGACGGTGCACTCGAGAGACGCTTCCAGAAAGTAATGGTTGAACCTACAACCGTAGAACAGACGATAGCCATACTACATAACATAAAGGACAGATATGAGAGCCATCATCACGTGAGATATTCCGACGAGGCTCTTCTGGCATGCGTGAAACTAACAGACCGATATGTTGCTGACAGACAATTCCCCGACAAGGCGATAGATGCATTAGACGAGGTCGGTGCAAAGGTACATCTGAGGGGTGTACAAGTGCCGCCGGAACTTGTTGAGGCAGAGAATGAACTCGAAGAGGTTAAAAAGAAGAAACAGAACGCGGTAAAAAACCAGAATTTTGAACTTGCTGCAAGTTTCAGAGACCGTCAGGTAGTTCTCGAGAAGACTGTTGCCGACATACAGGAGATGGCAAAGAACGGAAGTATGGAGACCTTTACAGATGCCACAGCAGAAGATGTGGCAAATGTCGTTTCCGTAATGGCTGGCGTTCCTGTACAGAAAGTGTCGCAAAAGGAGAATGACAAACTGAAGGATATGGCTGCACAGCTTATGAACGATGTTGTGGCACAGGATGCGGCAGTCAAGAAAACCGTAAAGGCAATACAGAGAAACCGCCTTGGGTTGAGAGACCCTCATCATCCGATAGGGGCATTCATGTTCCTTGGACCTACGGGAGTGGGAAAGACATATCTCGCAAAAAAGCTTGCCGAACATATGTTTGGCAGTGCTGACGACATAATACGTATTGACATGAGCGAATACAGCGAAAGCTTTAACACGTCGCGCCTTATCGGAGCACCTCCAGGATATGTAGGCTACGAGCAGGGCGGACAGCTCACTGAAAAGGTGCGCCGCCACCCGTATTCCATAGTCTTGCTCGACGAGATAGAGAAGGCACACGGAAAGGTCTTCAACATGCTGCTGCAGGTGCTCGACGAGGGCAGACTTACCGATGGCAACGGAAGACTCGTGGATTTCAGCAATACCATAATCATCATGACAAGTAATGCCGGAACACGCCAACTAAAGGACTTCGGCAAGGGCATAGGCTTTAATGCCGGTTCTTTCTCTGCCGATATGAAGGAAGAGGACAAGGAATACGCACGTAGCATCATACAGAAAAGCCTAAGCAAACAATTCAGTCCGGAATTCCTCAACCGCCTCGATGAAATCATCACCTTTGATCAGCTTGACCTGAAGGCAATAAAGAAAATTATCGACATAGAGCTGAGAGGACTTGTAAAACGACTCGAAGCACTCGGCTACGGACTTGAACTGACGGAGGAAGCAAAAGATTTCGTCGCTCGAAAGGGATACGATGTGCAGTTCGGTGCACGACCGCTGAAAAGAGCCATACAGACATATATCGAGGACGGCGTTTGCGAAATGATGCTCGAAGGCAAGCTAAAGGAGGGTGATGTAATTGTGGCAGACAAGGACAAAGATAAGGATGAACTTGTATTTAATGTGAAATAATGAATTTTATTTTCACTAATATAAAAGATTATTCATACCTTTGCATCATCTAAATATATTTTTGGCGAATATTAATACAATATAAATATGTATAGAACTAACACATGCGGAGAGCTTAGACTCTCTGATGCAGGAAAAGAGGTAACGCTTGCCGGATGGGTACAGCGAAGCCGAAAAATGGGCGGAATGACGTTCGTTGACCTTAGAGACCGCTATGGCATAACACAGCTCGTCTTCAATGAGGAAGTGGACGCAGAGCTCTGCGCGGCTGCCAACAAACTCGGTCGCGAGTATTGTATACAGGTGAAGGGTACTGTCAACGAAAGACAGAGCAAGAACAACAAAATCTCTACAGGCGATATCGAAATTATTGCCTCTGAGCTTAATGTCCTTAGCGAGAGCCTCACACCTCCTTTCACTATAGAGGACAATACCGACGGAGGCGACGACATCCGCATGAAGTATCGCTATCTCGACTTGAGAAGACCTGCCGTGCGCAAGAATCTGGAACTGAGACACAGAATGACAATTCTTATAAGAAACTTCCTTGATGCACGCAACTTCATGGAAGTGGAAACTCCTATTCTCATCGGCAGTACACCGGAGGGAGCAAGAGACTTCGTCGTTCCTTCAAGAATGAACCCAGGACAGTTCTACGCCCTTCCGCAGAGTCCGCAGACATTAAAGCAGCTGCTTATGGTAAGTGGCTTCGACAGATATTTCCAGATTGCAAAGTGCTTCCGCGATGAAGATCTCAGAGCAGACCGCCAGCCGGAGTTCACACAGATAGATTGCGAAATGTCATTCGTTGACCAAGATGACGTTATAAATCTCTTTGAAGACATGGCACGCCATCTGTTTAAGGAGATTCGCGGCGTGGAACTCCCAGCCAAGTTGCAGCAGATGACATGGAAAGAAGCCATGAGAAGATTCGGAAGCGATAAACCGGACCTGCGCTTCGGCATGGAGTTCGTCGAGCTTATGGACGAACTGAAGGGAACCGGAGAATTCTCGGTATTCAATACTGCTGAATATATTGGTGGTATCTGTGCTCCCGGATGTGCAAAATATACAAGGAAACAGCTCGACCAGCTTGCTGATTTCGTAAAGAAACCACAGGTCGGTGCCAAAGGACTTGTATGGATAAAGGTTAACGAGGACGGAACGACAAAGAGCAGCATCGACAAGTTCTATACTCCTGAAACCCTCGCCGGTGTCGTAAAGAAGATGGATGCAAAACCGGGCGACTTGATTCTTATCCTGAGCGGCGACAATGCCAACAAGACAAGAATACAGTTGTGTAGTCTGCGCCTTGAGATGGGAGACAGACTGGGCTTGAGAGACAAGAACAAGTTTGAGTGCTTGTGGATTATAGATTTCCCACTTTTCGAATGGAGCGACGAAGAGCAGAGACTGATGGCAACACACCATCCGTTTACAATGCCAAATCCAGATGATATACCATTGCTCGATGAGCACCCGGAGGAAGTTCGTGCAAAGGCATACGACTTCGTTTGCAACGGTATTGAGGTAGGAGGCGGAAGCCTTCGTATCCACGATGGCAAACTGCAGGAGAAGATGTTCAAGATTCTCGGCTTCACTCCAGAAAGAGCCATGGCTCAGTTCGGATTCCTTATCAACGCATTCAAATACGGAGCACCGCCACATGCAGGTCTTGCTTTTGGTCTCGACAGATTCGTTTCCATTATGGCAGGTCTTGATTCAATACGCGACTGTATCGCATTCCCGAAGAACAACAGCGGACGCGACGTAATGCTTGACGCTCCTTCGTGTCTTGACGAAAAACAGTTGAAGGAATTGCAGATTAGCGTTGATGTAAATCAAGAAAACAAGTAAATAATCTTCTGAGCAGTCATAATCTGTGAAAATAAAACCAAAAAAGTAAAAAGTTTAAAATAAATGCACTATATTTGCAAAAGATTTATAAAGTAATAAGTTTCAGAGACTTAGTGCAGACTTAAATTTAATTTATTATTATGGTAGAAAAGAAAGTAACAGAAAAGAAGGTTGCTGCTAAGACAACAACAAAGAGAACAACAAGAAAAACTACAGCGAAAAAGGCTGCTGAAACAGTTGCTATCAATGCTGAGAATGTCGGCTTCAGAGCCGGTGACGTTTATCAGGCACTCTCTGTAGCAGAAAAAGCACTTAGCGTTGACGAAATTGCCAAGGCTGCAAAGATTTCCGTAGAGGAAGTTCTTCTTGGTATGGGATGGCTGCTAAAAGAAGGCAAGATTAAAGACGACAACAATAAGTTTGTCTTGGCATAACCAAGAGAAACGGCTTGATAAAGAGGACTGGTAATATTATATATATATTTCCAGTCCTTTTCTATATAAATACACAAAGAATCCTTATAAATACACTGGGTATCTTAATAAATACACAGGGTATCTTATTTTGAAAGTTAAATCTATTGCTTATGAACAATTACGAGCAAGACATAATACGAATACTGGAGGAAGCCGGGAAAAACGGCTTGCCCGTAAAGAAGATTGCCAAGCATGTTTATAACATGCGCAACGGATTGTTCAATCCTGTAAGTTATGAAGAGGTATACAAGGATATTCTTGCATACATAAACAAAAACAACAAATCAAAGCGCCCGTTGCTCAAGAAAACAGGCAAATGGGGCTATTACTCTCTTTCTGACTATACAGAAGCGGCACGCCTGCAAACGTTCAATTTCGATGCCGTAGCTGAAGATGAAAACAACGATTACGACAGCGGCAAGGTCATCAGTAATGAAGATTTGTCTTTGTCCTTATTCGATTGATTCTTTGTGATATAATCACACACTATTACATTAAATTTCAAAAGTTAATTCTATAAAAATATTACTATGAGTAAACGATATTTCTTAGGACTTGATGTGGGAAGTTCATCGGTTAAGGCTTCCTTGGTAAATGTAGATAACGGTAAATGTGAGGCAACAACATTCTATCCCGAAAAAGAAGCTCCCATTATTGCTGTCAAAACAGGTTGGGCAGAACAGGAACCTTCCATGTGGTGGGAAAACTGTAAGCTGTGTATAAAGAAAGTGAAGGAGATGGCTGGTGCCGATGCCACTGACATTATGTCTGTCGGAATATCTTATCAGATGCACGGACTCGTATGTGTCGACAAGGAACTGAACGTATTGCGTCCTGCCATCATCTGGTGTGATTCCAGAGCTGTGCCCTACGGTGAAAAGGCTTTCCGCGATTTAGGTTCAGACAGGTGCCTGTCGCATCTGCTTAATTCCCCGGGAAATTTCACTCTTGCCAAATTGGCTTGGGTAAAGGAGAACGAGCCTCAGATTTATGAGAAGATATATAAGTTCATGCTGCCGGGAGATTTCATTGCCATGAAACTCAGCGGTATTGTAAATACTACAATCAGCGGACTTAGTGAGGGTATCCTTTGGGATTTCAAGGAGAAGAAAACAGCAGACTTCCTTCTTGACTATTACGGGATAGACAAGGCTCTTGTTCCGGATGTCGTACCTACATTCAGCATTCAGTGTAAGGTTTCTGCCAGTGCAGCTGCCGAAACAGGACTTGCCGAGGGTACGCCTGTTTCTTACAGAGCCGGCGATCAGCCCAATAATGCCTTGAGCCTCAATGTCTTTAATCCGGGCGAGATTGCTTCAACGGCAGGCACATCGGGCGTCGTTTATGGTGTGCTCGGAAATGTGGGCTATGATGAGAAGAGTAGGGTAAACACCTTCGCACACGTGAATTATACAGAGGAAACGGAGCGACTCGGTGTACTGTTGTGCATTAACGGTACCGGAATCCTGAATGCCTGGACAAAGAGAAACATCGCTCCAGAGGGCATCTCTTATTCCGACATGAATGCCATTGCCGAGAGGGTTCCTATCGGAAGCGACGGCGTGTCTGTCATTCCTTTCGGAAATGGTGCAGAGCGCGTTCTTGAGAACCGCGAAGTTGGCTGCTCCGTATACGGACTGAATTTCAACAAGCATACAAACGCCAATATAATCCGTGCCGCACAGGAGGGAATCGTTTTCAGTTTCTGCTATGGAATGGAGATAATGAATGCCATGGGTATGGATATCAAGAAGATTCATGCTGGAAAGGCTAACATGTTCCTGAGTGAACTGTTCCGTGATACGCTTGCAGGTGTGAGCGGAGCAACGATTGAGCTTTACGAGACTGACGGTAGCGTTGGTGCTGCTAAGGGTGCCGGTATGGGCTGTGGCTATTACAAGGATAACAATGAGGCTTTTGAATCGCTCGAGAAGCTTTCTGTAATAACTCCAGATGAGAGTCGTCGTGCTCAATATCTTGATGCTTATGCTACATGGAAGGAGAGACTTGACAATCTGATCAGGTAATTGCTTCGTTTTATATTCTTCCCCTCTCCCGTCTCCCCTTCCAGGGGAGAAGCGGTTACCATTGTAAGCGACATGCCGTTGTTGACGTTACTCATACCGTTGTTGACGTTACCTATATAAGCGACATATAGTTGTTGACGTTACCTATATAAGCGACATACCGTTGTTGACGTTACCTATATAAGCGACATATAGTTGTTGACGTGTTGCCTATTGTGACTGACATATTTCACTACATGTAGCTTGCTACATATATTATGTGGAAACTGCTCCGCCCCCGGAGGGGGAGGCGGGGGAGGGGAAGAAAATAAAACTTAGGGTAAGAAAATAACGTTATAAAAAAAGACCAATATGTTTCGAGATATTCAATTCTCAATTCATATTGGTCTTTTACTTTTTATAATTCAGCTGTCATTTTCAATTGCAGCTGTCATTTTCAATTGCAGCTGTCATTATTTTCCGAATATCTGTTCCTCGGGTTCAATCTGTGGTTTGTCAGCCTCATTGTTGCGGTCAACAAGATACTGCAGGAACATCTGGAGAGCAGAAGTCGTAGCCTTTGCAAGATTGATGTCGCGTCCGTAGTCCTTCTCCATCTTCATGGTAACGATGTCGTCCTTGCTACCGCAGGCAAGCCATATCGTACCTACAGGAATATCCTTGTCGCCACCGCCAGGACCGGCAAATCCGGTAGCAGAAATGGCATAGTCTACATTGAGAACCTTGATAGCTCCCTTTACCATTTCCTTTGCAACCTCTTCACAAACGGCAGTCTTCTCCTCGAGCAGTTCGTGGCTGATGCCGAGAACATTTTCCTTTATTTCATTGGTATACGAGATAATGCCGCCTTTGAAATAGTTTGAGGCACCGGGCATAGATATAATAGACTCAGCAATGCGTCCTCCCGTGCAGCTTTCGGCAGTACCGAGCGTCTTGCCCATTTCCCATATCAGTTGACTTATCTCTCTACTTAGAATTTTGTTTTCGAATCCCATATATATTGTTATTTAAATGTTACTTTAGAAAATGCCGGAGCATCAATAGGGCAGAAGTCCTTGTCCTTATACTTGAAATAGCCTGTTATGGCAATCATTGCAGCATTGTCTGTCGTGTAGCTGAATTTAGGGATGTAGATATCCCAGTGGTATTTCTTTGCATGCTCCTTAAAGGCATTGCGCAATCCGTTGTTGGCACTCACGCCGCCAGCCACGGCAACATGCTTTATTCCCGTCTGCTTCACGGCGAGGCGCAGCTTCTTCATTAAGATGTCCACGATAGTATGTTCGAGACTTGCTGCAAGATCTTCCTTATGATGCTCAATGAAATCGGGGTCAGTCTTTATCCAGTCGCGCAGACTGTAGAGGAAAGAAGTCTTCAGTCCGCTGAAACTATAGTCAAGTCCCGGTATATGCGGTTCGGAGAACTTATAGGCAAGCGGATTTCCCTGTCTTGCCAGTCGGTCGATAATCGGTCCTCCCGGGTATCCCAACCCCATAACCTTAGAACATTTGTCGATAGCCTCTCCGGCAGCATCGTCGATAGTCTGTCCGAGGAGTTGCATGTCGTTGTATGCGTTCACCTTTACAATCTGTGAGTTACCCCCGCTGACGAGCAGACAGAGGAACGGCAGTGGAGGAGCCGAATTGTCGTCGTCGCTCTCCTTGATGAAATGCGCCATGACATGCCCCTGAAGGTGGTTGACATCGATGAGCGGAATACCGAGGGAACGGGCAAAACCTTTGGCAAAGCTTACTCCTACAAGGAGTGAGCCCATCAAGCCCGGACCGCGTGTGAAGGCGACAGCCGAAAGCATCTCCTTAGTAATGCCGGCGCGCTTAATAGCCTGGTCTACAACGGGTACAACATTCTGCTGATGAGCCCTTGACGCCAGTTCCGGCACAACACCACCGTATGCCATGTGTACATCCTGTGAGGCCGTAACATTGCTCAGCAGCACTCCGTTCTTCAGAACAGCAGCAGAAGTGTCGTCACAACTGCTTTCAATTCCCAATATGTAAATGTCTTCCTGTTCCATAATCTTTATTCCGTAAGAATCTCCACACCATGTTCAGTCATGACAAACGTGTGCTCCCACTGGGCACTTGGCTTTTCGTCGCCCGTGATGACCTCCCATCCGTATTTGTCGTCAGCATCGATAAACACCTGCCATGTTCCCATGTTAATCATCGGTTCGATGGTGAACACCATTCCCGGAACGATGAGCATTCCGGTGCCTTTATGTCCGTAGTGCAGAACCTCCGGATCCTCGTGGAATTCCAGTCCCACGCCATGTCCGCACAGGTCTCTGACAACGCCGTAGTGGTATTTCTCGGCATGCTTCTGTATGGCGTGACCGATATCGCCCACGAAGCAGTAAGGCTTGGCGGCTTCGGCTCCCACCTCCAGACATTCCTTTGCCACCCTTACGAGCTGTTCCTTCTCCGGTGTTGTCTTGCCGATAATGAACATACGTGAAGCGTCGGCGTAATATCCGTCGAGGATAGTAGTGAAGTCTACATTCACGATATCCCCCTCCTTGAGCACATCCTCTTCCTTAGGAATGCCGTGGCATACAACCTCGTTGATGCTCGTGCATACGCTCTTCGGGAATCCCTCGTAATTGAGGCATGCCGGAGTAGCACCGTGCTCTACGCAGTAGTCGTAGCAGATCTTGTCAATCTCGAGAGTGTTCATGCCGGCATGGATTTGTTTTGCCACCTCGTCGAGAACTCCGGTATTTACGACACCGCTCTTTCTGATGCCCTCAATCTGTTCTGGAGTCTTGATAAGGTCTCTTGTCGGAACAAGCTTCCCCTTGTTCTCCCAATACATTACTTTCTTGTCTAAATCAGTAGGCTCCTGTCCTGACAGACAGTGCCATCTTCTCTTCTTTTTAAACATAGTATGTTATATTTTATATATGACATGCGTCATATGAATTTCATTATTTCATTTGTCCAGTCCTCGCCGTTCTTCGGACAGAATGTCTTGAGCCCCAAGGCTTTGCCCATGGAAACGTTCTTCGGTCCGTCGTCAACAAAGAGAGTCTCCTCTGGGTTGATGCCCTCCTGTCTGATTATTTCGCAGAACATCCTCTCGTTAGGTTTCATCACTTTCATCTTGTAGCTCATATATAGACTGTCGAAGAAAGCCGACAATGGGCGTCCGTCGCCGGAGAAATCACTGCTCATTGCCCAGTCCATCATAAAGGGATTGGTGTTAGAAATGAGGATAAGGCGATAGCCCATGCTTTTCAGTTTGTCGAGAACCTTGATGTTCCTCATCGGAACCTCTTTCGTATATCCCCTCCAGGCATATTTACACTCGTCGTAAGAGAGTTCCCTGCCTACGAGCTTGCTCAGTTCGGCGATAAACTCCCTGTCGGTAATCTTCCCCTCTTCCAGGTCGCCGAAGATGCCCGACTGCGTATAAGGGTCAAGCCTTGTGTCAGCATCTTTAAGTCCGATTTCTTTGAATCTTTCTACAGCACTCGGCTGGTCGATAGTCATTATCACCCCTCCAAGGTCGAACATGATATTTTTTACTGCCATAGTCTTCTTTTAGTATCTTTTTCTTGCCCTGTCCATTTCCCTGCGGTCCTCTTTCTCTTTCAGCGTCTGTCGCTTGTCGAATTCCTTCTTTCCTTTAGCCAGGGCGATGTCGAGCTTAGCCCTGCCGTGGTCGTCGATAAACAATAGGGTGGGGACGATGGTGAAGCCCACCTGTTTTGTGGCTTCCTGCAGATTTCTTATCTCCCTTTTATTCAGCAGCAGTTTTCTGTCGCGCTTGCTCTCGTGGTTGTTGTATGAGCCGTAGAAATACGGTGAGATATTCATTCCCTTCACCCATATTTCCCCGTTGTTGAAATAGCAGAACGTGTCGACGAGCGAAGCCTTTCCCATGCGGATCGACTTTATCTCCGTGCCGGTCAATACGATGCCTGCCGTAAAGGTGTCAACAAAGAAGTATTCGAATGAAGCTTTTTTGTTTCGTATATTTACAGGACTTTTCTTTCTTAAAAGTTCTTGTTCTTTATTCATTGTTATTTCTCCACATTAGCGAAATTCTCGATATGTTCGTCTATATAGTGTGCCACATCGCCCGTCCATTCCTCTTCGTTCTCTACGAAGGTGTCGTCGAAGTCGTCGAACGCCGGATATTTTTCAAAGAGCGACATGAATTCCTCGTCGCTGCAGTCTTTTTCTATCTCTTCGCCGTCGGCCACATAAAGTTTCCTTACAGCATAGAGCAGTTTCGAGAGTTCCTTGATTCCCCATTCCTTCATCATCTTCGCAAAGGGGTTGTCAAAGATAAAGCTTCCGTATCCGTTATGGATGAGCTGCACGAAGCCTCCGTCCATCACCTCGTCGCGCAACCACACGTAAGCCACGAGCGTGAGCTGGTCTGTTGTCAGCCGGCTCATGTTGTCGGCAGTTATTTCTCCGCCCACACTGTCCATTATTGCGTCGTAAAAAACCTTTACGAAGGAGTCCATGCCTTCGCCAGCTGCCTTTATTATGTTTTCTTCTTTTATTGTTACGTTCATGTCTTGCGATTTTCTTAACTGTATTAAGCTTATGCAGCTTATCTTATGCAAAGGTACAACAAAAAGTTGAATTCCGCTTGTCATTTATGCAAAAAAGCCTTACCGCCATATACATTTGATGCATTAGGCAGTAAGGCGCATTCATAAAGCTTATAAAATACTGTGTCTTTTTTTATCCCAGATATTTCACGAGGATTTTTGCGTTTCCGCTGTCGCGCAGCTTTGCGATACTCTTTTCGCGTATCTGTCTTACGCGCTCACGTGTGAGTCCGAGCTGGTCGCCAATCTCTTCGAGTCCCTTCTCCGGGCAGCCTATACCAAAGCATTCACGGATGATAGTAATCTCTCTGTCTTTCAATACCTTACTGAGCACAGAGTTAAGCTCCAGAGCCATAGATTCATGGTCTACCATGCGGTCAGTTCTGCTGTCGTCTCCGCTTGGCATAACGTCGAGCATACAGTTGTCCTCGCCGTCCTGGAAAGGAGCGTCGATACTAACGTGGTGTCCGTCGGCAGCCAGAGACTGTCCGATTTTCTCCTCGTCGATTTTCGTTACGTCAGAGAGTTCCGAAACAGAAGGGTGTCTTTGGTTCTCCTGTTCGAATTTATTTATTGCGTGAGTAATCTTGTTCAGTGAGCCCACCTGGTTCAGCGGCAGTCTCACGATACGGCTCTGTTCTGCGATAGCCTGCAGGATGCTTTGGCGGATCCACCATACGGCGTATGAGATGAATTTAAATCCTCGAGTCTCGTCGAATTTCTGTGCAGCCTTAATCAGTCCGATATTACCCTCGTCGATGAGGTCAGTCAGTGTTAGTCCCTGATGCTGGTATTGTTTTGCTACAGATACGACAAATCGCAAGTTTGCAGTCACCAACTTGTCTTTAGCTCGTTCGCCCTCTCGTCCGCCTTTCTTGATTTTCTGTGCCAGTTCGATTTCCTCGTCGATGGAGATCAATGGTGCACGTCCGATTTCAACAAGATATTTGTCGAGTGCTTCACTTGAACGGTTTGTAATACTCTTCTGAATTTTTAATTGTCTCATTCCTGATATTCCTTTTTACCTTATAAATTGCTGATTATTAGTAATTTATGTGATTTTCTTTCAAAAAACCTTGCAAAGGTACACTTTTTTTCTTTATGTGTCAATACTTTTAACATATTTTTTACTGTTTTTCTTTTCATTCTGACGTATTGTCGTTCTTTTCTTTTCATGCGTATCAGAGGTTGGTGTTGTGTTGTTGTTTGTCGTTGAAGAAAAATATGGTTCTTCCGGAATATGGAGTGATAGTAGTGGGTGCGGTGTCTTTTACATCATATGTTGATGGTCATACTTTTCTAGTTTCGGATTTAGTCATACTTTCATTTTCAATCGTATAGGGGGATTTATTTGAAATGGAAAAGGAGGTTAGAGTAATGTTTTTTTTTTGAACGATAACCATGCATTTGTCTTTGATGGAATAGCTATTTGAAATAGTCTATCTTATTCATGTGGAAAAAAACATTAATCTTAATATTTCCGTTTTAATTTAATTGAAATGTCATGATTTTTTTGTAACTTTGAATGCTTTTGTGAAAGTCACAGAAGAATTAAATTAAAAAAAATAAATGCAAGATTTTAATATTCTTTTTGAGGATAATGAACACTATAACGAGGTGTTTGAGGATTTTGTAGATTCATTTGCTACAATGATTAGCGAAGTAATATTTTCGTTTCGTGAGGACAGTGACGAAAGATACGATTTGACAGGATATGTATCTCTCTCGGATGTCTTGAACGTAGTGGCCGATTTTTCGAAGACAATAGAAAAAGGATTCGGGAAATACGAATTACAGCAGAAATGCTTAAAAATGAGAGGAGAAAATGATCTTAATTATTGCTATAATGAATGGGATTATGATACGATAAAAAGACATGGAAGGGGTGATGATAAGTACCTGGTTATTAATTATGTTCCCGATCCATTTATTGAAGTTTGTTTATGGGCTACATACGTCTATTATTGCATACTTATTAATCTGCACCCGAAGAATAAGGATTACGTCAGACATGCCGAAGATATATATAAGGTGTTTGACTGGTTTATAAGATACGGTGCTGAAAATAATTATCTGATGGAACTTACATCTGAAATAGTAGATAATGTTATTTTTGATTATAAGACTGTAGCGCCTAAGGAGGATGAAATAGTAGTGAACATTTCTGAATTTGAATCTCTGAAAGAACAAGTTGAAAACTTGAAGGCGGAAAATGAAAGGTTGAATTTATTAGTTGATGCTACTGAAATTACGGCAAGTTCACATGACAGACTCAGAATGGAAACTTTGCTTCTGCTTTTGGAGAAAATTGGTGCTGATGATACTATAAGTGGCAACAAAAGAAAAATTGCAGAACTGATGAGCTATATTATCGGAAATAATTACCAGTCGTGTGCGAATCATTTCTCAAACCGAAAATTTAGCAAGACAGAACATGCTGAGGAAATAGAAAAGGTTAACCGGAAAATGTCTGAAATTGGTTTGGATGTCAAACTGTCGGTTTGATATTTTTGAATTCATAACCGTGGTCAACCTATTATTTTAAAGTGTAAAAGAGCCTTTATCTTAGTACAATCCTTAGTACAACAAAATACTAACCTTATCCTGGGTTAGTATTTTTTTTAGTCGTTAGGTATATTATTCGCCTTTATCTACCTTTGTCCCGGCGCAAAAGAGGTTGCCGGTGCATCGTTCCGTCGTGTCCCCAAGCAACCGGTGCTGGCAGGGAATCCCGACAAATGAGCTTGGGGACTTGACTTGCTAAGGCACGAAGCTCAGCAGACGGGAAGAATTATAAAATTAGTTATTATGACAAAAGGAAATAATAAAGATTTTTCTTTCAGTTTCTTCCGGGCACCAGTGACAAACAAAAAGCCAAACGGGGTGATGACGGTGAGCGAAGCATACCAATATATTACCAGTATGGCAGCATTGGAACATACACACGCTCTAAGGACGATATCAAACCATGATGAAGCACGTGCCTACAAGGGTAAGCATTTCGACTATGCAACTTTTTCCGGCACATTCAGCTACGGATCTGACAACGGACTGTTGAAACACTCTTCTTTGCTTTGCCTTGATTTCGACCATGTTGGCAGTCCTGCCGATATAGCGGAATTGAAGCAGCACATAGTAAAGGACAGTAACCTTACCACCTGGCTTGCTTTCACGTCTCCGTCTGGAGACGGACTGAAGGTAGTCGTAGAGATAGATTTGTCGAAGTGTGACCACCGTACGTGGTTTAATGCTTTCAGAAACTATTTCCATAAGATGTACCAGCGTGAGGTTGACTCACAGTGTGCCAACGTTTCGAGAGCCTGTTATCTGCCGCATGATGCATTGTGTTATGCTCATCCGGTGATATTAAAGGAAAAGAATGTATGTAAATTTTAATAAACAGATTAAAAGTAAAAAATATGCAAAATAATTTTGACCCAATATTTTGGGCAAACAATACAGAAGAGAGTAAAAGTATCAGTAATACGGATACAGGAAAGTGTTCATTATCGGAAAAACAACAGTTGTCTACAGCCACAGATGTTGACACTGCTGAACAAGTGCAAGCCGTGGCAGATATTATAATCAATCGTGGTATTGACATCACTGCCGGCTATAAGAACTGGATAAACGTTGGCTTTGCCTTGAAGGATGCTTTAGGGGAGCAGGGCAGACAGTTGTTTCATGAATTGAGCAGACAGAATCCTGACTATAAAGCATCAGAATGCGACAAGCAATACACCAGTCTTATGAGACATAACGGAACGGGTATAACCGTAGCTTCGTTCTTCCAAATGGCAAAAAATGCCGGGGTAGACATTTCTGATGTAATGAAGCAGTTGTCAAGAAAAGTAAATCCATCCGCCACTTCCGTCATTCCGCCAAGTGGCGCAAATATAGAAGAAATATGTAAAACCCCTATTTTAGGTACTTTTGATGAAATATTGGCGGTTGGCGGAATGGCGGAAGTGGCGGAAACTTCCGAAACGTTTACTGATGGTTACACATTTTCAGATAAGCTGGAAGTGGATTTCCTTGATGATATCCTCAGCGAAGTATTCCGTCTGCACAGCAGCGAACCGGCAAAATGCGATGCCATGATACTTTGTGTGTTGAATGTTGTCAGCGGACTTCTTGGCTCCACAAATGGCACACCGCTGAAACGCGGAGGTATATACGGCTATTATGACGGAAGGTTAGTCTATGCCCCGCTATATAATATTGTGTACAGCTGTGCCGGCAATGACAAGGGAAATTTGATATTTGCGAAACAGCTTGCCGCTCCTGTCAAAGCGGAGATGCTCCAACAATACAACGACGAGAGAGCGGAATATGAAACGAAAATGGCTGAATGGGAACAGCATAAGAAGAAAGACCGCGGTCTGGCTCCGAAGGAACCGGTTTACCGCTCGCCGTTCGTACCTGGAAACAGCAGTTCATCAGCTGTTTACCGCGCTATAGCTGACAATGGCGGATGGGGGATGATGTTTGAAACCGAGGCTGATACGGTGTCGGGCATGATTGCCTCCGACTACGGCAATTATTCAGACCTGATGCGCAAGGCACACCATCACGAATCCCTCTCTATGAACCGCGTGACCGACAAGATACATATCGACATAGACGAGCCGCGGCTTTCTATCTTCCTTACATGCACTCCCGGACAGCTTCCGTCGTTGTTTCCTTCGTTTGAAAACGGACTCGGTTCGCGTTTCCTTTTCTACAACATTCCAGATGCTGGAATCATGTTCCACGATGTCTTTGCCAAATATGACACACCGCTTGAAGATGTTTACAAGAAGTTTGGCGAAGACCTGTTGCCTCTCATACATGCTCTTCACCTAAGGGCTGGCAGACCTGTACAGTTTTTGCTGAGCAAAAGGCAGCAGAATGAGTTCATTGAAACCTTTCAAGAGACGCTTGTCGAACAGTTCCGGATGCTCGGCAGGGGCATAAGTGCTTTCATATTCCGTTTGGCTCTTGAAAATTTCCGTTTCTGTATGATTCTTACTGTCTTGCGACGTCTTTCAGAATGGAAAAAATCTAATTCGTCTGCAATCGAAGACATGTTTCCTGAGGAGGAGAACGGCATTGTCTGTGATGACCGCGATTTTCAAACGGCAATGACTATTATAGGCTGCCTTATTAACCATACGGCACGCGTATATGCTGTAATGAATAAAGAAGACAACAATCCTTTTTCTCTGAAAGGTTTAAAGCCGAAGGCTAATGAGAAAAAACTGTATGATGCTTTGCCTGAAGGTTCATTACATACGGCAGAAGTCATAAATATTGCGAAGGGATTGAATATCCCTGAGCGTACAGCAGAAAGGATTCTCTGTAAACTGTGTAATGTCTATGGAGTAGTCAGGCCTATTGCGCGTGGTTTATATAAAAAGATGATGAAAAATGAATGATGGTTGTTGCAATGGCAAAACACGTTATTTACTTTGTCAAAGTATAGTAATTATGGCAATGAAACATAGTATTGAAAATAATAAATGGATTAAAATTTTATAGCTTTATGAATACATTTAAAATTAGGGCATACGGCAAGTCGGAACTCGCCCTGCTGTATTTTCCTGCGGCATCGTCTGCCCACACCGCCGTAAATCATCTCATGGCATGGATTAAGCGCTGTACGGAGCTTTGGAAGAAGCTCCACGATATGGGATACGCAAAGTCGGGAAAGTTTTTCACGCCCAGAGAAGTGGCGCTCATCACGGAGTATCTGGGCACTCCATAAGTTGCATAGCAGTAGGGTAAACGGCTTTATCGTATGAAAAGACAAGGCATCTCACGCAACGTATGGCATCGTACAGACGGGGGCGTGGGATTGCCTATCTTTGCATCAGAGAAATTAAGAAACAATGTTTAACCCTTAAAAAAGAAAGGAAAAAAAGTTATGATTAAGTATGTATTGAAAAAGAACATGAATTCTACCAATGAGGCTTGCTACGGAAAGTTCTATGCTTTCCCGGTGGTAGAGGAAACTATGGACCTGGAGGCTCTTGCCAAGCACATGGAAGCACACAACACGGGTTTCTCCGAGGCAATGTGCGTGGGAGTGATGAAGGCTATGGTGAAGTGTATCAAGGAGCAGATACTCAACGGCAAGAACGTGAAGATTGACGACCTCGCCATCTTCTCCGTTGGTATCCGCAACAAGGAGGGAGCGGCATCTGAAGAGGAGTTCTCTGTGCCTATGAACATAAAGGGCGTGAAGCTTCGTGCACGTGCCACCGGTACGCTGAGCAATGCCAGTCTTAATCTGGATGCCGTGGTGAGAAAGGCAAGTACCGTGCTCGAGACTGCTACTAAGAAGCAGACTCCGAAAGAGTAGAACCCAATACCCACCCTGCCCCTCCCGAAGGGAGGGAATGATACCCACCCTGACCCTCCCGAAGGGAGGGAATGATAGGACAAATAAGAAAAATAGGACAAATGGGAGCTATAAGCCCTATTTGTCCTATTATGTTATATTAGTCCTATTAGTCTTATTAGTCCTATAAGTCTTATTAGTCCTATAAGTCCTAATTAGTCCTATTTCCCTAAATTACAGGATTTTCTTGTAGAGTTCCAGAATATCCTCCTTGGTTACTGGGCGTGGATTGCCCGGAGTGCAGACATCAGTAATGGCCTGTTCGGCAAGAGCCGGGATATCCTTCTCTGTAATGCCAAGTTCAGACAGATGCTGAGGGATGCCTACAAGGCGCGACAGGTTCTCTATCTCGTTGCAGGCAGCTTCGGCAGCCTCCTCGTCGGTCATGCCACTCTTGTAAACACCTACAGCCTTGGCGATTTCCACATATTTCGCGACGCTAACAGGCATGTTGAAGCGCATTACGGTAGGCAACAGGATAGCGCAAGCCACGCCGTGTGGCACATCATGCAGGGCACTCATTGGATGAGCCATACCGTGGTCAACACCCAGTCCTACGTTAGAGAATGCCATGCCGGCGATATACTGAGCCACTGCCATTCCGTTTCGTCCCTCCGGATTCTTCGGGTCGTTAACGGCAACGGGCAGATATTTATGAATCATCTCGATAGCCTTAATCTCAAACATGTCGCTCATTTCCCATGCAGCCTTAGTAATGAGTCCTTCGATGGCATGCGTCATGGCGTCCATACCCGTAGCGGCGGTAAGTCCCTTAGGCAGCGAATACATCAGTTCGGCATCGATGATGGCAACGGCAGGAATGTCGTTAGGGTCTACGCAAACCATCTTCTGCTGTCTTTTCTCGTCGATGATAACATAGTTTATTGTTGTTTCGGCAGCCGTTCCGGCAGTAGTAGGCAGGGCGATAATCGGCAGACACTTGTTTTTCGTGTCGGCAACGCCTTCGAGCGAAACGACATCAGCAAACTCCGGGTTAGTGCATATAATGCCGATACCCTTGGCGGTATCCATTGAGGAACCTCCGCCGATGGCGATGATAAAGTCGGCATTGGCATCCTTGCAAGCCTTCACTCCGTTAGTAACGTTTGTTACCGTAGGGTTCGGTTTCACCTCATCGTAGATCTCGTATGGAATGGCAGCCTCGTCGAGCACGTCGAGCACCATTTTTGCTACTCCGAACTTCATCAATCCTTTGTCTGTTACCACGAGTGCTTTCTTGAAGCCGCGTCCTTTTACCACTGTAGGCAGTTCTTTCCTTGCTCCAGGTCCGAAGTAGGAAACCTCATTCAAAATGAATCTGTTAATCATAATTTTTAAGATTTATGTTACTTGAATAGTATGTGATTTAAGTAAAGACGCATGATACTGTATTTTGTACCATGCGCCAGAATTTGATTTTAGCCAGTATTATTCACAGAATGTCTGTGATATGGAGTATAATATATATTATCAGAAGAGCTGTGCTATCTGGTATACCAGGGCAGATACTACCCATGCCGTGAGGGTAGTGTAGAATGCCGTGAAGATAGCCCATTTCCAGCTGCCCGACTCGTTCTTTATTGCCACTATCGTGGCGAGACACGGGAAGTAGAGCAATACGAAGAGCAGATAGCAGAAGGCGATGAGCGGCGTAATGCCGTCTGCCGACATCTTCTCGTATAGACTGTGGTATTTCTGTGCATCCGAGGTGTCAGACTCGGCAACGCTGTCGTCGTTGGCATAGAGCACTCCCATCGTGGATGCAACAATCTCTTTTGCACCAACGCCGGAGATAAGTCCTACGGAGAGTTTCCAGTCGAAGCCCTGCGCACGGAACACGGGTTCTATCGTCTTTCCTATTCGTCCGATATAGCTCTGCTCCTGTTGCTGCTGAGCCGTAAGCTGGTCGTTGTGGGGGAAATATCCGAGAGCCCATACAATGATGCTCGCCACGAGGATGATGCCTCCCATCTTCTTCAGATACTGTTTCCCTTTCTCCCATGTATGGCGCGCGATGGCTTTGGCGGTAGGGAAGCGGTATGGCGGCAGCTCCATAACGAAGGGCACGTCTTCGCTCTTTACCAGCCATTTGCTGAACACGCGGCTCATCACCACTGCCACCAGGATGCCTATGGCATAGAGGGATATCATGATGCCGCTACGGTATTTGAGGGCAAAGAAGGTACTCGTTATCATTACGTAGATAGGGAGTCGGGCAGAGCAGCTCATGAACGGGAGGATGAGCATGGTGATAAGTCGGCTGCGCCGGCTTTCTATCGTTCGTGTAGCCATCACTGCCGGCACGTTGCATCCGAAGCCCATGATGAGCGGAATGAATGATTTGCCGTGCAGCCCCATCTTGTGCATCAGCTTATCCATGATGAAGGCTGCGCGTGCCATATATCCGCTGTCTTCCATAAAGGAGATGAAGGCATAGAGGATTAGAATCTGTGGCAGGAATACTATTACGGCTCCCACGCCACCGATTATTCCGTCGGACACCATTGCCTTGAGCGGTCCTTCGGGCATGTTTCCGCTCACCCACTCGCTGAGTATCGCGATACCGCTCTCTATCCAGTCCATAGGATATTGTCCGATGGAGAATGTTGCCTGGAACATGATGTAGAGCAGGAGGAAGAAGAGAGGGAAGCCGAGGTATTTGTTGGTCAGCAGACTGTCGATGACGTGTGTCGTCTGGTAGGTGTCGGTCTTGTTGCCCACGGTGAATCCGGCCTCTTTCAGTGCTCCGTTGATAAATCCGTATTTGGCATTCATGATAGCCGTTTCGCTATCTTCCTTCACCTCCTCCTTAATTCTTACCGCCTCCTTGTCTCTCAGTTCGATAACCTCTTTGCCGTTAGGCAGCGTCTTCACGAAGTCCTCGGCATGGGTATCCATTTCGAGGAGTTTTATGGCGAGATAGCGTGTGGAATATTTATATCTAATCTGTTCGTCGGCTTGAAGCAGCAGTTTTACTCTGTCGATGCCTTCTTCTATGTCCTTGCCGTGGTTGATATGGATATGGCGGTAGGTGTGGTCTTCGCCTTCGTATATATTGATGATGGTGCGGAAGAGCTCGTCTACTCCCTTGCCGGAACGGAACACCGTAGGCACCATCGGCACGCCGAATAGTCGACCGAGGGTCTTGTAGTCGAGTTTGTCGCCGTGTTCCTCAAATTCGTCAAACATGTTCAGTGCACAGACGATGCGCTGGTTCATGTCCACGAGCTGGGTGGTAAGATACAGGTTGCGCTCGATGTTGCTCGAGTCGATTACGTTGATTATGATATCCGGGGTCTTGTCGATAATCTCCCGTCTGACGTACAGTTCTTCGGGACTGTAGCACGAGAGGGAGTAGGTGCCGGGGAGGTCTATTACGTTGAAGTCGTATCCCTCGAACGTGGCGTGTCCCTCCTTTGCATCTACGGTAACACCGGAGTAGTTGCCCACTCTCTCGTGTGCTCCGGAGATAAAATTGAAGAGAGAGGTCTTTCCGCAGTTAGGGTTCCCCACGAGAGCCACGTTAATTCTCCTGCGTTTCTTCAGTGCGGCATCATGCAGGTTGTTGTCCGACAGCATCTGCCTTTCGTCCTCATCACTTGTATATATGGAATGTTGCTGCGAAGAGTCGATGTCCTTCTCAGCCTCCTTTGCTTCTTCTTCCGACATTATCTCAATCATGGAAGCCTCGTTGTGTCGGAGTGACACCTCGTAGCCCATAATCTTGTATTTTACGGGGTCGCGGAGTGGGGCATTGAGCAATACGGTAACTTCCTGTCCTTTGATAAATCCCATCTCTACGATGCGTTTGCGGAAGCCTCCGTGGCCCATCACTTTCACGATAACACCCTTTTGTCCTGTCTTTAATTCAGATAACTTCATTTCTATATTCTATATTTGTTTCTTGTCTTGATTGAATCTCTCAGATCTGTTTCCTGATTGAATCTTTCTGACAAGATGTTTTATTTATCATACAAAGATAAAAAGTTTTTTTTGAATAGTTGCCGACGGACCGAAAAATACTCATTTATTATTACAGTATTCCTCAAGGTGCAAATATATACTTAACTTTTGGGATGAATTTTCTTGGATTTAGAATGTATAATTCACAGGATGGGATTGTGTATATTGTCGGAAGTTCATGTTGCTGTGTTTTTAGACAAACACATATACCCCCCCCCGATATCGTTTTGCAAGCCTTCGGCTTACCCGTGTCATGCCCGATGTGTTCTATAGAGAGCAAGCTCTCTGCCGTCCACATCTGTCATGACACTAAGAGTCGCTTCGCTCCTCTTGCAAACCGACATCTGGCGATAAACATAAAAAACATTTAGTCTACAAAAAGTATAACAAATAAGACTTTCTACCTTGTCATTCAAGAATCTAAATATTAACGACAATAGAGATAATTTTTGACAATCAACTGTATAGTGAAGAATTGTCTTCTATTGTCTCTATTGTCGTTAAAAAAACAGAATGTAGAGTCAGTTGGGTGAAAACTATTAATTCTTGTTGAAGTATTCCTCAAGTTCTGTTCTTGCGCTCTCCCCCGAGTTGTCGAGGTCTTTTACTATCTTGCCGTGTTCCATAACGACAATCCTTGTGCTTATGTCAATGGTGTGCGACAGGTTATGACTGCTGACGACGATAGCGGCACCAGTGTTCCTGTTGTAATCCACGAGACACCTCTTCAGCAGGTTCTGGCTCGACGGGTCGAGGAAATTAAACGGTTCGTCGAGTATCACGAGCTTAGGGTTGTTAAGCAATGCAGATATTATACCAATCTTTTGCTTGTTGCCTGCCGACATGCTTCTGATGAGCTTCTTCTGTCCGAGAATCTCGTCGCTCATGAAGGCGGAGAAGGCTTCAAGACGTTTGTCGAGCTCTTCTTTTCCGATGCCGCATACTTTTGCTATGAACTCGAAATATTCCTCGGGGGTGAGGAAGTCTATAAGAAAACTGCTGTCGATATAGGCACCAACATATTTCTTCCATTCCTCGTCAACGCGCACGTCGGTTGAGAATGAAGTGCCATTGCCGTCGTCGAAGGTCATTACTACTTCTCCTGTGTCTGCCTTGAGCAAATCGAGGGCAAGACGGAATAGGGTGGTCTTCCCGGCTCCGTTGTTGCCTACGAGTCCGAGGATTGTTCCCTTGTCTATCTGCAGCTGATTGATGTCTACTGCAACTTTCTCACCGAAAGTCTTCTTTAGATTATTGAACGAAAGCATATTTAAAATGGAAAAATTGAAAGATGGAATAATAGAAAAAATAAAAAAGGTGCGCCTGTCAGGCAGACGCCTAATAGACACACCTTCGCCTATGATATAAATCTTGGGATTATTCTAATCCTTTGCCGTGGCAATTCTTAAACTTCTTTCCACTTCCACAAGGACAGAGGTCATTGCGTCCTGGCAGCTTGTCTTTTACGATAGGCTCCTTAGACTGTGCACCCTCTCTTGTGTCCTGACTGGCAGCGGCTTTCTGAGCCTCGTCTTCAAGGTTAACCTTCTCTTCGTTATAGCGCTGGCTGTGCTCCTCAGGGGCAGCCTCCTGTACTTCCTGCTGCTGCATTACTGGAATCTGTGCACGCATGAGGATGCTGACAATGCGGTTGTTCATCTGGTCAACCATATCGTCGAACAGTTTTACACTCTCGAGCTTGAAGATTACCAATGGGTCTTTCTGCTCATAAGAAGCGTTCTGCACACTGTGTTTCAGTTCGTCGAGAGCTCTCAGATTCTCTTTCCAGCAGTCGTCGATGATATGCAGAAGGATAGTCTTCTCAAACTGTTTAACAACGCTCTTGCCCTCAGTCTCATAAGCTTCCTTCAGGTTGCAAGGGATATTAAACATGCGCTTGCCGTCGGTCAGCGGCACCATGATGCGCTCGTAGATGGCACCCTGCTCCTCGTAAACCTGTTTGATAACAGGGAAGGCAACAGCCTGGATGCGGTCTGTCTTGCGCTTGAAATCGGCAATTGCCATCTGGAATGCCTTCTCCTCGAGATTCTCGCGGCTCTCGTTCTGGAACTCCGCATCAGTGAACGGACACTCCATGGCAAGTACCTTGAGGAATTCATCCTTGCATCCCTCGTAGTCGTTCTTCTCGATGATATTTACAACGCGGTCCCAGATGATGTTTGTAATATCCATTCCGATGCGCTCACCCATAAGTGCATGGCGACGCTTCTCGTAAACTACAGTACGCTGCTTGTTCATCACATCGTCGTATTCAAGCAAACGCTTACGGATACCGAAGTTGTTCTCTTCAACCTTCTTCTGTGCGCGCTCGATACTCTTCGACATCAGAGAGCTTTCTATTCTCTCTCCGTCCTCGATACCGAGACGGTCCATTACTCTTGCGATACGCTCACTTGCGAACAGACGCATCAGCTTATCCTCAAGACTGACATAGAATACGGAGCTTCCCGGGTCGCCCTGACGTCCGGCACGACCACGCAGCTGGCGGTCTACACGGCGGCTCTCGTGTCTCTCAGTACCGATAATGGCAAGTCCGCCGGCAGCCTTAACCTCTGGCGAGAGCTTGATATCAGTACCACGACCTGCCATGTTGGTAGCGATAGTAACCGTCTTGCTCAATCCGGCTTTTGCCACGATGTCAGCCTCATGCTGGTGCAGTTTAGCGTTAAGCACATTGTGAGGGATATGACGCATGGTAAGCATCTTGGAGAGGAGTTCGGAAATCTCAACCGAGGTAGTACCCACGAGTACCGGGCGTCCCTGGTTAATCATGTCCTGAATTTCCTCGATAACGGCATTGTATTTCTCACGTGCCGTCTTGTACAGACGGTCGTCGAGGTCTTTACGGAGGATAGGTCTGTTTGTAGGAATCTCAACAACATCAAGTTTGTAGATATCCCAGAACTCGCCAGCCTCGGTGCTTGCAGTACCGGTCATACCAGACAGCTTGTGGTACATACGGAAATAGTTCTGCAGGGTGATGGTAGCGAAAGTCTGTGTAGCCTCTTTCACCTTTACGTGCTCCTTGGCCTCGACAGCCTGATGCAAGCCGTCGCTCCACTGGCGACCCTCCATGATACGGCCAGTCTGCTCGTCGACGATCTTCACTTCGCCGTCCATGACAACATACTCATCGTCTTTATTAAACATGGTGTAAGCCTTCAACAACTGCTGCAAGGTATGAACACGCTCACTCTGAACAGAGTAGTGGTTGAGGAGTTCGTCTTTCTTGTCAAGACGCTGCTGGTCGTCGAGATCTTTCTCGTTCTCGAGGGCAGAAAGCTGTGATGTAATATCCGGAAGGACGAAGAGCTCCTTGTCGTTAACTTCCTTGGCAAGCCAGTCGGTACCCTTATCGGTAAGGTCAACGGAATTAAGCTTCTCGTCGACAACGAAATACAATGGCTCTACAGCCTCCGGCATACGGCGGTTGTTGTTCTCCATGTAAATCTCCTCCGTCTTGAGCATGCCCGACTTGATACCGTCTTCCGACAGGTATTTAATCAGCGGTTTGTTCTTTGGCAGAGCCTTATGCGAACGGTAAAGGCTCAGGAAGCCTTCGTCGATGAGTTTCTGATTGTTGCTTTTCTTTCCCTCGGCAATCTTCTGCTTAGCATCAGCAAGATACTGAGTGGCAAGCTTTCTCTGTACACCGACGAGCTTCTCGACGAGTGGCTGATACTCCTCGAACATCTGGTCGTCGCCGTTAGGCACCGGTCCTGATATAATAAGAGGTGTACGTGCATCGTCGATAAGCACGGAGTCGACCTCATCGACAATGGCATAGTTGTGGGCTCTCTGCACGAGATCGTCTGGAGAGATTGCCATATTGTCACGCAGGTAGTCGAAACCGAATTCGTTGTTAGTACCGAATGTGATGTCTGCCTGATAAGCCTTGCGTCTTTCAGGAGAGTTCGGACGGTGTTTGTCGATACAGTCAACAGAGAGTCCGTTGAACATATAAAGCGGTCCCATCCACTCGGAGTCACGCTTTGCCAGATAGTCGTTTACGGTTACCACGTGTACTCCGTTACCTGTCAGGGCATTGAGGAATACCGGAAGGGTAGCAACGAGGGTCTTACCTTCACCGGTAGCCATCTCGGCAATCTTTCCCTGATGCAGAACGACACCTCCGAAGAGCTGTACGTCGTAGTGTACCATATCCCACTTCATGTCGTTTCCGCCGGCAATCCAGTGGTTGCTGTATATTGCCTTATCGTCCTCGATACGAACGAAATCATGTGTTGCAGCCAGTTCGCGGTCGAAGTCGTTTGCCGTAACCACAACCTCGTCGTTCTCGGCAAAGCGGCGTGCAGTATCTTTCATGATACTGAAGGCTACAGGGAGTATCTCGTTGAGTACAACCTCGTATTTGTCGAGTATTCCTTTCTCGAGCTTGTCGATCTGACTGAAGATTCCCTCTCTCTCGTCTATTGGAGTTTCCTCGATTTTTGCCTTCAGTTCCTTTACCTTTTCCTTGTCATCCTTTACGGCGTCCTGCAGTTTCTGTTGCAGTTCCTTGGTCTTGGCTCTCAGCTGGTCGTTAGTGAGTGCCTTGATTTCCGGGTAAGCAGCCTTCACCTTCTCTACGATAGGTTGGATGTGCTTCATGTCGCGTGTCGACTTGTCGCCAAACAGCGATTTAAGTAAGTTGTTAAATCCCATTTTATATTGTTTTTTTTATTTCTTGTTGATAATTGCGTGCAAATTTACATATTTTATTTTTTAATAAGGCATATAAACCTTTTTATTTGCCGTTATCTGCTTCTATTTCACCGATTATACCGCTGAAAACGGCTAAAAAGTGAAGTTTTCTGCATAATAGACAACGGCACGGGATGTCTGCCACTGTTTCAATCAAGGGAAATGCCCGATTAAAACAATGGAGCCACTCTGCACGCATTTGGGGCTCTTATTTGGATAGCTTTTGCGATAGTTGCAGGAACCGTCTCAATGGAGACTGGCACTGTAACTTTTCCGTGTTTAATATTGTGTCCTAAGAATATTACCGGAGATTCCATATAGGCGCAACTCTGATAATAATATTGTTGCGTCTCTTCGTTTTCGATATTCCATCCCGGGGCAGCCTCGATTATGATGTCGCCACAGCGGTTGTTGTAATATCCGTTTCTGAGTTTTTCGAGTTTGCCTGTCGATGACGACATGAGTTCTTCGCCGGTGTAGGCATTGCTTATTCCCTGACTTTGGCGGACGAACGACTGGGCGAGACCGAGTATCTCTACCTTGTTCATACGCTTGCGGTCGATAAGTTTGTCGTTGAGGAATATATTGCTGTTCAGGCAACCTTCCACATATTTGTCGCTTCCATAGAGTGCGCCAAGATACATGTTCAGCAAATTTGCCGTGCGGTTGATGTAAATCGTTCCGCCAGGCAGCCGGTAGTTCTTGTCGGCTACTTTCAGACTGTTGTAATATCCGGTTCCGCTAACGACGAAGAGTACATTGTCGAGTCCGATATTCTGTTGCACCTCGGTTATAATTCTGCCAAGGTATTTGTCGAGCTGTAGATAGGTCTCCTTGCAGTCCTCATATCCGTTCTTGTTTATTGACGGAGAGGCATTATATGATATAAGGAGCAAGTCGGTGGCATCGTCCTTACCCATGGAATTTGCCGAAATGCACTTCAGAGCAAGGTCGGTTATCTGCTCGTTTATATCACTGTTTTTCTTATATGGAGTATTATATAAGTTATAGTTTTCTAACCACTTAGGAGCTTTCTTTGAATAATAAGTGGAAGTGCACCAGCAGTTTTCCCTGCTATTTACCCAGAAGGCTCCGTCGGCATTATGTCCGGCAGGAATAACGGCAGCGTCTTTTCTTTCGGCAATACTGTAGATAAAGGCTTTTCCCTTAGTTCCGATTTTCAGTTCGTCGCTAAGAGTAGTGGTCATCACGTTCTTTGCCGATACTCCCTCACTGGTAAGGAGTCCCTTGAATGCTGTATCGTCTACACAGGAGACAGAGCGCAGCGTGGTCTTGTCAAACCATTGTTCTGCCGTTATCCCGTTGTAGCAAGGCGACGTTCCGGTGCTTTGTGCGGCTATTGCCGAAGCCCTGTCAACGGGAGCAAAAGGGTATAATGTATTGGAATAGAGCAATCCGTCGTGTAGCAGTTTCCTGAATCCCGTATTTCCATATAATGACTCGAAAGATTCAAGATAGTCTGTGCGCAACTGGTCTATGGTTATATTCACGACAAGTCTTGGCGCAGGTTTCATGTCCTGTGCCAATCCGCTTGCCGGGCCTGTCGCCAGAGCAAGGATGGTCGCTGTGATATATTTATTTTTCATTGCTTTATCCTTTTTCCTTTATGTAGCATATCCTCACTGCCGTTTGGCTGCCAAAATATTGCTTGCCACCTCAACAGCAAAGATAATGCCAAAATTATCATTCCTTCGGCAAACTGCTGGAATATTGCGCAAAAACAAGCTGCAACGACAAATGCGGCAAGTATATTCCATGTCTTTTTGTATCTTTTCATGTCCTTTCTGTTGCGCAACAAACTGTATGCGCCGTACAGGAACAGAGGGTTTAGAATCAGTATCTGCAGGTTGAGACTTACCGTAGGATGCATTGAGAACACCATGGCGAGAAGTATCAGTCCGGCAATTCCACACAGGGATACTACTATGGCGTCAAAGCCCCAGAAGAGCTTTCCGGTCATTCTCTCCACGATGCTGACAGCAAGTGAAACGACGAGCAAGATGACGAAACACATTGTTGGAGTGGGGCAGAACCCGGTGTTTCCCTCGCCTTGTACTGTTTCGTCAACAACGGTATCCGTCTTCTTTACCAAAGGTACTGAGGTTTTTCCCCGGACAATGACGGCATGCGAGAAATCCGTCATAAGATTTGCCGGAAGGAATTCCTGCTCACCTCTTGTAGTCTTGGCATCAGCCTTTACACCAAGGAGCAAGTCATTGCCGAAGCGTGCCCATGGGTGGTCGCCGTTGTATTGATGTATGAGTTTACGGAACGACATACTGTCATCTACCTTATTGTTAAATATTACTTTTCCACGGATATTGCCAAGAAGGACATCACGCGCCTTGGTTGTACAGTTATTGTAGAAATAGTTGTATCTGTATATACGATTCTCGGGGAGAGAATTCTTCTGCAACGTTTCATACACGGCAAGTTTTTCCTCAGGGGTAAGATTGAGTACTTGTTCGGTTACTTTGGCTCCATAATACCGGTATTCCATGCAGAAATCTTCAAAATTCTGTATGCCCATCTCGTAATCCGTTAATCCAAAAACGAATCTCAATACGAAATACGGTTTCTTGAATGAGAAGACACCATAGTTTACGGCAAGATCCAAACCTTGTTTCTTGTCTTGAAATCTGATGGCTGTATGTCCGTAAAGACTGTAAATCTCGTCGTGGGGAGAACAAGTCAGCAGACTTACCTCAACGGAATCAAGTGCCCTGTCGGTATTATTTATACCCACAGAAGCATGTATGTCGTTGACATTCAAGAAGAAAAGCGATAATATTATAGTATAAAAAATTGCTCTCGTCATTTTCATGATGCAAAAATAGCTTATATTTTCCACTTATAGTTATGTTGTTTCGTTTTTTTTCAATAATTTTGCACCTCAAATTAATTAGAAGCTAAAATAAAGCGTGAATTTAATAATAGATATAGGCAATACTTGCATTAAACTCGTGGCATTCGACGGCGGTAAGGTGGTTGACGAAAGGCGGAGCGACAAGAATGATGTCGCCTCGCTAAAAGATTTCTGCAACAGATATCCTTTTGCTGACGGAATATTCTCTGCCGTGTCGGATATAAGCGACGAATACAGAACCGCACTTCAGTCTTTGCCTTTCCGGATGCTGGAACTGCGTAGCGGTGTTACGCGCGTACCTATTAAAAATATGTATGCAACTCCAGAAACTCTTGGTACGGACAGACTTGCGGCAGTGGTGGGGGCAAATATGCTTCAACCGGGGCACGACCTGTTGATAATAGATATCGGGACTTGTGTAACTTTTGATTTCGTTAATTCAAAGGGGGAATACCTCGGCGGAAATATATCTCCAGGACCTTCGATGCGACTAAGGGCACTGAATGACTATACTGCCAGACTACCTCTCGTCAGCAGAAAAGGAGATACTCCGGATGTGGGGAATGATACCGAAACGGCTATACGCAGTGGTGTAATAAATGGCGTGAAATACGAGATTGAAGGGTACATAAGGTTTTTTTTAGCTAAATATCCTCAACTTTTTGTATATTTAACGGGAGGAGTGCATCTAAATTTGGAATTCTCGAAGAATTTACCCATCTTTGCAGATGATTTTATCGTTCCAAAGGGACTTAACAGAATATTAGAATACAATAATGAACATAAATAAAAGAGCGATTTGCGCTTTCTCGACGATGGCGCTATGTATGGGCGCAATGGCGCAAAGCGGCACAAACTCACCTTATAGCCAGTATGGACTGGGAGTAATGAGCGACCAGACTGCGGGATTTAACAGAGGAATGAACGGACTGGGACTCGGATTCAGAGAACACAATCAGGTTAACTTCCTTAACCCGGCATCATACTCAGCCGTGGATTCTCTTACTTTTATCTTTGATGTGGGCTTCTCCGGACAGTTGACAAACTTTAAGGAGAACGGAACGAAAAAGAATGCAAAGAATGCTGACTTCGAATATGCGGTGGCTTCTTTCAGGGCTTGCAAGAATTTGGGCGTCAGCTTCGGTATACTACCTTATACTAATATAGGATACAGCTATAGCAACACGGGAAAGATATCCGGCGATGCTACAAATATATACTCAAACACGTTCTATGGAGAAGGTGGACTGCATCAAGTCTATCTCGGTGCCGGTTGGCAGATACTGAATGGACTCTCTGTTGGTGCAAACTTCGGGTATCTCTGGGGAGATTATACGAAGAGCGTTACAAATGCATACAGCGATTCTTATGTTAAGACGATAACAAAGATCTATACTGCCAATGTGACAAATTACAAGATCGATTTCGGTGCACAGTACCAGTTTAAGGCTGGCAAACATGATGATATTACTTTAGGAGCAACATATTCTATCGGACACAAACTCGGAGCAACACCGGAATGTAAGGTTATAGCAACTAATCCGGCAACGGCTTTGGCGGATACTGTGGCATATTCCGTGAAGAACGGACTGGAGATTCCTACTTCCATTTCAGGAGGTATCATGTGGAACCACAATGATAAACTGAAACTCGGTGTCGACTATAACTTCCAGAAATGGGGCAGCGTAAAATATCCTGTTTATAGCGAAACAAACGGCACTACTCCTACATACGCACTCAGCGACCAATATTATTTGGACAGACACAAGGTGACTGCAGGAGGAGAGTATTGCGGCGACGAACTGAGCCGTAGCTTCCTTAAACGCTTGCGTATCCGTGCTGGAGTATCGTATGCCACTCCTTATTATAAAATTAACGGACAGGACGGACCGAGTGAACTGAGCGCAAGTGTAGGTTTCGGAATTCCTATCATAAATAGCTACAACAACCGCTCTATACTGAATATTTCAGGACAGTGGGTGAGAAGTTCTGCAAAGAATTTCATAACTGAAAATACATTCCGTATCAATATCGGACTGACTTTCAACGAGCGTTGGTTCATGAAGTGGAAAGTGGAATAATGAAGTATCCCTTAATATCAATATCTGTAGCCTTTGCGTCTCTTCTCTCTTGCACTCAGGAGAAAGAACACACTGCACCTGCCATCAACCCGCGAGACTCGGTTTCTATGATGACCTCGTATGGCGTGAATACGCTCATATCAGACTCTGGGGTGATGAAATACCGCATTGTAACAGAGAAATGGGAGGTTAATCAAGTGAAGAACCCTTCGAGATGGATTTTCGACCGGGGGGTCTTCCTTGAGCAATTCGACGAGAAATTCCATGTTCAGGCATATATACAATGTGATACGGCATATTTCTTCGACCAGAAGAAATTGTGGGAGCTGAGAGGAAGAGTAAGGGTGAGAACTCTCGACGGACTGCGCTTTGCAAGCGAGGAGCTGTATTGGGACCAGATGTCTCACGAACTGTATAGCAACAGATTCTCAAGACTGATAACTCCCGACCGCGAACTTCAAGGTGCATATTTCCGCAGCGATGAGCGAATGACGCATTATATGGTAAGCAATACTAAAGGCTCGTTCGTGAAGGGCGATATGATCAGTAGCTCAGGCGACTCGATAATATCTGCTCCCGATACAGCGAAACAGAAAATCCGTATGCCGGCGGTGCCGTCGGCAAGAACAAGCAAACAATAATTATGGAACAGGTGGACTTATCCCTTATCTTGGGAATTGTAGTTACATTGATTCTTTCTGCATTCTTTTCCGGAATGGAGATCGCTTTTGTCTCCTCGAACAGGATGCTTGCAGAGATGGACAAGGAAAACAACGGACTGTCGCATAAGCTGCAGTCGTTTTTCTATAAACATCCTAACGATTTCGTGAGCACAATGCTCGTGGGAAACAATGTCGTACTCGTAATCTACGGTATCTTTATCGCAAAACTTTTCGACAATACTATATTCAAGGGCTTTGACCCGGCATTGACGGTTTCGCTTGATACGATTCTTTCAACGGTTATTGTATTGTTTACCGGAGAATTCCTGCCGAAGACGCTGTTTAAGAGTAGTCCAAATAAATTCTTCTCCATCTTTGTCTTTCCGGCATACTTGTTTTATATTATATTGTTCCCAATATCAAGGTTCTCGACTCTTCTTTCAAAAATGTTGCTGAGACTGATAGGGACAAAGGTTGACAACGACAGGGGGGGAGATGTATTCTCAAAAGTCGATCTCGACTATCTCGTGCAGAGCAGTATCGACAACGCTCCTAAAAATACGGAAATTGACGATGAGGTGAAAATCTTCCAGAATGCTTTGGACTTCTCTGCAACGAAAGTCCGCGACTGTATGATTCCACGTACGGAAATCTGTGCCGTTGAGGAATCATGCTCCATTGCCGAACTGAAAAATGTTTTTATTGAGAGCGGAAAGTCAAAGGTACTCGTATATCGGGGCGACATCGACCATATAATAGGTTATATCCACTCTCTGGAACTTTTCCGTAACCCGGAAGACTGGCACAAACATATCCGGACCATGCCTTTCGTACCGGAAACGATGCCGGCAAACACTCTTATGCGACAGCTGATGCAGCAAAAGAAAAGTCTCGGCGTAGTGGTAGACGAATTTGGAGGCACCAGCGGTATAATCAGTCTTGAAGATATTGTAGAAGAAATATTCGGCGATATCGAAGATGAACACGATAATTCCAACTATACGGCGGTAAAATCTTCAGACGGAACTTATCTCCTGTCGGCAAGACTTGAAATAAACAAAGTAAATGATATGTTCGGCTTAGATCTGCCCGAAAGCGAGGATTATATGACTGTAGGTGGACTTATCCTGCATGAATATGAAAACTTCCCGAAGCTAAATGAGGTGGTGAAAATCGGTAAATTCGAATTTAAGATAGTAAAAAACACAGTTACAAAAATCGAACTCGTAAGACTGAAAGTATTGGACTAATACTGAGAAACAAACAGAAAAAGCAACGTAAAAATCCCATTTTCATGCTTGATAAGCGGATTTTATCATAAAAATAGCCGTTGTTTGTTATCTTTTTTGTAATTTTGTGCGCTAAAGTGGGCTAAGAAGCTTTTGTGGCTAAAAAAGCCGCAACTATAATAAAGTTAAAACAAAACAGAAAACAATAAATAATAATTAAATAAAACATTAATGGCAGCATTAGGCAAAATTAGAAGTCACGGCGCGATACTCGTTGGAGTAATCGGACTTGCGCTGTTCGCCTTTATCGCCGAAGAAGCCTTTCGCTCATGCGACTCAGCGAAAAACGAGAGTCGACAGCAGATAGGTGAGGTGCTTGGCGAAAAAATCAACATGCAGGAATATCAAAAGCTTGTTGATGAGTACACAAATGTAATTAAAATTACTCAGGGACGAGAGAATCTCAGCGATGATGAGCTTAACCAGCTCAAAGACGTGGTATGGAACACATACGTACAGAATCGACTGATTCAAAATGAAGCAGAGAAACTCGGACTGAAAGTTACCGACAAAGAACTGCAGAACGTATTGGTAGAGGGTACTAACCCTATGCTTCTACAGACTCCTTTCGTTAATCAGCAGACAGGAAGATTTGATGCAAATATGCTTAAGAAATTCTTGAATGAGTATAAGACCGCATCTACATCTAATCCTCAGATGGCTGAGCAATATCAGAGCATCTACAGTTTCTGGACATTTGTTGAGAAGTCACTTCGCCAGCAGATTCTTGCTCAGAAGTATCAGACTCTTTTTGCCGGATGCTTTATCTCAAACCCTGTATCTGCAAAGATGGCATACAAGGACGAGAACGAGGAGAGCAATATCCAACTCGCAGCATTCCCTTATTCTGATATCAACGACAAGGACGTGAAGGTTACTGACGAAGACCTCAAGGCTAAATACGAGGAGCTTAAACCTCGCTTCAAGCAGTATGAGGAAACACGCGACATTAAATATGTTGACTTCCAGGTTATGGCTTCTGCATCAGATAAGGCAAATCTGAAGAAGGAGTTCGCAGCTTACGACAAGGAGCTGGCTTCTGCTGCTGATCCGACACAACTGATGCACAAGACTGCTTCACTGGTTAATTACCTTGGCATTCCTCAGACAAAGGCTGCTTTCCCACAGGATATCGCAGCACGTCTTGATTCTGTTGCTGTAGGTTCAACAACAGGCGTATTCGAGAATACTCAAGACAATACCTTGAATATCATTCGTCTTATCTCACGTCAGGAACTTCCTGATTCAGTACAGTTCCGTGCAATTCAGGTAGCTGGAGCTACTCCAGAAGCAGCTCATGCTACAGCTGACAGTATCTATAAGGCACTTGAAGGTGGCGCTGATTTCGAGACTATCGCAAAGAAATACAATCAGACTGGCGAGAAGCAGTGGATTACATCACAGCAGTATCAGCAGGCTCCTTCCATGGATGCAGATACAAAAGAGTATATCAATACTATTAATACTCTTGGCGTAAATGCATTGAAGAATCTGGAAATCCAGCAAGGCAACGTTATTCTGCAGGTTACTGACCGCAAGGCTATGCAACCTAAGTATGTTGCAGCTGTTATAAAGAAGGAGATAAAATTCTCTAAGAATACTTATAACACGGCATACAACAAGTTTAGCCAGTTCGTAAGCGAGAACCAGTCGCTTCAGGGTATTGAGAAGAATGCTGCCAAATATGGATTTAAGGTTCAGGAGCGTAAAGATGTACGCACAAGCGAACATTATGTTGCTGGTATCCATGGAACCCGTGAGGCAATGAAATGGCTCTTTGATGCTAAAGACAATTCAATTTCTCCTCTTTATGAGTGTGGCGACAATGATCACCTGCTTGTAATTGCTCTTACAAAAACACACGAAAAGGGTTATCGCTCTTTGGATGATGATCAGGTTAAGGAGTACATCAAGCAGGAAGTGTTGAAAGACAAGAAGGCTGAGAAGATAATGGCCAAACTCAACGGAGTGAACAGCATTGCTGCCGCTAAGGCTAAAGGCGCTAAGGTTTCAGCTTTGAATCAGATTACTTTCGCTTCACCGGCATTCGTTTCTGTTGCAGGTACAAGCGAACCGGCACTTAGCGGTGCTGTAGCTGCTACAGCAAAAGGCAAGTTCTCAAGTCATGCAGTGAAAGGACTGGGCGGTGTATACCTGTTCCAGGTTCTGAGCAAGACAATGCGTCCAGGCAAGTTCAATGACAAGGAATATGAGCAGCGTCTGTCGCAGAAGGCTATGCAGTATGCCGGCAACTTCATGCAGGAACTTTATATCAAGGCAAATGTGGAGGACAACAGATACCTGTTCTTCTAAACTATAGAAATTAAGTTATAAAGGGGATATGTTCTTTGACATATCCCCTTTTTTATCGCTTTTTTCATTATGCACAAAAAATGCATAATTTTTTTCTTGCTTAAACGACCAAAATTTCGTACTTTTGCGCCCAAATGCATGTTTGAAATTGTAAAAATACATTATAATGAATATATCTTATAAATGGTTGAAGGAGTATGTTGATTTTAATCTTACTCCACAAGAAGTATGCGACGCACTGACTTCAGAGGGACTCGAAGTCGATGCGCTTGAAGAAGTGCAGACAATAAAGGGTGGACTGAAAGGCCTTTATGTCGGAAAGGTGCTGACGTGTGAGGCTCATCCTAATTCCGACCATCTGCATGTTACAACAGTAGATTTGGGTAAGGAACAACCCTCACAGATAGTTTGTGGTGCACCAAATGTGGCAGCTGGACAGAAGGTAATTGTTGCTGATCTCGGCTGTGTCCTTTATGATGGCGACAAGGAATTTGTTATAAAGAAATCTAAGTTGCGTGGTGTAGAGAGTTACGGAATGATTTGTGCAGAGGACGAAATTGGAGTCGGTACGAGTCATGATGGTATCATTGTTCTCCCAGAGGATGCAAAAGTAGGAACACCTGCCGCTGAGTATTACAATCTTGAAAGCGATTGGCTGATAGAGATTGACATTACTGCCAACCGTGCTGATGCTCTTTCGCACTGGGGCGTGGCTCGTGACCTCTATGCATGGCTAAAGAGAAATGGATATGAGACAAGTTTGCATCGCCCGGACTGCAGCAAGTTTAATGTTGACAACAACGATCTAAATATAGATGTTGACATCGTTTGCAACGAGGCATGCAAGAGATATGCTTGTGTTAGTCTCACGGGATGCGAGGTAAAAGAAAGTCCTGAATGGCTTCAAGATAAATTGAGAGTCATTGGTCTGCGCCCTATCAACAACATCGTTGATATCACAAACTATATTATGATGGCGTATGGACAACCGCTACATTGCTTTGACGCGGATATGGTAAAAGGGCATAAAATCGTAGTGAAGACTATGCCTGAAGGTACACCGTTTGTTACACTCGACGGAGAGGAGCATAAACTGAGCGATAAGGATCTTGCTATATGCAATGCCGATGAACCTATGTGTATTGCCGGTGTGTTTGGCGGAAAGGGTAGCGGCACTTATGACTCAACTGTCAACGTTGTTCTTGAAAGTGCTTACTTCCATCCAACATGGATAAGGAAGAGTGCTCGCAGACATGGACTAAGCACGGATGCTTCGTTCCGCTTTGAGCGTGGCATTGATCCTAATGGTACTATATATGCTCTGAAGCAGGCTGCAATAATGGCAAAGGAACTGGCTGGGGCTAAGGTTTCTATGGAAATAAAGGATGTCTATCCAGAACCTATGCAGGACTTTATTGTTGATCTGAAATATGATTATGCTACAGGACTGATAGGAAAGGATATTCCTCATGATTTGATTAAGAGTATTTGCCAATGGCTCGATATGAAAGTATTGGCTGAAGATGAACAAGGATTGAAACTTCAGGTTCCGGCATATCGTGTTGATGTACAGCGCCCGTGCGACGTCGTAGAGGATATTCTGCGTGTATACGGATATAATAATGTGGAAATTCCTACACAGCTTAAAAGCTCGCTCGTTATAAAGGGTGATGAGGATAAGAAACACAAGATGGAGAATCTGGTTGGTGAACAGCTCGTTGGATGCGGATTTAACGAGATTCTGAATAATTCACTTACCAAATCTGCTTATTACGATAATTTGAACCATTATCACGCAGATAATCTTGTACGAATAATGAACCCGCTGAGTTCTGACTTGAATGTAATGAGGGAAACACTTTTGTTTGGCGGACTTGAAAGTCTGGAGCATAACATAAAGCGCAAAAATCCAAACCTTCATTTCTTTGAGTTTGGTAATGTGTACTCTTTCTCAAAAGAAAAACATTCAGACGATAATCCTCAAGCTGCTTATTCTGAAGAATATCATCTTGGATTGTGGATTACAGGAAAGCGTGTTAGCGGAAGTTGGGCACATCCGGACGAAGAGTCTTCTTTCTATGAGCTGAAAGCTGACGTGCTGAATATTTTACGCCGTATCGGGTTGCCGTTTGGAGCCGTCGTATTCAAGAAAAGCGACAATGACATCTTCTCTACTGCAATGGCTATCGAAAACCGAGGCGGTAAAGTTCTCGCTGAACTTGGTCTCGTATGCAAGAAGCAGTTGAAGGCATTTGGTATAGAGGCTCCGGTATATTATGCAGAACTTAACTGGACTGCACTTATGAAAGCCGTGAAGAAAGCAAAATTTGCTTTCAAAGAGCCAAGTAAGTTCCCACCTGTAAGCCGCGACCTCGCATTGTTGATCGATAACGGTATCGAATTTGCCGAGGTTGAAAGAATCGCTTATCAAACTGAGAAGAAACTGCTGAAACGCGTTGAACTGTTTGACGTATATGAGGGCAAGAACCTGCCGGAAGGTAAAAAGAGTTATGCAGTAAACTTTATCCTGGAGGATGAAGAGAAAACTCTTACAGAAAAGCATATTGAGGCAGTAATGACTAAGCTTATCAACAATCTGAAAAAACAACTTGGTGCTGAGCTTAGATAGTTGTCATATATAAGGCTGATATATTGACGATTAAGTATAAGTAGATAAATAAACTAATAAAGAAAATAATTATAAAAAACAATTCCAATGGGAAGAGCATTTGAATATCGCAAAGCGACAAAACTTAAAAGATGGGGACACATGGCCCGTACGTTTACTAAAATCGGAAAGCAAATTGCTATTGCAGTAAAGGCAGGCGGACCGGATCCTGAAAATAACCCACACCTGAGGGCTATCATACAGACCGCAAAGCGAGAGAATATGCCTAACGCCAATGTTGAGCGTGCTATCAAAAATGCAATGGGCAAAGACCAGAAGGATTTTAAAGAGGTTACATACGAAGGATATGGCCCTCATGGGGTGGCTATCTTCGTTGATGCAGCAACCGACAATACTACACGTACTGTAGCCAATGTCCGTGCCGTATTCAATAAATATGGTGGCAACCTTGGAACACAGGGATCTCTGTCTTTCCTCTTCGACCAGAAAGCCGTATTCACTTTCAAAAAACCAGAGGATCTCGATATGGACGACTTGATCCTGGAGTTTATTGACTATGGAGTAGAAGAGGATTATGATTTCGACGAGGAAACTAATGAGGTTACTATCTATGGTGATCCGAAGAGTTTCAGCGACTTGCAGAAGCATCTTGAGGGAAAAGGTATCGAGATTACTGGTGCCGAGTTCACCCGCATCCCAACAGATTTGAAAGATGTAACTCCAGAGCAACGCGAGACTATCGACAAGATGGTTGATATCCTTGAGGATGATGATGACGTGCAGAATGTTTACACAAACATGAAGCCGGCAGAAGATGCTGAATAAATTTATGCATATTCTTTAAATAATGGTAGAAATCATGCCGATAGGCTTGGTTCCTGCCATTTTCTTTTATACGGATAATTTCGAAAAGCCACTTTGCGTATATAGATATTTTTCAAAGGGGTGATTATAGCACACTTCATTACATGATAATTTTTTTTAAATAAAGTTTACTTTGCCATATCATAGAATTACATTATCTTTGCAAAAACTATTTATTACATAAATTATTTAAATAACTATGGAAAGAACTTGGAGATGGTTCGGGAAAAATGACAAGATAACGCTTGCCATGCTGAAGGAAATCGGTGTGGAGGGCATTGTTACGGCTCTCCACGATGTGCCTAACGGTGAAGTGTGGACAAGAGAGAAAATCCATGACCTCAAAGAATACATTGAGAGTTATGGCATGAGATGGTCGGTGGTGGAAAGTCTACCGGTATGCGAAAGTATAAAGTATGCCGGTAAAGACCGCGATAGACTAATAGAAAATTACAAGGAGAGTCTGAAGAACCTTTCACTTGAAGGTATTCATACTATCTGCTATAACTTCATGCCTGTGCTCGATTGGGCAAGGACTGACCTCAGTCACAAAAACCCAAACGGCACAACAAACCTTTATTTTTCTCATGCAGAATTCGCTTACTTCGATATTTGCATACTAAAACGTGAGGGGGCAGAAAAAGACTGGAGCGAGGATATCTTGCAACAGGTTGAAAAACTAAAGGCTACAATGACTCCTGAAGATGACCACAAGCTTGTGGACAACATAATAGTAAAGACACAAGGCTTTGTGAGTGGAAACATAAAAGAGGATGACGAACATCCGGTGGAACTCTTCAGACAGCTTCTTGACTTATACAAAGGTATAACAAAAGAGCAGCTTAGGGAAAACATGAAGTATTTCCTCTCTGCCATAATGCCAACATGTGATGAATATGACATGTATATGTGTGTACACCCGGATGATCCTCCATTCCAAATTCTTGGTCTGCCACGTATCGTAACATGCGATGAGGATATACAATGGTTCCTTAATGCTGTGGACAATCCACATAATGGACTTACGTTCTGTGCAGGGTCGCTTTCAGCAGGAGGACATAATGATGTACAGGAATTGGCACGTAAATTTGCCGGACGCACATGGTTCGTTCATATGCGCTCTTGTCATATTTTCCCAAATGGAGATTTTACCGAAGCTTCGCATTTGGGCGGTAGAGCTGACCTTATTGAACTTGCACGCATATTTGAAAAAGAAGAAGAGAGGCGCTTGAATAATCCGAACATCGCTCGGTTGCCAATGAGAGTCGACCATGGCATGACTATGCTTGGTGATGAAACTCGAGGATATAATGCCGGATACAGTTTCTTGGGTAGAATGTTTGCCATGGGACAGGTTCAGGGTATTATTGCTACAGTAGACAGAGAACTCGGAAAACCGTTTCATCAGCCAGGTTTCTTTGACGAAAAATAAGATTACAGAAAATATAAAAAGCAATTAAATAAAATGAAGAATCTTTTCAATATAAAAGACAATGTTGTTGTCATTACCGGAGGTACTGGTATCTTAGGACGCTGCATCGCAAAGTATTTGGCTCTTGAAGGAGCGCAGGTAATAATCCTCGGACGTAAAGAGGAGGTCGGTAAGAAGATTGTCGACGACATCGTAGCAGCTGGCGGAAAATGTGAATTCATGAAGACCGATGTTATGAATCAAAGCGTGGTTAAGAATAATTGCGACGAGATAATAAAAAAATATGGTAGGGTAGATACTCTGCTAAATGCGGCCGGAGGAAATATGCCGGGCGCAACAATCGGTCCCGACAAGAATATCTTCGATCTTAAAGTTGAAGACTTCCAGAAGGTATTGGAATTAAACCTTACAGGAACAGTTATTCCGACACAGGTTTTTCTCGAGCCGATGGTAAAGCAAGGCAAGGGCTCTATAATAAACTTCTCTTCTATGGCAGCTTTCCGCCCTATGACACGTGTATGCGGATATGCTGCAGCAAAAGCCGGTATCAGTAACTTTACGGAATTCATGGCTACAGAATGTGCAAAGAAGTTTGGAGAGGGCATTCGTGTTAATGCCATAGCTCCCGGATTCTTTATCACAGAACAGAACCGTGCACTATTGACAAATCCTGACGGCACATATACACAACGCGGACAGGATGTAATACGTCAGACTCCATTTGGCAGAATGGGAGATCCAGAGGAACTATGCGGCACTATTCATTACCTGATGAGTGATGCGGCAAAATTTGTTACAGGAACAGTGGCTGTCGTAGATGGCGGTTTTAATACTTTCGCTATGTAACATTTACTGTTAGTCTTACCTGTCATATAAGTTGTAAAAAACAATCTGGCAGGTGAGGCTAATTTTTATGAAAACCTTTTCGTAAAAAAATCATTAAAAAAACATCTGCCTTAATAAATAAAGTATTACTTTTGCACCGGATTTGAAAAGCACAGCAAAGAATAGCGTTGTTGCGCAACTTTAAATCTAAAATAGAAATACAATTTAAAACATATACAAATCATGAAAGAATTGCAAGCTTTAAACAAAAGAACCGCTCCGAAGAGCGTAATGCCTGAGAAAATTATCCAGTTTGGTGAGGGTAACTTCCTTCGCGCATTTGTTGACTGGATTGTTTGGAAAATGAACCAGAAAACAGACTTTAATGGATCTGTTGTTATCGTTCAGCCTTTGGCACAGGGTATGGTTGACTGGCTTAACGGTCAGGACTGTCTTTACCACGTAAATCTGCAGGGTAAGGAAAACGGACAGCCGGTTAACACTCTCGAGCGTATAGATGTTGTAAGCCGTGCTCTTAACCCATATTCTCAGAATCAGGCATTCATGGCTTTGGCTGAGCAACCTGAAATGAGATTTATCATCTCCAACACAACTGAGGCTGGTATCGCTTTCGACGACAGCTGCAAGTTTACTGATGCTCCTGCTGCATCATACCCGGGAAAACTTGTACAGTTGCTTTTCCATCGTTACAAGTTCTTTGAGGGTGATCCTTCAAAGGGTATGATTCTTATGCCATGTGAGCTTATCTTCCTGAACGGTCACCACTTGAAGGAGTGCATATATCAGTATATCGAGCTCTGGAAAGAAGATATGGGCGCTGACTATGAAGGATTCAAGAAGTGGTTTACAGACAACTGCTTCGTGTGTGCAACTCTCGTTGACCGTATCGTTCCTGGATTCCCGCGTGATACTATTAAAGAGATTCAGCAGACTGTATGCTACAAGGATAATCTTGTGGTAAAGGCTGAGTGCTTCCACCTTTGGGTAATTGAGAAAGCTGAGAACATGACTGTAGAGCAGATGAAGGAAGAGTTCCCTGCTCATAAGGCTGGACTTCACGTCCTTATTACAGACAACGAAAAACCATACCATGAGCGTAAGGTCACTTTGCTTAATGGCCCTCATACAGTGTTGAGTCCTGTTACATACTTGAGTGGTGTTAATATCGTTCGCGATGCTTGTGAGCATCCTGTTCTCGGCAAATACATCCATAAAGTTCAGTTCGAGGAACTTATGCAGACTCTGAATCTGCCGATGGACGAGCTGCAGAAGTTTGCTTCAGACGTATTGGAGCGCTTCGAAAATCCATTCGTTGACCATCAGGTAACCAGCATCATGCTGAACTCATTCCCGAAATATGAAACACGTGACTTACCTGGTGTAAAGGTTTATCTTGAGCGTAAGGGCGAGTTGCCACAGGGACTTGTATTCGGTCTTGCTGCAATCATTACATATTACAAGGGTGGCGTTCGTGAGGACGGTGCTGAAATTAAGCCTAACGATGATCCGAAGATTATAGAGAAGCTGCAAGAGCTTTGGGCTACAGGTGATACTCAGAAGGTTGCCGAAGGAGTTCTCGCATTCGACTATGTATGGCATGAGGATTTGAACAAGACAGTTCCTGGCTTGACAGAACTTGTTAAGAAAGACCTTGACCTTATTCAGGAAAAGGGAATGCTTGAAGCTGTAAAGACAATTTTGTAAGATTTTCAATCAAATATTCAAGAAGTGGAAAGTAAGGCTTTCCACTTCTTTTTTTCTATCCAGTACTTTTGTATTTTGACAAATATTATTGCACGAAGTGTTTTTATAATAATTCAAACTTCTATACACCTGGAACAAACATCATTCTTCAAAAAAAAAATGAAAATAATATATGCAACATGTAAAATATTGCACATATTATTTTGAAATGCGCATAGAAAAATGTAACTTTGCAGAAATTAATACAAAATCATTAATGGAATCAATACCAAGCTTCAATTCAATACTTGAACAGAGCATTATAAAGAACTGGAATCTTGATGCTCTGACAGATTATAAGGGCGTTACACTACAATATAAGGATGTGGCTCGTAAAATTGAAAAGCTTCATATCCTGTTTGAGAATAGCGGAGTGGAGCAGGGGGACAGAATAGCTCTCTGCGGAAGAAACAGTGCCAGTTGGGCTGTAGCTTTTATTGCAACCTTAACTTATGGTGCGGTTGCTGTACCTGTTCTTCATGAGTTTACGGCTGATCAGATACATAATATCGTAAATCATAGTGAGGCGAAGCTTCTTTTTGTCGGAGATGTTGTAGCGACACAGATTGATCCGACTAAAATGCCTGAACTCGAAGGCATTATATATATTCCGGATTATTCTCTCGTAATTTCAAGGACTGACAAACTTACTTATGCTCGTGAACATTTGAATGAGCTTTTTGGAAAGAAATATCCCAAAGCATTCCGCCAACAGCATATAGACTACTATAAGGAAAAGTCTGCAGATGAAATGGCAATGATTAACTATACCAGTGGAACAACAGGCTTTTCAAAGGGGGTAATGATTCCGTATCGTGCTCTTTGGAGTAACTATGATTTTGCAAAAAATGTATTAGGTTCTATTATTCCAAGTGGTGCTAATACCATAAGCATTTTACCTATGGCACACATGTATGGCATGGCGTTCGAATTCCTCTTCGAATTTATTCATGGATGTCATGTGTTCTATTTGACGAGAGTACCGAGTCCGGCAATAATAGCACAGGCTTTTAAAGACGTAAAGCCTGCTATTATTATTGCTGTTCCACTTGTTATAGAGAAAATAATAAAGAAAAAGGTTTTCCCGAAGATACAGAATAGCAAAGTAAAGCTTCTTCTTAAAATGCCGGGAATAAACAAAAAGGTAAAGCAGAAAATACGTGAGCAGGTTTATGAAGCTTTTGGAGGTAACCTGTATGAGGTAATTATCGGAGGTGCCGCACTCAATCAAGAGGTTGAAGCTTTCTTGAAAGATATTGATTTTCCTTTTACTGTAGGTTATGGAGCTACTGAATGTGCGCCAATCATAGCATATGAAGACTGGCATAAGTTCGTACCGTCTTCATGTGGTAAGGAAGTTGTGCATATGAAAGTAAAGATTGATAGCGAGAATCCTTACAGTAAACCAGGCGAAATTCTTGCAAAAGGCCTTAACGTTATGCTTGGGTATTACAAGAACGAAGAGGCAACACAAAAAACAATAGATAAGGACGGATGGTATCATACTGGCGATCTCGGTCTTATGGATGCAGATGGAAATATCTTTATAAAAGGTAGAAGCAAAAATATGTTGCTTGGACCTAATGGACAAAATATTTATCCTGAAGAGATAGAAGACAAGATAAACAGCTTGGCTTTTGTCATGGAAAGCGTCGTTATACAAGAAGACAATAAACTTGTTGCTCTTGTTCATCCAGACTATGACGAGGTGCACGAAATGGGACTTTCAGATGAGGATTTAAATAAGCTCATGGAAGAGAATAAACAGCAGCTTAATACAGAACTACCTGCTTATTGTAAAATTTCCAGTATAAGGATACATGAAGAAGAATTTGAAAAGACTCCTAAAAAAAGTATAAAGAGATACTTGTATCAAAAATAATATCTGCCTGTAAATGAATAGATTAGTACAATATGTTATTGCATTTTTATTGATGTTTGCATCTTCTATAGAATATGCAAAAAGCCAATATGCAAAAAGAGAATTCCGAGGTGCATGGATTCAATGTGTAAACGGTCAGTTTAATGGCATCGGCACAGAAAATATGCAAAAGACTTTGTCTTATCAACTTGACGAACTCTATAAAGATGGCGTGAATGCAATTATATTTCAGGTAAGACCAGAATGTGATGCATTATATGATAGCAAAATTGAACCATGGAGCCGTTTCTTGACAGGACAGCAAGGCAAAAGGCCAGAACCTTTTTGGGATCCGCTTGACTGGATGGTAAAAGAATGTCACAAGCGTGGCATGGAATTGCATGCTTGGATTAATCCGTTTAGAGCGAAGACCAAAAGTACTGTGGATTTGGCCTCTAACCATATTGCAATGAGAAAGCCTGGAAATGTTTTTGCATATGATGGATTGCTTATCCTTAATCCTGCATTACAGGAAAATAGAGATTATATTTGTTCTGTAGTAAAGGATATTGTAGAAAGATATGATGTGGATGGCATACATATTGATGACTATTTTTACCCTTATCCTGTCAGTGGCCAGAAGATACAAGACGAGAAGAATTTTAATGAGGATAAAAGGGGCTTCAGAAATATTGCAGACTGGAGGCGAGACAATGTGAATGTTTTCATTAAACAACTTTATGAAACAATTCATACTGTCAAGCCTTGGGTAAAACTTGGTGTATCTCCGTTTGGTATATACAGAAATAAAAAGAGTGACCCTAATTTGGGTAGTGCAACTAATGGCCTGCAAAATTATGATGACTTATATGCCGATGTTCTTATGTGGATCAATAATGGTTGGCTGGACTATTGTGTTCCACAAATTTATTGGGAAATTGGTAATAAAGCCGCAGACTATGAAACTCTTATCAAATGGTGGAACAAATTTGCGGGGAAACGAAACTTGTATATTGGCGAGGATGTTGAGCGGACAGTAAAAAAAGCTGATGTTAACAATCCGAACATCAATCAGATGCCGGCAAAGTTTAGACTGCACAAACAAATGGCAAATGTTACAGGAACAGTTTTGTGGTATGCAAAAGCTGTTGTTGACAATGTTGGAAACTACCAAAATGTGTTGCGTAACGTATATTGGAAAAAGCCGGTTCTCCAGCCGAGATTTACTTATATCGACGGTAAAGCACCTAAAAAAGTAAGAAATCTAAAATTAATGTCAATAGATGGGGATAAAATTCTCTTTTGGACGAAGCCTAAAGGTAACGGATGGAAAGAAGAGGCAGTAAAATATGTGGTTTATGAATTTAATGCTAACGAAAAGATAGATTTGGAGGATGCATCAAAAATCATTGGCATTACTAATGAGCAATTCTTTAAGATCAGAAAAAAAGGTGAAGTGAGGAAAATGTTTATTGTAACCGCACTCGATAGAATGGCAAATGAAAGTAAACCTAAAAAAATAAAGGTAAAGAATTAAAGATAAAACTTAAAACTAAATATATTATGGGAAACTTCAATGCGCAAAGCATACAACAAATTGACAGATTCTTGAAAAAAGTAACTCAGAAATTTATTTCTGATGAAGAGCCATCTGTAATAACTGACATTCATTTAATGGTTTCACAGGATAGTGGTGACTTAATGGCATTTGATGATGATGATAAGGAAATATCACGTTGCGTCATAGAGGAATGGATTGAAAATAAAGATGACAATTTTTATGAAAATGTCATTACTGTACTTAGAGCAAGAATTAACTATATGTCGGATATCGCAGATAATCTATGTTTATTGAAACCATATAGCTTTGTTCTTGAGAATGAAGATAAAGAGCATGTGGCTGAATTATATGTCGCAGATGACGATATTAGTATCATAGGTGGAGACATCATGCAAGGCTGGGATAAGGATCTGGATGAGTTCTTTGATAAATTAATGAAGGAAGAATGAATATATGTCACGTAAACGTTTAAGAATTAATAAATTTAAAAACATATAAGTGCAATTTATATTTTATTCGCATTTTGTTTGATATTTAAAAATATAGTACTAATTTTGCAAGTGCAAACTCGATGTGGCAAAATGCTACTTATATTTATGGAGAACAAAATAAAACACATTGGCGTAATAGATTATATTGACGGTGAGCACATTAAAGTGAGAATCGTACAAGCTTCTGCATGTGCTTCCTGTAAGGCAGCAAGATTATGCAATGCCTCAGAAAGTAAGGAAAAAATAATCGATGTATATGCTGATAATGCGAATAAATATATTATAGGACAGAATGTAATGGTAACAGCATCATACAATGCTGGTATGACGGCTGTAGCTATTGGAATGTTAGTACCATTGGGATTGTTGATTGCTACTGTTGCAGTTTTGACTGCAACAGATTTCTCAGAAATCATGGTTGCAATTATTGCACTTGCCGTTCTAATACCATATTATACAATTCTATTCTTATTCAGAAATCAAATAAACAAGAAATTTTCTTTCAATATCGAAAAAATCGGAAAATAGATATTGATACAGAAGATTTATAATAAAAAATAAGACTTTAACCTATAGAAAATTTATAACTAAAACAAATACAAAGATTATGAATTTCATTTTAATCGCACTTATTGTCTTGGGCGGAATTGCCTTTGTGGCTGCAGTTGTACTGTATATCTGTTCCAAGAAATTTGCAGTGCATGAAGACCCTCGTATCGGACAAGTCGCTTCTGTCCTTCCTGGTGCAAATTGTGGCGGATGTGGATTCGCTGGATGCTCCGGAATGGCAGATGCCTTGGTGAAAGGTGCTGACAATGGGTCTATCGAGGGGTTATTCTGTCCTGTCGGCGGTTCTGCTGTTATGGGACAAGTTGCTGATTTACTTGGTATTGCTGCAGCCAATACTGAAGCTAAGGTTGCAGTTGTACGCTGCAATGGAACTTGTGAGCTTAGGAAAAAGGTTGCAGTTTACGATGGACTTAAAACTTGTACGGCAGTAAATGCTTGTGGAGCAGGAGAAACAGGATGTGGGTATGGTTGCCTCGGATGTGGTGATTGTGTTAATGCTTGCAAATTTGGTGCAATTACCATTAATTCAGAGACTGGCTTACCTGAAGTTGACGAAGACAAATGTACCGGCTGTGGTGCTTGTGTAAAAGCTTGTCCAAGACACATCATTGAACTACGCAAGAAAGGTCCAAAGGGTAGACGTGTCTATGTAAGGTGTGTAAATAAAGATAAGGGCGCTGTTGCAATGAAAGCATGTAAAGCGGCTTGTATAGGATGTGGAAAGTGTGCAAAAGAATGTAAATTCGAAGCAATCACGATTGAAAACAATCTTAGCTATATTGATCCGGATAAATGTCGTATGTGCCGCAAGTGTGAAGCTGCATGTCCAACAGGAGCGATAGTAGCTGTAAACTTTCCGCCACGTAAGCCTAAAGTTGAACAAGCTGCTGCTCCTATAGCAGAAAATAATGCTTCTAAAACTACAGATATACAAGAAAAGGCTCAATCTGTGAATGCCGATAATATGGAAAAAACCGGGACGAATAATGTAGAACAAAAAAAGGAGGCATAAAATATGAAACTTAGAACTTTTAGAATAGGTGGTGTACACCCTGATGAAAATAAACTTACTGCAGAGATTGCTACAAAAGTTGCAGATCTGCCTAAACAGGCAATCTTCCCTCTCTCGCAGCATATTGGTGCTCCTGCAAAACCGGTTGTTAAGAAGGGCGACAAGGTTAAAGTTGGAACTTTAATTGCTGAAGCCGGAGGATTTGTTTCTGCTCCTATATATTCATCAGTATCTGGAACTGTATTTAAAATTGATACTGCAGTTGACGCTACAGGATATCGTAAGCCTTGTATTATCATCAACGTAGAAGGTGATGACTGGGAGGAGACTATAGATCGTTCAGACAAGCTTGAAACCGTTGAATCTCATCCTGAACTTACTCCAGAGGAAATAGTTAATAGAATAAAAAATGCTGGAGTAACTGGTATGGGTGGAGCAGGATTCCCTACATTTATCAAACTATGTCCTCCACCAGGTGCTAAGGCCGAATGTGTTATCATAAATGGTGTAGAATGTGAGCCTTATATTACAGCAGACTACAGACTTATGATGGAACATGCCGATGAAATCCTTGTTGGCTTAGAGCTTCTTATGAAGGGTGCTAAAGTTAACAAGGGATATATCGGAATAGAAGATAATAAACCGGCGGCAATAAAGCTTTTTGAGGAAAAAACAGCCAATCGCAATGATATAGAAATTGTTCCTCTGGCAAAAAAATATCCACAAGGTGGAGAAAAACAGCTCGTAGATGCTGTTATTCGTCGCCAAGTACCAGCACCACCTGCAATTCCTGTTAACGTAGGAGCTATAGTCCAAAATGTAGGAACTGCCTTTGCCGTTTATCAAGCTGTTATGAAAAATAAGCCTCTTTTTGAACGTTACACTACTGTAACAGGAAAGAAGATTGAAAAACCTGGTAATTTCCTCGTAAGAATGGGTACTCCCATGAAAGATCTTATTGAGGTCTGTGGCGGTATGCCTGAAGGAGACAATAAAGTCCTTGCCGGTGGACCTATGATGGGTAAAGCTCTTACAACTACAGATGTTCCAGTTTGCAAAGGAACAAACAGTATAACCATACTTACTGATGCGGATGCAAAAAGGAAAAAGCCACAGGCTTGTATTCGATGTGCAAAATGTGTGAGTGCATGTCCGATGGGACTTGAGCCATTCTTACTTGCAACTGCAAGTTCTTTCCATAATTGGGAGAAAGTCGAACAAGAAGATATCACATCATGTATAGAATGTGGCTCATGCCAGTTCACATGTCCAGCACATCGTCCGTTGCTTGATAACATCCGTTTGGGTAAAAGTACTGTAATGGGTATTATTAGAGCAAGGAATGCAAAAAAATAATGTGAAGGAATTATATAATAATTATTTTGAAATCAAGGTAATGCAATAATGCATAATGCCTATAAGCAATAAAAAAATGAGTAAATTAATTGTATCATTATCACCACATGCACATGGAAATGATAGCGTGGAGCGTAATATGTACGGGGTTATTATTGCCTTAATTCCAGCATTGATCGTTTCATTTTTATATTTCGGAATTGGTTCAGCTATTGTCTGTCTGTCAAGTGTTGCTGCATGTGTATTCTTTGAGTGGGCTATCACAAAATATCTACTAAAGAAAGAATCGACAGTTTTAGATGGATCGGCAATTCTCACAGGACTTCTTTTAGGATTTAACCTTCCATCTAATTTGCCTGTATGGATTATTATTATTGGAGCGCTCGTTGCGATTGGTGTAGGAAAAATGTCATTCGGAGGACTTGGATGTAATCCTTTTAATCCAGCCCTCGTAGGACGATGTTTCTTGCTCGTTTCATTCCCTGTTCAAATGACATCTTGGCCTAAAGTCGGACAGCTTCTTAGTTATACTGATGCAGAAACGGCAGCTACACCTCTTAGCATTATGAAAACCGCAATTAAGAGTGGTGATGCTTCTATTCTTAATCAACTGCCTGACTCTCTTACTTTGCTGCTTGGTAATACTGGCTTGAACAATGGAGCCGGAACTATAGGAGAAATATGTGCACTGGCACTTATTGCAGGTCTGATATACATGTTGTGGAAAAAGATTATCACATGGCATATTCCAGTTAGCATAATTGTAACAGTTTTCTTGTTCAGTGGTATTATGCATTTGGCAAATCCCGTATATGCATCTCCAATAGCAGAATTGCTTAGCGGAGGTTTAATGTTGGGAGCAATTTTTATGGCTACAGATTATGTTACCTCACCTATGACATACAAGGGACAGATTATATATGGAGTGGCAATAGGATTCCTAACTGTTGTAATTCGCAATTGGGGAGCATATCCTGAAGGAATGTCTTTTGCAATACTAATCATGAATGCTTTTACTCCATTAATTAATGCTTATATCAAACCTAAACGCTTCGGTGAAGTTGTAAAGAAGGAGGATAAATAATATGAAGAAGCTTGAATCATCTATAACTAATATGGTTATTGTCCTCGTAGGCGTAGCTCTTATTACAGGAGCAATTCTTGCTTATGTAAACAATATTACAAGTGAGCCTATTAAGGCACAAGCAGAGAAAACACTTACAGATGGTATAAAGAAAGTAATGGGAGGTGGAGACCTGACGGTTTCGGCAAATCATTCTCTGAAACAGACAGTAAATGGAAAAGAACTGACTTTTGTTATACATGAAACAAAGGACAAAAGTGGTAATATTCTTGGTGCTGCTGTTGAAAGTACTACAGGCGGATTTGGTGGTGACCTAAAAGTTCTTGTGGGCTTCAATAAAGACGGTGAGATTTTGGGATACACCATTCTTCAGACTTCAGAAACTCCAGGACTTGGAGCAAAGGCTGAGAATTGGTTCCAAAAGGATGGCAAAGGCAATATTATTGGAAAGAATCCTTCGACAGATAATCTTACTGTCAGCAAAGATGGTGGCAGCGTAAATGCCATTACAGCAAGCACTATAACAAGCCGTGCCTTCCTTTTAGCAGTTAATAATGCTTACGATGCATATAAAAAAGGAGCTACTGACGCTAATTCTAGTGCTACGAAGGTTAAGGAAAATTTATCAAATAAATAAATCGCTGGGAAATGAATTACTTTAAAATATTATTAAACGGAATTATAAAGGAAAACCCTACATTTGTTCTCCTTTTGGGCATGTGTCCGACTTTGGCCACTACCACCTCTGCGATAAACGGACTCTCCATGGGACTTGCAACGATGTTTGTGCTTATATGTTCAAATCTTGTAATTTCTCTCATAAAGAATATAACTCCAGATATGGTACGTATTCCTGTGTTCGTTGTTGTAATCGCTTCATTTGTTACTATCTTACAAATGATTATGCAGGCTTACGTTCCTGCTATTTATGCAACACTAGGGTTATATATTCCACTTATCGTTGTAAACTGTATTATCCTTGGACGTGCAGAGGCTTTTGCATGTAAGAATGGGCCTGTTGCAAGTATATTTGATGGCATTGGAATGGGAGCAGGCTTTTCAATTGCATTGACATTACTTGGAGCTGTTAGAGAGCTATTGGGCTCAGGCGCAATATTTGGAATTACATTGCTGCCAGAGACCTGTAATATGCTTTTATTCATTCTACCTCCAGGTGCGTTTATCACTCTTGGATATCTTATTGCAATAGTAAATAAATTAAAGAAAGCATAATCATGGAATATATATTAATATTTATTTCGGCTATATTCGTTAACAATATAGTCCTTTCACAATTTCTTGGAATATGCCCATTCTTGGGAGTATCCCAAAAGGTCAGCACTTCATTAGGAATGGGTGCAGCTGTAGCTTTTGTGCTCACGTTGGCAACTGTTGTGACTTACCTCGTGCAAGAATTAATTCTTAATCCTTTTGATTTGCAATATTTGCAAACAATAGCGTTTATTTTAGTTATTGCCGCACTTGTTCAGATGGTTGAAATTATACTTAAGAAAGTATCACCAGCTCTATATCAGGCTTTAGGCATATTTTTGCCGCTAATCACAACAAACTGTGCAGTCCTGGGTGTTGCCATCCTTGTAATCCAGAAGGATTTTTCGTTGATCCAGAGTGTTGTTTATGCGTTTTCCACAGCAATTGGTTTTGCTTTGGCTCTGACTGTTTTTGCTGGAATACGTGAACAGCTTGCATTTGTCAACATTCCAAAGGGAATGAAAGGTATGTCAATTGTACTTGTTACGGCAGGATTGTTGAGTCTTGCATTCATGGGATTTTCCGGTGTTGACGGTGGCTTAAAAGTCTTGTTCGGATTAAATTAATAGGGTAGGGAATAATTCAAATTATATAGGATTATATCTTAGATTATAAGAAAGATTAATTTGAATCATTTTTGCTAATGAAAGCGCAGTTGTTCTTTGCAATTGCGCTTTTATGAGTTTTGAAAAACAAAACTTTTATTTTTTTCTTTCACGAATTCTTTATTTTATAAAAAATAAGCTACCTTTGCATCATCAGTTTTTTAGGTATACCAATTACCTATAAAATAATTGTAGCTATGTTGAACAACAATCTAAAATATATATCATTATGGAAAATAACAAGGAACTAATAGCATTGTGTGAAAAAAAAGCACAGCAGTGGTTGTCTTCTGATTTTGATGAAGGAACAAGAGCAGAAGTAAGTAAAATGCTTGAGGCAGATGATAAATCTGCTCTTATTGATGCTTTCTATCAAGATTTGGAGTTTGGAACAGGTGGACTTAGAGGCATCATGGGTGCTGGAACAAATAGAATGAACAAGTACATAGTCGGCATGGCGACACAAGGCTTTGCCAATTATATCTTAAAAGCTTTCAAAGGTCAAAATGATGTAAGCGTTGTTGTAGGACATGACTGCAGAAATAATTCAAGACTCTTTGCTGAGACTGTTGCTGCTATCTTTTCAGCAAATGGCATTAGAGTCTTTTTGTTTGAAAGTCTGCGTCCAACACCGGAGATCTCGTTCGCAATTAGAGAACTAAAAGCAAAAGCTGGAGTTAATGTCACAGCATCACATAATCCTAAAGAATACAATGGCTACAAAGCATATTGGAGTGACGGCGCACAAGTTTTGGCACCTCATGATACAGGTATAATTGAGGAAGTAAAAAAAGTGACTATCAAAGATGTTAAATTTACTCCTAATTGGGACTTGATTAAGATCATAGGTGGTGAAATCGACTACGATTATATGCAAGCTGTTCATACCGCCATGATTGACCAAGAGGTAATAAACAGGCAGAAAGACTTGAATATAGTATATACTCCTATGCATGGAACGGGTAGGGTAATTGTTCCGCTTTGCTTGCGCTCGTGGGGATTCCAAAACATAAATGTAGTTCATGAGCAGATGGTAATAGACGGTAACTTCCCAACCGTTGTTTCTCCAAATCCGGAGAATTCAGAAGCTATGACTTTAGGAATGAAACTTGGAACAAAATTAAATGCAGACCTTGTTGTTGCTACTGATCCTGATGCTGACCGATTAGCTATTGTTTGTAGAGATGATAAGGGTGAATGGGTAATAATAAATGGTAATCAGACTTGCATGATGTTCTGTTACTACATTATTGCAAATAAGAAAAAACTCGGAAAGCTGAAGCCTACAGATTATCTTGTAAAGACGATTGTAACGACAGAGGTAATAGCAGAAATAGCTAAGAAAAACAATGTTGAGCTTCGAGACTGCTATACTGGCTTTAAATGGATTGCACGAGAAATTGCCCTTTCTGAAGGAAAGCAAGACTATATTGGTGGTGGTGAAGAAAGCTTCGGATTTTTACCATATGACAAAGTGCGTGACAAAGATGCTCCAGCTTCAATTTGCCTTATTTGTGAGATTGCAGCATGGGCAAAAGATCAAGGCAAAACACTATACGATTTGTTAATGCAGATTTATCAGGAATATGGCTTCTCAAAGGAATTTACAGTAAATGTGGTTCGTCCTGGAAAGACTGGTGCTGATGAGATAAAGCAAATGATGGAAAACTTCCGCAACAATCCTCCAAAAGAACTTGGTGGGAGCAAGGTCGTTTTATGGAAAGACTACAAGACGCTTGAAGCCCAAAAAGTTGATGGGTCAGTTGAGAAACTTAATATGCCGACAACAAGCAATGTTTTGCAATGGTTCTGTGATGACAATACAAAAGTCAGCGTGCGTCCGTCAGGAACTGAACCTAAAATTAAATTCTATATTGAAGTAAAAGATCCATCATTCAAATGTGCCGGATGTTATGACCGTTGTACAAAAGCTGCTGAAGCAAAAATTGAAGCAATAAAGAAATCTCTTAATCTGTAGTATTCTTAAAAACACTATAGATGAAATTTAAAAATTTCTTTTTGTAATATAGACAATACGAGATTAAGCATCCTTTAATAAATAAGGATGTTTAATCTTTTTCACAAGAAAATAAATATTCAGTTTCTATAAGAGAGGAGAATATACTAAAGATAGTATAGACAATAATATATAGCTCGCAACTAATCATTATTATGATAAATAACACTTTGGATAATTGAAAATACTACTATGCATAGAGTCATATCTTTTATAATTATATCATTAATTTTCTCAATTAATCTTACAGCAAGGAGTAAGATGAAAATAGGTATGACTTCTGATAATATCCTTAAAACCATTTCTGAATATAGAAATAAAATATTAAAGAATAAGGATGATAGTTTTAATTTGTATCTTTGCACAGAATATGCAATAAAAGTTGAAAAAAGGAATTTTATACTTAAGCTATTACCATCAATGTATCCATTGGCGCAAGGACCTCGTTATTATAATGGTGAGTCTATATCAAGAATAACTGCAAAAAAAGATAAAATACAAACTATTGATATAGAATATACTAAAGGGACGATTACTCCAAATAAAGACGTCATTTCCATTATTAAAAATTTATTTTTTCCTCGCATATATAATTCAATAATTTATGGGGATTTTATTTTATCCCCATGTCATCCATACAATCGATGGCTTTACAAATACAGCTATAAGAAATTAAACGGAAAAGATATTGAAATGTCGTTTTATCCCAAAAATAAAAACGCACAACTTATAACGGGAAAAGCAATCCTTAATAAATATACTGGAAAAATCATAAGTATGCAATTCAGTGGTGAGTTGGATATGATAAAATTTAATGTAACAATAAAAATGGATGATAGTTTAGAAGCTACATACATTCCTGAATATTGTGACATTAAAACTCTTTTTGTTTTTCTTGGAAACAAAATAAATTCATTTCACAAAATTAAGTATTCAACAACAAAGATGGTTTTAAATGGTAACCATGATTTGGGATTAGATACAAGTTACAACGAAAACAAGAAAAATAAAGACAGCATTAACAGTGTATGTGGTAAAAATAAAGATGATGACAGTAATTATATACATAAACAAGCTAAAAAAGCGGATAGTGTTGATTATGTTAAACAAAAAAAAAGTTTTTCAAGGGCATATGATTATTTTGTAGAAAAAATAAAAGGGAGATTTGGTGCAGAGTGTAGAGGTAATTACTCTATTTCACCATTGGTAAATCCATTATATTTAGGCTATAGTAGCAAGAAAGGAGTAACATACAAGCTTAAAATAAATGCAGGCTATGCATTTACTGACAATATAAATCTTTCATTATCAGCAAAATGTGGATATTCATTTAAGCAAAAACAATTTTATACAAATATTCCTGTAAGATTTCAATTGGGAAAATATTTCTCTATTGATACGGAATATAGTATAGGAAATCATATTACCAACTCCAAAATATTAGATCAGCTTAAGCATGAAACTTATGATTCTATCAATTGGAATAAAATGAATTTGGAGTATTTTAAGAACTTGCATTGGAGATTTAGATTTAATATTATTTTAAATAAGTGTCTTACGCTACGCCAGGGTCTTATTTATTATAAACGTTCAGCAGTCGACCGCAGTGGTTTTATTTCTTCAGGAAAGTCTTATAAGTACTATTCGTTTGCCCCTACCCTACAGCTTCAGATTGCCCCTTTTAATGATAAAACAGCAATAATTACACTTGATTATGAACGTGGAATAAAAGGAATTATGAGTTCAAGTTCTAAATACGAGAGATTCGAGACAGACTTTTCATGGAAAAAAAAATTATATGCAATGCGTCTTTTATCCCTGAAAACAGGTTATGGGCAATATGTATCACGAAGTAAAAACTCGTATTTTCTCGACTATAATAATTTTAGATATGAGAATATGCCTGGCGGATGGGATGATGATTGGACAGGAGAATTCCAACTCTTAGAGAGTAACTGGTACAATGCCTCAAAATTCTATGTCAGGAGCAATGTTACGTATGAATCACCAATGCTGTTCTTGTCAAGATTACCGTTAATAGGTAAAAATCTTGAGACAGAAAGAATTTATATCAACTTTTTATTTACAGATAAACTTCACCCATATGTAGAATATGGTTATGGTTTTACAAATAAACTATTTTCTTCGGGAATATTCTTCTCTACAAGTAATAAAAGAGTTGATGGAGTTGGTTTTCGCTTTGGTTTGGAGCTATTTCGTGATTGGTAATCAAAAAAAAACAATATTGATATTGTATGTGACAACATAAGGCGTTGATATTTATTGAATTAAAGATAAAAAAATTAAGATATGAGTTCATTAACGGTTTACAGGGCAAGTGCTGGCAGTGGAAAGACATTTACTCTTGCAGTTGAATACATAAAATTCCTGATAAAAAATCCCTATAGTTATCGAAATATATTAGCTGTAACTTTCACAAATAAAGCTACAGAAGAGATGAAGAGTCGAATTATTGCCCAATTATATGGAATATCCCACTCTTTACATGACTCAGAACCTTATCTAGACAAGATATCGGATGAGACAGGAGTTGACAAAGAGACAATAAGGAAAATGTCAGAACTCGCACTAACACAGCTAATTCATAATTATGACTATTTTCATGTAGAAACAATAGATACATTCTTCCAGAGTGTTTTGCGCAATTTGGCAAAAGAGCTTGATTTGTCAGCCAATCTACGAATAGAACTTAATGATAAACAGATAGAAGAGCAAGCAGTAGATGCTTTAATAGACGAACTTGACTCTCAGTCTCCCCTATTCTCTTGGCTACTATCATTCATTATGGATAATATAGACGAAAATAAAGGATGGAATATCATACGTTCTGTAAAGAATTTTGGAAAAATGATTTTCGATGATGAATATCGTTTTGCCAGTAATAGTCTGAAAGAAAAACTTAGCCAGATTGGCTTCATTGAGGGGTATGTCAAGCACCTTATTTCAATGAGAGAGGAAGCTAAGAAATCACTTCTTGACAAGCAAAAACGTTTTATTGAACTTCTCAATGATAATGGACTTTCGCCCAATGACCTCAAAAATGGTAATCGTGGTATTGGAAGCTATTTTCACAAACTTACGGGGGAAAAATTGGATGACAAAACCATGAAGAACGCTACATTGGAAAAATGCCTCAATAATGCTGAGGAATGGGCAAAAAAGACAGACAAGCGCCATGACATAATAGTCAATTTAGCCAAAGATTGTCTTATTCCGCTTCTAAGGGAAGCGGAAGAAATACGTCCAAAAGCTTTAGAAACAATAGTGTCGGTAAATGCCACAATCCGTAATATGAATAATCTCAGACTATTAAACGACATAGAGCGGAAAGTCAGGGATATGAATTCAGAGGCAAATCGCTTTCTACTAAGCGATACCCAATATTTACTCAACACTATGATAAGCGATAGCGACTCTCCATTTATATTCGAGAAAATAGGTACGATGCTGCATCATATAATGATAGATGAATTCCAGGATACAAGTGTAGTCCAATGGAAAAATTTTCATATATTATTAAATGAATGTATTAGTTCCTCAAGACAAGATGAAGGCGTGAACAATTTGATTGTCGGAGATGTGAAACAGAGTATATATCGTTGGCGCTCAGGTGATTGGCAATTGTTGAACGATATAGAAAGATATTTTCCCGGCAAAAAAATTGATATACTTAAGCTGCAACGTAACTTTAGGTCATCTCGCAATATCATAAACTTTAATAATAAGTTTTTCAAGATTGCGACAAAAATAGAAGTTTTAAATGAAGCACAAGTCGACGAAGTTTTAGCGGAGAAGATAAGTGCAGCATATGCAGATGTATGCCAGAAAGTAAACAAAGAAGATACAACCGGACTTGTTAGAATAAAACTTATGTCGGGTAATAACGATTATATAGAAAATACGCTCAATAGCATAGAAGAAACAATCGACTATTTAATAGAAAAAAATGTAAGTCTTTCCAATATCGCCATACTTGTACGAACAAACAAGTATATTCCTATGATAGCAGAGTATTTCATGAAGAACCGTCCTGAAATAAGTATTGTTAGCGATGAAGCATACCGCATGGACAGTTCAACAGCAATAAATATAATCATTTCAGCCTTGCGCCTGCTATATTTCCCAGATGATATGGTAACTAAAGTCGGACTTATTCGAAGTTATCAGCAAAATATAATCGGAAAGAATTATAGCATCAATGAAATATTGAGCCATCAAGATATAGATAACTTAATGCCAAATAGTTATACAGAAGGGATAGACAAGTTGATAAAATTACCTCTCTTTGATCTTTGTGAAGAATTGATGTCGATATTCAGCCTTGATAAGATAAAAGACGAGGGAGCATACGTTTGTGCATTCTTTGATAATTTATCCAGCTACATTAATGACATGTCATCAGATGCTGAGGGCTTCATAAAGGAATGGGATGAAACAATACACTCAAAGAAAATCCAGACAGATGACGTAAACGGAATACAACTTGTCAGTATACACAAGAGTAAAGGACTTGAATTTGACAATGTCATAATACCGTTCTGTGATTGGCGCAAAGAGCAATATCGCGACAATTACATATGGTGTCATCCTTCGAAATCTCCCTACAACGAGGTTCAGCTTTTCCCGATAAATTATAGTCCGAGTCTATCCTATTCCATCTATTCTGCCGATTATCGTCAGGAACATATGCAAAATACAATAGACAACCTAAATCTTCTGTATGTTGCCTTCACCCGCGCAAGTAAGAATTTATTTATATTCGGCAAACGTGATGACAACCAGTCTCGCTCTATGCTTCTGCAATCATCATTTGACGAACTTACTACACAACTCCCTGATTCTATATTAGATTACCCGGAAGATAAATCCTCCCCAATCACCTTTGAGTATGGTGAGTTTCTTGGAGATAGTAAAAAAGAGGAAAGTGAGTCCCCAAATATATTTATGAGAAGATATACAGAACTTAATGTGAATATCTCAACACATAAGATTCCTGCTGTATTCCGTCAAAGCAATAAGAGTAAGGACTTTGTTGAAAATGCAGAAGGCGATGAAAATAAGCAGAGCTCTTATATAAAAATTGGAAACATCTTGCATCTCGTTTTCTCAAATATAAAGACAACGGCTGATATCGATACTGTGTTAAATCAATATGAATCAGAAGGTATATTATATGGTGAAGGACTTGACAGAAAAAAGATACAAGCCCTTTTGCATGAATACCTAAATACCAATTCTATCGTAGCAGACTGGTTCTCGCCTCATTGGACATTATATAACGAATGTAGCATATTGAGCTTAGATCCAAATACTGGCGAGATGCAAGAGAGACGTCCAGACAGAGTAATGCGCAATGGCAACAATGTTATAGTTGTAGACTTTAAATTCGGCAAACCGCAAGATTCATATTCCGAACAAATAAAAGAATACATGAAATTACTCAAGAGCATGTGGAACATAGAAGTGAAAGGCTACATCTGGTATGTAACGCATAAAAAGATTGATGAGGTAAGTATTGAAAGCAATTGAAAAACAATATGGTAAGCCATACTAAATATAATATATATCACTTATAACTATAATAAAATGAATTCATTCCTTCACTATATAGCTACCGACATAATAGACAAGCACGGTACAGACCTATCGCATATAGCAATAGTATTTCCAAACAAGCGAGCTGCATTATTTTTGAACGAAGAGTTGGCAAAATATGCAGACAAGCCGGTTTGGGCACCTACATATCTGACAATTAGTGAATTATTCCGCAAATATTCAGATCTCGCAGTTGGCGATCCGATAAAACTCGTATGCGAATTATACAAAAGCTACATCGAGATAACCGGCAAAGACGAGACCTTAGATCATTTCTACGACTGGGGGCGTCTACTGATAAGCGACTTCGATGATGTAGATAAGAATATGGCAGATGCAGATAAAGTATTTTCCAATATCGCAGACCTGCATGAGCTTGACGATATATCCTATATCAATGACGAGCAAAAGGAAATACTGAAAACGTTTTTCAGCAACTTTACTGACGGACACAACACAAGGCTAAAGGAACTCTTTCTCTCATTATGGAACAAGCTTGGTTATATCTACCATGATTATCGCCAAAGACTTCGTTCTGCCGGTATCGCATATGAAGGTATGTTATACCGTGATGTGGTAGAGAACAGTTTAATGAAGACCGAGTTCGACAAATATCTGTTTATAGGTTTTAATATGCTGCAGAGCGTTGAAAGATCATTGTTCTCTAATGTCAAAAGTGAAGGAAAGGCAGATTTCTACTGGGATTACGACTATTACTATGCAAACAAGGAAGCCGGCAGATATATCTCCAATTATATCAAAATCTTTGGAGACTCTTTCCCTCAAGAGAAACGTCAAGAGATATTTGATAATTTCAAGAAGGAAAAGAATATAACTTTCGTAAAGGCAAAGACCGAAAACATACAGGCCAGATACGTGGACACTTGGCTGCGGGAAAATGACAGATATAAAGACGGAAAGCGCACTTCTATCGTAATGTGTGATGAGGGAATACTCCAGTCTGTAGTCCACTGTATCCCAACGGAAGTGGAAAATATAAATATAACAACTGGATATCCTCTCTCCCAAACCCCGATAGCCTCTTTTGTATCCCAAATACTCGACCTCCATATCACGGGTATGAGACAAGACGGAGGTTACCGCTTCTCTTATATAAAGTCAGTGCTGAGCCATCCCTATTCCGAGCGGCTATCATCTGCCAGCCATGAACTGTTGTCCCGCTTGCGTTCTGAAAAGAATGCATACCCTACTGTCGCCGAACTGGCAGTCGATGAAAATCTCAATCTGCTATTTAAAAATGCTGTAGATAATATTGACTTGCTCATGCTTATTGTACGTGTTCTGACCATTATAGTCAGTAAGGACGATTCACCGCTCTATCAAGAGTCTATTTTCAAGATGTACACAATAGCCAACAGATTATTGGAACTAATCAAGGATGGTGATCTTAACATTGACATGATAACTCTTCAGAAGCTTATCAAACAACTTATCACCTCCACGAGTATCCCTTTCCATGGTGAACCGGCAATTGGCATCCAGGTAATGGGAGTTTTGGAAACCCGCAATCTTGATTTCGACCATGTCTTAATTCTGTCTTGCAATGAGGGAAACATGCCTAAAGACATTCGAGACTCTTCGTTTATCCCCTATTCCATCCGCAAGGCGTATGGGTTAACGACTGTAGACAATAAAGTTAGTATCTTTTCTTATTATTTCTACCGTCTTCTGCAACGGGCTAAAGACGTTACGATATTGTATAATACCTCAACAGAAAACGGCAACCGTGGCGAGATGAGCCGGTTTATGCTGCAACTGATGGTCGAAAGCAATCATAAGATACATCTAAAGACCTTACATTCCGGACAGAATATACGTCATACAACAGCCGCTGCAGTAGAAAAAACAGAAAGCGTTATGAATAAACTATACGAGATGAAAAGCCTGTCTCCAACGGCAATAAACAAGTATATGCGCTGTCCGTTGCAATTCTATTATAATTATATATGCGACATTCATGAACCAGACGAAGACCTGGATGAAGGACTTACGAGCCGGGCTTTCGGTAATGTATTCCATCATGTATGTGAGGAGATATACCGAGATTCTTGTCTGACAGGAAAGATGGTTACAGCTGAAAAAATATCCAGGCTAATGGAGAAAAGCAATATTCAGCGCATAGTAGACCGTATGTTTCAACGTGAAATATATGGTGATGATGAGAGAAGATGGAGAAAGATCAACTACAGCGGAATGCAGCTTATAAACCGTGAAGTAATAATCCGCTATGTTACTCATTTGCTTGAGATTGACAAGTTGTTGACACCATTCTGCATCCTCGGATTGGAACGGAGCGTATATATGACTGCAGAAATACACTCCACTGATAACATAAAGCGAAAAATAAGGGTTGGTGGCAGCATAGACCGTCTGGATGTTATAACGGATGCAGAAACGGGACGCAGATGCATACGAGTGATAGACTACAAGACCGGTGCCAAGGATATCGTGCGCACACCAGCATCAATAGATGATATTTTCAACCCGTCAGAGTTTGGCGGTGATAAACATCCGGATTATTATCTTCAGTCCATGCTGTATTCTATGATTGTAAGGAACAATAAAGAGATCAATCCGGCATCATCACCTGTAAGCCCGGCTCTATTGTTTATCCAGCGTACATTTGGGGATAAATACGATCCGACGATAATTATAGGTAAACAAAAAGTAAAGGATATCCAGGAATATGCAGCGGACTACGAGTCTCGGTTGAAATCTTTAATTGCAGAGATCTACTCACCAGATATCTCTTTTATTCCGACAGACGACAATAACCGCTGTCGCACATGTCCATATAGTGTGCTGTGTGGAAAATCATTTTAATACCGTTAGTCACTAAATTATTAATATCTCTCACAGATTCAGCATTAGAAATCACCACTAAACACTTGAGCTTTTTCCTGACAGGAAATTATGCCAAGCAATAGAAAAATATATTTATTATTCATAATGTTTTTATACTTGACAAACTCCCTTTCTGTATATTCTGTATCCAATTGAGGCGATGATAATACTTGTTACTGGAGCAAGGATATTAAAGAAGCAATAAGGCAAATAGGTCAGCGTTGGCACATTGAGGACCGTAGCTTGGGTCATTCCGCATGTGCTCCATGGTATGAGAACTGAGGTTACAGTACTTGAGTCTTCTATACTGCGACTCAGAAGCCTCGGCTCATATCCCTCCTTACTGTATATCTCCTTGAACATACTGGCATTGAGCATTATGGACAGGAATTGGTCTGCGGCTGTAGCATTGAAAAATATTCCAGAGAATACTGTAGATGAAACCAGTCCCACACGAGTCTTCGTCATTGGGATAATCAGCCGCACGATGTTCTCGAGCATGCCGCTCGCCTTCATTACTCCTCCAAAACATATTGCACAAAGAATTATCCACACTGTTTTTAGCATCCCTGTCATTCCGTTTGTAGCAAGCAGTTCGTCGACTGGAGCATATCCACAACTTACCTCAGCCCTACCGAAACCACACTGCATGGCACCCTTAAACAGATTTACGACACTTATATCCCTTGTCCCCGCAATCTCCGTCAATACCGAGGGCTGGAATATAACGGCAAATATCGCCGCTATCATTGACGAGACGAAGAGAACAACGATAGCCGGTATCTTCTTGTAAATCATCCAGCCCGTTATAATAGGTACTAAACACACCCACAGCGTAATGTTGTATTTCCCGGACAAGGCTGCCGTAAACATCGTAGTGTCAATATCTGCTTCGGGATGCACGAAAAATCCTGCCGACAGGAATATAATGAGTGTGATAATAAATGCCGGCACAGTAGTAATAATCATATATCGAATATGTTCAAAGAGCGGAGTTCCGCAAAGGGATGAGGCAAGTACTGTAGTATCAGACAATGGCGACATCTTATCTCCGAAGTACGCACCAGACAATATTGCGCCAGCTATCCATCCGTCGCTGAAACCCTCAGCCTTGCCAATCCCCATAAGTGCAATTCCGATAGTTGCCACCGTTGTCCACGAACTACCTGTCATTACCGATACTACAGCACTTATAATGCAACATGATATCAGAAACACGTGCTGATTTATAGTTTGTATGCCATAGTATATCAGTGTAGGTACAACTCCACTCGCCATCCATGTTCCTGAAAGTAATCCGATAAGCAGGAGTATAACAATTGGTGAACCGATGCTGCCAATTGCCCTGTTAATCTCATTTTCTATTGTTTTCCATCTTACTTTGAAGAAACTGATGGCAATAAGCACCGCAATACCCGTAGAGAGAATCAAGACCAGCTGACTGGCTCCTGATAATGCATCGATGCCATATATCCTAATTACGATAGCAAGTAATGCTACAAGGAATATAACAGGAGCAATCGAGAGTATGTGTTTTAAGGCTTTATTCTTCATAATATTTTCTCTATTTTGAATTGTATGCGTTTGTTGATAGTCTCAGCTTGTTGTTCCGTTTAAAAAATTATAGTCTGACAATTCTTATTCCAGTCATAGACTTATGTTTCTGTAGATATGTATATAGCAACATAGGTTCCTCTACAACCTTTTTATGTATAGACGAAGCATTAACGAGATGCAGTCCGTCGCTACGCCATTGTGCGAAGCCAAGATGCTGAGTGTCGAGTCCCTTCTTGTTAGTCAGTATAACGATAATGTCACCATTGTGGATTGTCCGCCGCAAGAGTTTTGAGTTGTTGATACCAGCTTTAGGAATATATCTGTAAGTCTTGCCGTTGAGATTGCGTTCTACCTTCGATATTTCCTTTATCGCCTTTGCGTTACCATGTAACATAGGATATTTGTCAGTATGGGTGGACATGAAATTTACAAAAATCTTCTGTATGGAAGTAAACGGAGGATTAGGAGCCTTGATGTCCGTGCATATTCCTGCAGTAACATTGTCGTTTATCCAGTCTGTAAAATAATGTAATCTGGCAGGATAACTTACTGCACACCCTTTCCTGTAGCGTATAAGCTGAAGATAATGACAGAAATCTGCAAAAGAACTCTTGCCTTTGGAGGCGCACAACGTCAATGCCACAACATTCTCCACATAGGTGGTACAATCAAGCTGATGTAAGTTTATGATGAGTTCTTCTTTTTTGTTTACCTCGAGAGTGCTTGCTACATAGGGGATGCCGAAAAACTGGCGTGTAAAAAACTGTACACATTCCTGTCGGGATGTAAGTCGCTTCTCCTTGGCTTCCTTTAGTAAGCGTACCACCTTTATGCTGTCGCCTTTAGTATATTGCATAGCATTGGCTATAAATGTTGCAAATGCGAGAAAAGCTGCAAGAATTATTTTTTTTATCATGATAAATAACTAATATATTATATTTTACTTCTTTTTCTTATACTCTCTCTTCATTCCGAAGTTAAGTCCGACATAGATATTAAGCGAGCCGAAATAGCTGCTCGAAGAGAAACGGCTTTTTTTATAATTGTAGGTATGCAAAACTGTATTTGCACCGGCATACCATGTGTCGTTGTTCCATACCACACCGAAGCGCCCGATACCATCGAAATTAAAATTTTTAAAGTTGAAATCTTCAAATGACTTGCCATACTTCATTACGTCAGCCTTCGTGTTCTTATATGCCACAGCTGCCGACAGTGATGCCGAGAACAGACAGTTGCGAAGAAAAACCCAATTGTAGGCATATCCTACAGAGGCTGAATACGACTGGTATTTTACATTGTTGAATTTAAAATCCTCGTTTAGTGTAATGCCGTCAGCATTTTCCGAACCTGTGTTTCCTATGCCTGCAACGAGATTCTTTAATGCGTCATAGTCAAGCGATAGCGAATGGCTTGTATATCCAATACCTGTCAACAGCGAACCGCAACTTTTCTTCTGTCTTGTGCTTTGGCTGAAAGCTGCTGGATAAGAAAACTTCTTGTGGTTGAATATATAATAGAGGTCAAAGCCTTTTATCCCCACAGACAATCCCCCGAAGGGCATTCCTATAAGTTTATCAGTATTAATGTTGTCTCCAAGTCGCACTTTAGTGATGCGGTAGTCATTGCCAGTCTTACGGTAATACAAATCGATTCCGAGCATTGAACTGTAGAGACTAAGGTCAAATTCAGTTTTCTTATTGCTACTGTTTATATGTTTCACATCGAGGGTATATCCCAGGAATATCCACCGCCATCCTACATAAGGTCCTACCTTGATTCCCGGTTTCGGGGCAAAGGCAAACGACTGTCCCGACTTGCTGTTTATGATGTACGCCTCATACGTATATGTATTCTGCAGCATTACAGTATAGTTGTAATGTTGAGGCTCGATATAGTCCGTGTCAATATCATTAAATCCCCGAAACACTTTAGTGAATACCCTGCCGATGGAATGTAATAAATCGCTTTTTTTATTAGGCTTAACAGCTTCTTTGTCGTTGTCTACAACAATACTGTCCGTAGAGCGGCCAACCACAAAAGTTAGAGTTGTATCCTTTTGTGTTTGAGCCCGTCCGGCTATCGTGAAGAGGTTAATAATAAAGAATGCAAGTATTGTGCGTATAACGGTTTTCATTCTGTCGCAAAATAAAAAAATGATACGGGGATTAGAACTTTCCGAGAATTCTGTCCATTACCCAATTCACGGGAGTTGCCGAAATGCTCGTGCATGAACATTTTCCCTTACCCTGCAAATCTTCCACAACAGCCTTAATCAGTGGCTTCTGTACGTATGTAGGATTTGTAACCGTGATATTTGACTTTCCTATACTCGTTACGAGCCTTATCGGAGAATAGCTGAATACGGAAAAGCTCATAGCTCCTTTGTCGCCGATAATCTCTATACGGTCTTCGCGTGCAGATTCGTGCCCTACGAAGCACCATGATCCACTTCCCGGTAGTCCGTTTTCAAAGCGGAAACAAGCGCTCACACTATCTTCTGCCTCGTATAGTCCGCCTCTATTGGCACATATTCCGTTTGCCTCAACGATAACACCAAACAGATCCTGAAGCAAATCGAGCTGATGCGGAGCCATATCATAAAAATATCCGCCTCCGGCAATCTCTGGTATAATGCGCCAAGGCCTTTCGTCGCCCTTGAGGGAATCAAATGGGCGAGCCGGACTTGAGTATCTCACCTGCACATTTATTATTTTTCCAATTTCGCCACTCTCTATGATATTCTTAACCTTGTTGAAATACGGCAGACACCGGCGATAGTATGCAACGAAACATGGGATGCCGGTTTGTTCGCTGACGCGGTTTATTCTTGCACAGTCGTCATAGCTGGCTGCCAAAGGCTTCTCTACGTATACTGGTTTTCCGGCATACATTGCCATGATAGCATATGTCGCATGACTAGCCGGAGGTGTAGCGATATATATAGCGTTCACGTTCGGATCATCTATAAGCTCCTGTGCATCTGTATACCATTTCTTTATTCCGTGTTGTTCGGCATAAGACCGTGCCTTATCAGCAGTACGGCTCATTACGGCAACAACTTCAGAGCCGTCAATTTCGCTAAACGCAGGTCCGGATTTCATATTCACGACCTCGCCACAACCTATAAATCCCCATCTTATATTTTTCATCTCAATTACCAATGAATATTCTTTAATGCAAAGATAAAGCAAACTGAGAGGAGAATAAAATGAAATTATTCATTTTTTATCCCGAGGTGAAGCTTATCTTATGCAAAGATAATGCAAACCGAGAGGAGAACAAAATGAAATTATTCATTTTTTATCCCGAGGTGAAGCTTATCTTATGCAAAGATAATATATTTTTATTGATAATGAGCTACAGATATTAAGTATTATTATTACCTTTGCAATAATTAATAAATCATAGATATGGAAGATAATGAAACAAATAAGGAAATGAAACTGCGTGGTTTCCGCTCATGTGTGGCAACAGCCATGCAAACTGTATTCGGCAATATAACAGGCTTGATAAAGGGAATTTGGAAAATGCTATTGCCGCTAACTGTTATTTTGGCAATTATTCATACTTGTTTCGACTGTATCATGCCCGGCATTATGTATGTAGGTTTTGAATTTCACGGCATACAGCTAATGATAATTTCTGTTCTTTCGTTTGTTGCAAACTTTCTTGCATATGTATTGGCATATTCCATAGTCAACAAACAAGGGATTGCGTGGAATCTCAAGCGGCTGCTGTGGCTTTTGCCTATAAACGTGGCTTTTGCAATTATGTTCGTACTTCTTGGCATTGCTGCAAGTTTCATATATGCTTATCTAAGTAAGGACCCTGCACAAATACCATTGCTGAGCATTATTGCCATATTCTTGCTTACAGCCCCTGTTGCCGTCATTTTCTGCTTGCCTATGATGTTTGTCAACTGCCGGTATATGATGGAGCCTAAGCTAAAGCTGCGTAAATCCTTCGGGGAGAGTTATGCAGCCGGAATGAGGAGTTGGGGATTTATCTTTGCAACTTACTTTGCTGCAAGTCTCTGTAGCATGATAATAGCAACTGTTTTATGTAGTCCGGCGATTATAATAAATACAGTTCTGAATGTTTCTTCGTATGGCACTGCGGCGTATGGAGATCCTTCTGGATTGCCTTCGTATCTTGTACCACTTGACTTTGTTGTTTCGCTCTACACTAGTGCAATTTACATTACACTTTTACTGTTTATAACCTACACTGGATATTATGTCTACCAAACTGTAAGTTGCAAACTTATTGCAAGGAATGAACGAAAAAACATGTTGTCGGAAACAACTGAAAAAGAGATGAATTCCTTATAATAAAAACAACGGATACAATATAAACACAAAATATCGCATGAAACAAAGGTATTTATTTATAGACCGCGACGGCACAATAGTAGAGGAACCGACTGACGAACAGGTTGACTCTTTCGAAAAGCTTAAGTTTAAGAGGGATGTCTTCAAAGCTCTCTCGTTTATAACCAGCCACTTAGACTTCAAGTTTGTTATGGTGTCAAACCAGGACGGACTTGGCACGGAATCCTTTCCTGAGGAAAATTTCAAATCTGTACAGGATTTTATTTTGCAGACACTTGAAGGTGAAGGGATACGTTTCAGCGATATCCTTATTGACAGGCATTTTCCTGAAGACAATAGTCCTTACCGCAAGCCGGGAACGGAGATGTTGCGCAAATATATCGAAGACGAGAACTGCGACATGGCTGGAAGTTTCGTAATCGGCGATAGAGAAACAGACCGCCAGTTGGCTGAAAATCTCGGCTGTAGGGCTTTTATTCTTGACGATAGCGGAAGTAGCTGGATGAAAGTGGCAGAGCTGTTGTTTGCCGGAGAACGTATCGCCAGGATAGAACGAAAGACGAAAGAAACAAATATCTCTGTTACTATGAATCTTGACGGCAGTGGCAAATGCGATATCAATACAGGACTTGGTTTCTTTGACCACATGCTGGAGCAGATTGCGAAACACGGAATGATTGACTTGTACATAAGGGCAACGGGAGATTTGAATGTCGACGAACACCACACTATCGAGGATACGGGTATAGTAATCGGAGAATGCCTGAGAAAGGCTCTTGCCGACAAACGAGGTATCGAGAGGTACGGATTTTCCTTGCCTATGGATGATTGCCTATGTCAGGTGGCACTCGATTTCGGTGGCAGACCATGGCTGGTGTGGAAGGCTGAGTTCCACAGAGAATATATTGGTGATATGCCTACAGAAATGTTCCAACATTTTTTCAAGAGCCTTAGCGATGCTGCCATGATGAACCTGAATGTCAAGGCAGAAGGCTACAACGAGCATCATAAGATTGAAGGCATCTTCAAAGCTTTTGCGCGCTCGATAAAAATGGCTGTCCGGAGGGATATATACAAATATACGCTACCGTCGACAAAGGGAACACTGTAGAGTCTTATAGTCTTACATTAATACCGCGACTTTTAAGGAACGCCTTTAGGTCGCGGATTTTTATTTCTCCAAGATGAAACACGCTTGCTGCAAGGGCGGCATCTGCATGCCCTTCTGTAAATGCCTCAAGGAAATGCTCCTTCTTCCCTGCCCCGCCGCTTGCAATAACAGGAATGGAAAGCTCTTCATACAACGTGCGTAAAGCATCATTGGCGAAGCCCTCGCGTGTGCCGTCGTGGTTCATGCTGGTAAAGAGAATCTCGCCTGCGCCACGTCTTTCTGCTTCTTTTGCCCAATCGAAGAGCATGTGGCCTGTTGCTATTCTGCCGCCATTCATATAGCATCGCCACCCGTCGTCGTCAAGTCTGGCATCAATGGCACATACGCACACCTGTGAGCCAAAGCGAGTTGATATGTCGTTTATAAGTTTAGGATTTCTCAATGCCGCACTGTTTACGCTTACTTTGTCGGCACCGGCATACAACAGACGCTCCACGTCTTTGATGTCATTAACGCCGCCGCCTACGGTAAAGGGGATATTTATTTCCTTGGCTATGCGACTAACCACATCCGTGAAAGTGTGCCTTTCTTCGGAGCTTGCTGTAATATCAAGAAAAACAAGCTCGTCAGCTCCAGCTTCACTATACATTTTTCCCATCTCCACCGGATCACCAATATCCTTGAGATTTACAAAGTTCACACCCTTTACTGTCTTTCCGTTTTTTACATCAAGACACGGTATAATTCTTTTTGCCAATGTTCCGCTCATAGAGAAAATGTTTTGTCGTTTAAGTCCTCCGGTGTTATCTTGCCCTCATAAAATGCTTTACCTACCACGACGGAGGGAACGTTGATTCTGTCCAGTTGTCTGATGTCGTCAATTCCCGAAACCCCACCGCTTGCTATCAAGTTGATGTCTGGAAACAATTCCAAAATGCTTTCATACAGGTTGCACGACGGTCCGTTGAGCATTCCGTCGCGTGAAATGTCTGTACACAGCACATTCTTTACTCCGAGTGCCACATATCTCTTTAGAAAAGACATGAGTTCAATAGAAGTGTCTTCCTTCCATCCGTTGACGCTGATTTTCCCGCCTCTCACGTCAGCACCGAGGATTATCCGTTCCGGACCATACTTTTCAAGCCATTTGCTGAAAAGCTCCTCTTCCGTTACGGCTATGGAGCCTACCGTGGTGAACGTTGCCCCGTTCGAAAATGCTTTCTCGATGTCCTCGTTGCTCTTTATGCCGCCTCCGAAATCTACAGCCAGACTCGTCTCTTCTGTGATGCGGCACAGGGTGTTGTAGTTTACAATATGTTTCGACTTAGCCCCATCAAGATCAACAACATGCAGTCTTCTGAATCCCATCCTCTCGAAATCCTTTGCAACTTCAAGTGGGTCATCGGCATAAACCTTCTTCTGCGCATAGTCCCCTTTGGAAAGTCTTACACACTTGCCGCCGATAATGTCAATTGCCGGTATTATATTTATCATTTCCTTTTCCTTCTGCTTTAAATTTGCTGTTGTGGATTATAGTGTTTACGTCATTTACAGATTGATATAAAGTTCTCAAGAATGATGCTGCCCACGTCGCCACTTTTCTCTGGGTGGAACTGTGTAGCATAAAAGTTTCCCTTATGCAATGCTGCACTGTATGGGTGGATATAGTTAGCCGTAGCTATCGTCTCGCTGCACAGTGGTACGTAGTAGCTGTGTATGAAATAAACATAGTGGTCCGTTTTGTCAATCCTGTCAAAGAGGGCTGATTTTGTATCGTATATTTTGTTCCACCCCATTACCGGGACTTTCTGTTCGTGTCGTTCCGGACGGAATCTCTTCACGTCGGTGTCAATAATCCCCAGACAGTCTGCGTCGCCCTCTTCTGAATGGTGGCAGAGCAACTGTTGTCCTATGCATATTCCTAATAGTGGCTGTTTTGCATTGCGAATGGCGTCGTCAAGATGTCGCTCGCGTAAATATGCCATGGCGGAACTAGCCTCTCCTTGACCAGGGAGTATTATACCGTCGGCTTTTGATATGAGTTCCAAATCATCCGTAAATGTCGGGACAACTCCAATTCTCTCAAGTGCATTGAGAACACTCCTTACGTTGCCTGCGTTGTATTTTATGACGACAATATTCATTACGTTAGCTTCTTTTGTTTACATTATTTTATGACAAATGTGGCATAAACCGGAATTTGTTTTGCAAAAGTAAGAAAAATAAAGCTTTGTGCAATGCTTTTTCTGAAAAAAACAATAAGATGAAAGTAGAATTCTTGTAATTGAAGCGATATATTTGTGAATATATTTTTTTATATGTACTATAATTGCTAAATTTGCACGATACATAAATATGTAGTATGAAATATAACAGGCATCGGTAAAACCACAGCCTGTAGTAATATAACACATTATTAATATGAAGAAATTTGCATTGGTAATATATGTATTCCTGTCAGCAATAACAGTTAGTGCCGACAATATCGAAGAAGTATTTGTCAATATGCCAGACAGTATTATACCTTATTTAAATATGAGTATACGCACGGATATGGTAGACAAATACAAGAGCAAGACTCATATAGAAACAAAAAATCTGCTCGATGGTGAGAGTCTGATTATAAGAATGGCAGACAACTATATCGATATGCAGCTGAATAAGGCTACAAACTTGAGCATTGCACAGCTGGAGAAAAACGACTCTACTAAAATCTTATGTCTTGTCAAAACCTACGGTAATCCGGCAATAGAGAGTAGTGTGGGGTTCTATACTTCAGACTGGAAAGTTATTGCCGACAATAGTTTCGGGTTGCCGGACTTTTCAGACAGTAAGGTGATGACTGACATGCTTACTTGCTGCCCCGACACAATGTCGGCAGAGAGATTTAAAGACATCCAGAAGACTATAGAGCCTGCTATGGTGGCTGCAACACTTTTTGAGGACAATACAATAAATGTCTTTATCAATAGCCCTCTTCTTACTAAAGAAGAAAATAAGGCTCTTGATACGATAAAAAAGCAAAAATCATTTAAATGGAATGGTGATATATTTAAATAGTGTTTAAATATAACCATTTCTATTGTAAAAAGCTTGCAGATATGAAAAATGTTCGTATCTTTGCAATGTGTTTTTCATGGTATTAGATTATTAAGGTTAATAAAAGATTGGTTGTCGTGAGACAATCAATTTTTTTTTGCTATAGTGTTTTTCTCTCTGTTAATAAACGTGTCTTCTTGTATTAATGTTCTCCCTGTTATTTTTCATTGTTCTCTTTTTATTTTAACCTCTTTCTTTTAATAGTCAAACATAATATTTACATCATCTAAACATAGTACTTGCGTATTGTCTTTATGCTGTTTGCAGAATTATGTACCCGATTCCACCACGTGAAGCATTTCTTTCTGCCACACTGCGGACAGACGTATCTGTTGCTGCCACCAATGCGGTAGCGCTCCAGGGTGTATCTGATATCTTTGTTGTACATATTAAATTTCCTTTCTTTTTTATCTTGTTATTTTTTCTCGTTCATCTTTTCTTCCCCTCCCCCGCCTCCCCTTCCAGGGGCGGAGCGGTTTCCATTATAGCTCATGATAGGAAACTGATAAGGGGTGTCAATCCTGTTCGCAGTCAGGAGATACAAATCCTGTTCGCAGTCAAGGGAAACTGCTTCTCCCCTGAAAAATCCGATTAAGCGAGAGAAGAAGAAGCTTGCTTATTCTTCCGAGCGTGAGGATTTTATACAAAAATCCGATTAAGCGAGAGAAGAAGAAGCTTGCTTATTCTTCCGAGCGTGAGGATTTTATACAAAAATCCGATTAAGCGAGAGAAGAAGAAGCTTGCTTATTTTTCCGAGCGTGAGGATTTTATTTAAAGGGGAGACGGGAGAGGGGAAGACACCGTCTAAGATGAATACAGAAATTCATATTATTTGCGTGTTTCAGTTTTGTTTTCAGTGTTTCAAAAGTGTTTCATTTCAGAAATGAAACAAAAATACATATAATTCTCTGATTATAAAGAAGTTAAAGTGTTTCACTACTGAAACAAAGATTTGTTTCTGAAACGCTTGCTGTTTCACGTCTGAAACACCTTAACTATCTATATATCAATTAATTAAATACGATTTTGTTTCAAAAATTTTTTGAAACACATTTGAAACACTTTCATGAAACACGGCCATCATTTTTCATCTTTCTTACTTAATTTATTACCTTTTGCTATACGACAAACAGTACTTATGCTCGTCCCCAACTTATCCGCAATCTGTCTGTACGACAACCCGTTCGGCTGTTTCAGTTCATGAATGATGTAGCGTTCCAGTTCAGCCTTCTCCGTAGTACGTTAGGTTTAAAATATAGTTGATGTGAGTTGTTATCTATTTTAGCAGAGCGTAAAATGCTCATTACTTGCATGGTAAAGGTTAATAATAATTAAATATATGGGGTAAAATATCGTTCGTATTATGAAGATAAGGAGAAAATGAGTAAATTTGCAGCCGATTTTAATTCGTCAAGGCTCAAATAAGTTGCGACACGAAGTCGTGCGCCTTGCGGAACAAACCCGTTTAAAGTAATAAAATGTACGCAATCGTAGAGATTAACGGTCAGCAGTTCAAGGTTGAGGAGGGCAAGAAATTGTTCGTTCATCACATGCAGAACGCTGAAGAGGGTCAGACTGTAGAGTTTGACAAGGTTCTCCTCGTAGACAACGACGGAGACGTAAAGATTGGTGCCCCAGTAGTAGAGGGTGCAAAAGTTGTATGTGAAGTAGTTAACCCACTCGTTAAGGGTGACAAGGTTATCGTCTTCAAGATGAAGCGCAGAAAAGACGAGCGCAAGCACGCTGGTCATCGCACTCACTTCACACAAATCTCAGTTAAACAAGTAATCGCTTAAAAAAAGGAGGACTAAGAGAAATGGCACATAAAAAAGGTGTAGGTAGTTCTAAGAACGGCCGTGAGTCAGCTTCACAGAGATTAGGCGTTAAGATTTGGGGTGGTCAGAAAGTCATCGCCGGCAACATCATCGTTCGTCAGCGCGGTACAAAGCACAACCCAGGTCAGAATGTAGGTATTGGTAAGGATGATACTCTTTACGCTCTTACAGACGGAGTTGTAAACTTCCACAAGGGTCGTAAGAACAGAAGTATCGTATCTGTACTACCTGAGGCAGAAGCATAACAATAAAAAAACTTATTCCAAACAAACATACAGTCTCCCCATTTCGGGAGACTTTTTTTATGTCCGTACCTGTATTATCCTTTCTGTAATACGCCGAAAAGAATTTAACGACAATAATAGACAGTTCTTGACAATCGCAGATAAACCCGTACAAGGAAAAAAGATTGTCTCTTGTTGTCTATATTGTCGTTAAAAAATCTTTTATGACTTTTTGTTATTTTTGTCTGATACTTCCCTTTATATATTATTGAGAAGAATTTTTCAATTATTTATCCCAGATATCTGTTTGTCCATAGCTTCCGCAGCCTTTCTGCCGTCGCCCATGGCAAGGATAACAGTGGCTCCACCCCTCACGATATCTCCTCCGGCATAGATTGTAGGAATAGAGCTCTGCATGTTGTCGTCAACGGCAATGGTGTTCTTCCGCCCGAGTTGCAAGCCATCTACAGAGTTAGGGACGAGTGGGTTAGGCGACACGCCAATAGCTACGATAACCTGATCCGTATCCAGCGTAAGCGTCTTCCCCTCAATAGGCTGAGGCCTCCGTCTTCCACTCTCGTCCGGTTCGCCAAGTTCCATAACCTGCAGCACGACCTGTTTGACAGCCCCGTTCTCGTCAGTAAGATACTCGATAGGATTATGCAAGGTAAGGAATCTTATGCCCTCCTCCTTGGCATGTCGAACCTCCTCAAGTCTTGCCGGCATCTCCTGTTCCGAGCGTCGGTAAACGAGTGTAACATTAGCTCCGAGTCTGCGAGCTGTGCGACACGAGTCCATAGCGGTATTTCCGCCACCCACAACAACCACGTTTCGTCCGAAATTCATCGGTGTATCCATTGTAGGGTCGGCAGCGTCCATCAGGTTCACGCGTGTAAGATATTCGTTGCTCGACATAATATTTATGGCATTCTCGCCGGGGATATTCATGAAGTTAGGCAGTCCGGCACCGCTGCCGATAAAGATTCCCTTAAATCCCTGTTCTTTAAGTTGCTCAACACCAACAGTTTTCCCCACGATGCAGTCGCAGGTAAATTCAACACCGAGTTTTCTGAGATTGTCAATTTCCTTCTCCACGATGGTGTTAGGCAGTCGGAATTCCGGAATACCGTATTTCAATACTCCGCCAATCTCGTGTAGAGCTTCAAACACATGAACATCGTATCCTCTCTTAGCCATGTCGCCGGCAAAGCTAAGTCCCGACGGACCGCTTCCCACGACAGCCACTTTAATGCCGTTGCTTTCAGCCTTTTCAGCGGGAACTCCGCCGTTCTCCCTTTCATAATCGGCAGCAAAGCGTTCAAGGTATCCTATTGCCACGGCAGGCTTGTTCATCTTCAGGTGAACGCAGTGGCTCTCGCATTGTTTCTCTTGTGGACAAACTCTTCCGCATACTGCAGGCAGCGATGAAGTGTTCTTCAGCACCCTTGCTGCTCCGATAATGTTTCCGCGCTCAATATTCTTGATAAACGACGGGATGTCGACAGATACGGGGCATCCTGTGGTGCATCCGGGATTAGCGCAGTCAAGACAGCGTTGTGCTTCCCGCTGGGCCATTTCCAGGGATATTCCCTTGTTTACCTCTTCCTTACGGTGATGAATTCTGTATTCAGGGTCGAGTTCCGGCATGCGAACCCTTTCTATTGCCGTTCTCTCCTTAGGCTTTATGTTTTTGCGCAATTCCGTGCGCCAGGGAGCATTGCGGTCCTTCAGTTGAGAGATGGTTTCCGTTGGTTCTGCTGATGCTTCAGACACGGAATTACATGTTGAAGTTTCCATGCAGTCGTCTACCTTCACGGAAGCGAGATGCTCTTCAAAGTGTTCCATTTCCTCTCGCTCAGCGTTTTTGAAAGTTCCCATTCTGCTCATCATCTCATCCCAGTCGACGAGAGCCCCGTCGAATTCCGGTCCGTCGATACATACAAACTTTGTCTTGCCCCCAATTGTCAGTCGGCATGCTCCGCACATTCCAGTGCCGTCAACCATGATGGTATTGAGCGAAACATCAGTAGGTATATTGTATTTTTCAGTCAGCTTGCAGCAGAATTTCATCATTATAGGCGGTCCGATGGCAAAGACCTTGTCGATGTGTTCCTGATTGATAAGTTTCTCCATTCCAACGGTAACGACTCCCTTCTCCCCTTTTGATCCGTCGTCGGTCATGACGACAAGTTGGTCGCTGCTGTCTCTCACCTCGTCTTCAAGTATGATGAGTTCCTTAGTCCTTCCGGCGATAACCGAGAGGACCCTGTTCCCTGCAGCTTTCAGTGCTCTTATGATAGGCAGCATGGGAGCCGTTCCCACTCCGCCTCCGGCACAGAGCACCGTTCCGTATTTTTCTATCTTCGTGGGAGATCCGAGTGGTCCTACTACATCCTCCACAAAATCGCCTTCGTTAAGGCTGCAAAGTTTTTTCGACGAGAGTCCCACTTGCTGTACCACGAGAGTTACAGTACCCTTCACGGTATCGGCATCAGCTATGGTGAGCGGCATTCTTTCGCCATGTTTATCCACTCTTACGATAACGAAATTTCCGGCTTTTCTGCTTTTGGCAATCAGTGGGGCTTCTATTTTAAAGAGGAAGACCCTATCAGAGAATTGTTTTTTTTCGGTAATTTTAAACATATAATAAGATAATAGTTAGAGTTAATATTAATTAGGTAAAGACCTTTCTTTTGCAAATTTAATACAAATATGCAGAAATAAAAAGAAAGAGAGGAAATATTTTATTCCTCTCCTTCTGTGTCGTCGCTAATAGTAAGTTGTTTCAGATCGTAGAAACTGCCGTTGTAGATATTGAAATCTACATATCCCTTTATGCCCGGCAAGCGTCCGGCATCGGTGTGCTGCCAAAATTTCCACTCGCCTTTGTATTCAATCTTGTCCACATAGTAGTGGGCTATCCAGTATGGATAGTCGTCGAACACCGGACTGTTCAGGTTGGTCATCTTAAACTTGTAATAAGTATAGATAATCGGCTTCACGTGGTACCTGTCTTCTACGATATGTAGCCACGTCAGTACGTCTCTCTGGAAATCCTCCACGCTCTTGTCGGCAGGTTTGTGTTCCACGTCGAGCACAGGAGGCAAATCGCCCACTTCGAGCGGTACTTTATCAAGGAAGAAGTAAGCCTGTTGCCTTGCCGAAGACTTGTTGCTCCAGAAGTGGTAAGCCCCTCTTATAAAGCCATATTCGCGAGCTTGTTGAAAGTTTTCGTTGAACGACGGGTCAACTTTGCTTGCTCCCTCGGTGGCCTTCATCACGACAAAGCGTATCGGACTTTTTTCTATCATTGCGTTTTGCAGCAATTCCCAGTCTATGTCTCCTTGATAATGACTGATGTCAATACCTCTTATTTCATATCCGTCGGGGTATTTGGCGTCTCCGTAGAGTGCACGCCATCTAAACCCGAGCGGACTGACGAAAAAGTAATAGAATGCCCATACGTAAGCCACGACAACCAGAATGCCTCCTGTCCACCACGCCATTTTCGTTCGTGAGCCGAAGAGCATGCCGGCAATCGATGTCTTACTTTTCCCGCCCCTTTTCCTATTTGGGGCGACCTGTCGTTTCCTTACAGTCTTACGCCTTCTATTAGCTTCCATTTCATGTTATCCTTATCCTTAAACCTTGTGTATTTCTTTTTTTCCATCCCCTCAAATTACATTATCATAAGAGGGCATCAATATCTTTCTATTCCTTAGAGTTTTCGAGTGCCAGAGTAATTGTAGTACGGTCGCATACCTCAGGTGGTCCCCAATACTGAATAGGTCCGGGATAGACGAAAGAAGTTTCCTTTGCCCATTCGTCGCGGTGCATCTCGAGTTCCTTAAACGGTTTGCCGTTTAGGTCGACCAGCGCCTTGCATATTACCGGTTTCATTTCTCCGTTTCTGCGCTCCATGTTAAGAAGTGAAGTAAGTGGGAAACCGCCGGCCTTCCATTCATCGTGTGGTGCGATGGTATTTCTCACCGTTGCCATGTATCCCGTTTTGCCGTTAGCCACGAGATGTGCGGCACTTGCTCCGAGAGCGTAGCAGTAATTGGTGTCGAAGTTAGAAGGAGGGGCGCAGCGTCCTTCATATCCGAAGAAGTGGTGTTGAGAGCTGAATTTGCCCTTGAACTTCCCTTCGCTCTTCCATTTCTTCAATCTTGCTCCACACATTCTTGAAATCAGTTTCTCTGTTTCGATAAGAGAAACCTGTACATTTCCGTGAGGGTCTCTGTCGAGAGAAAGTTGTCTGGCTACATCATTAGGCAGTGTCTCGAAAGTATCCCTGTTTTTCTCCGAGAGATGTTGCAAGATATATTCCCTCTGTTCGCCGTGGCTCAAGAACCGGTATTCGTCGCCGTGCAATGCCAGCAAGTCGTTCTGTTCGTCAATAAGTCTGCCGATTGCCGGTATGAATTCAATAAGCCCTTCAGGCACGAGCACTACTCCATAGTTCATTCCCCTTTCGGCGCGGTAAGCAATGACATTACATATCTGGTCGATAATCTGGTTAAGACTCATGTCTTTCTCTTTAACCTCCTCGGATATCAGGCATACGTTAGGATGGCACTGTAGGGCACATTCAAGGGCGATATGACTTGCGGAGCGACCCATGAGCTTAATGAAATGCCAGTATTTGCGAGCCGAATTGCAGTCGCGCTCAATATTTCCGATTAGTCCGGAATATACCTTAGTGGCAGTGTCGAAACCGAAAGACGTTTCAATCTCCTTGCACTTCAAGTCTCCGTCGATAGTCTTCGGCACTCCGATAACCTGTATTCCATAACCCTTCGCCTTGAAATACTCGGCAAGGACACAGGCGTTAGTATTGGAGTCGTCGCCTCCCACAATGACGAGAGCCTTTATATTAAGGTATTTAAGTATTTCGTATCCCTTTTCAAACTGTTCTTCGGTTTCGAGTTTAGTTCTTCCAGAACCAATCATATCGAAGCCTCCGGTATTGCGGTAGTCGTTGACAAAGGTTTCTGTAATTTCGATGTATTTGTGTTCTACAAGTCCTCCCGGTCCCAACAGAAATCCGAAAAGTCTGTTGTGTGGGTTCAGTTTCTTCATTGTGTCGAAGATGCCCGTGATGACGTTGTGTCCGCCAGGAGCCTGTCCGCCACTGAGGATTACGCCGACGTTGGTCTGTTCATGAAAGTTTTCCTCACCTTCCACGAATTCCACTACAGGCATTCCGTAAGTGTTAGGGAAAATCTTCTTGATTGTTTCCTGGTCGGCAATACTTGCCGTGGTTTCTTCCTCCTTCAGTGCCACGGCTGTCCTCAATCCTTTTGGAAGAGTAGGCTTGTAGGAATCTCTCGCTCTTTGAAATGCGCTTTTTTCCATAATATTTATTTTAAGTTTTTAGTTTGCAATGTTATTAAATGTTGTAGACAATGTCATAATGTTTATTCAGGCACAGACCATCAGGCATTACATAATCATTTGTTTTAGCCGATGTCGTTTACGAGTTGCAAATGTAACAATATAATTTAACACTTGCAAATTTTTTGTCATTTTTGTTCAAGCTGTAGGATATATACAGTTCTAACCTATATAATTCATTGAATGATTATAATGTCGGGAGTTAGGTAGATTTTTTTCAGACAAACAACAAAACATTTATATTTAAAACAACCGTAACAACATATACAACCCAAACAACTTTCATGCTTGTCACGCACGCTGCGTGTTGTACTCATTTCTTGTAGTTATCCGAGCTCTCTTGGTTGTTTTGATACTTTTTGTAACGAATCATAGTTGTTTGGTTTTTAGTTGGTTAATAATTTTCATTTCACTATCTGAAGAATGACAAAAGCTCCTCACTCTTAACATTTGCAAAGGTATGCAATAATCGGCGTATTTCCAAAAAACAGCATCTTGTAACATGCAAAAATCTGTTAACAAACCAACGTTTTCGTGTTAACAAAACTAACCGCATCATTTACACTCCTTAACAGAAACGGATGTGCTCAGTAAGTATGTCGGTTAAGGGAGCGAAGTGAGGGGGATGTCTGCATGCCCCGTTTGCCTGCTTTGATGACAGTTGACAGTTGACAGTAGGAAATCCGCACCATCGGG